>Ga0070750_10002121_pt1 | contig 11023 bp, 14 predicted proteins | sample VirMetDEL_Nov_24_FD_77013 | JGI IMG/M metagenome (GOLD analysis project Ga0070750, IMG submission 77013) | Aqueous microbial communities from the Delaware River and Bay under freshwater to marine salinity gradient to study organic matter... | ecosystem: Environmental > Aquatic > Marine >...
AACTTTACGATCTCAGCGATCTGTTCTTCCATTCTGGTTTCGAAGCCACTTGCGTATACTTCCTTTAAGGTGACCTCGGACATGTAAGAAAGGCACATCATATTGCCATAAAACTTAACATTAAATCCATCCATCACTCTCTTGTCAAGAATAGGATCTCCCTCTTCTCTTTGCAAACCAACTAAAAGTGGCTCACCGCTCTCGTCAAGTGCGCCGTCATAAGCGTTTGCTGCTGCCTGGGATAACCCCTGCACGATTTCATATACTGTTGCCATTATTCATGTCCTTTTAATTTGTCGTATTCTAAGTAGTGCTTAACGGATGATATGTAATCCGCAGCCTTAGTAATCTTTGATTGCACCCAGCCCTCAAGTTCTTCACCATCGTGAATCATTTGTTCCAATTCAGCGGCGTACTCACTCAACCTGCTCAAGTCTGCTTTAGCCATAGAAGCTTCATGATCATCAGCACAATGAGATTGCATTGGTGCTTGGACTCCGCATACTTCTTCTAATTCTTCTAAAATGATTTGCTTGAGTTTTTGTTTACTTATCTTCATTTGGACGCCAACCTTCTTTCCATCTTTGTTCTCTGCCGTCGACGTACTGAATGTAACATTTATTGCAACAGTCGTACTTAATCAAGCAAACATCGTCCAAAGATTTTCTAGGGAATCTGCCACATACAGGGCAAGAGCGCAATTGCTCTCTATTAAGTAGTTTTTTTGATACCTTTATACCATTTATCTCAATTTTCTCTTTTGACTCTTCATTTTTCTTTTGTTTAGAGTATAGTTCCTGCATTTGTAGCAGGTATTCTTTTTCTTTTTTCTCGTCCCATTTTGAGCGTGGATTTTCAATTGCCTCGGAGCCATATTTTTCTGCAATCGCTTTCTCTACTGCGGCGATGTGGTCATAGTCAGTGCTCATTTAAGTGCCTTATATACGGTGTATGAACTTGCAGTGCCAATAAGGATCCCACCAGCAAAATATAACCATTTGTACCGGGGTGAAGTTTTTTTTAGTGCGTTAGTTAATGCGTCAATTTCCGTATTCTTTTGCATTATAAACAAATCGTACTCTTTTGTTAATGCTTCATGTTCGATTCTCATATTTTCTAATTTGTAATCGTATTCTTCTCGTTGTATCTTTAGTTGATATTCGGTTTTTATATCGCAAGAATATTTGTAGATATCAAAATCAGCCATCATCTTCGCAATTGCTTTCTCATCAAACAAGACGCCGGCGAAGGGAGCAGGAGTTTTATATTCTAATACAGTAAATTTTGCTGGTTCGGTGGCGTTAGCTGCCATAGTCAACATTAGCAAAAATTTAAGGAACATATTCGATACCAAACTTCTCTTCTATATCTTTAATTAGTTGCTTTCGGTTGCTATTGAACTTGTTTGTGTATTCGTTTCTCTTATCTTCTCTTAATTCACTAATCACTTGCAGAGCGTTTTCGTAGTCTTCTTCGATCTGTGCAATAGATTCTAAGTGTTTTTCCATTAACTTTTGTTTTTCGCGAATCTCTTCTTTATGTATTTCTTTCAAGCCCTCTATCTGTGCTTGGTGTGACTCGGCTTGCGTTTCGTATGCCTCTTGCATTAGCTTGTAATCACTGCGGCTTTTCATTGCGACAACAATCAACAGCGTTACAATCAACAGCGCTTTCCAATTTTTTAATACAAACTCAAGTATAACTTTTTTAGTCATTAAAACCTCGCAATCTAGCGATGCCATCAATGACAGTCTGACCTCCGATATAGATTGCTGAAATAATTACCCAGTCTTCGCTTGTTACGTGACCGGCAAGAGTAAGACCTGTGGCAGTGAGCCAAACCATCAGCTTACGAGATGTTAGCTTTGCTAACCAAGTATCCATAAATGCGGTTGCTTTTGCCACCATTAATCCCTCACTTCTTTTCTTTGGCTAACTTAGTTGCAGTAGCGTACATAACTGACTCTGCATCATCGCCATATCTTTGTTTAAAGCCCTTTTTGTCTTTCTTCATGCCTTTGACAATCTTCTCTTTTTCTTTCTTCTCAGGCTTGGTAAGTTCTTTTTCCATAATACCGGCTAAACCTTGTTCTTCTCCAGCAGCAGGTTGTTCACCAGCCATTATTTTACTTTTGATAATCTGTAAAGCGCCGGCTAAGCCATCCTTGCCCAGAGCATCTATCACCACAGGATCTTTAGAGAATTGCTCAACGCCTTTCAATAGATCATTAATCATATCAGGAGTGATCGCGGCTGGCTTTTGTTCTTTTTCCTCATCGTCTTGTTCCGCAACTTGCCTAGAATCCTCGTCATCTTGTCCGGATAAATTCTGGGCAATTGCTTGTCTATTTTGTCTTGCTACTCTTTTAGCGTTGGCTTGTTGTGCTATAGCCATATATTTGTTCTTGCTGACTTTTGGAGCCGGGGCTACACCAATAGCTTTTTGTAACTGTGGTAAGACTTGGTCAGCAGCTTTAGCCCCCAAGTCATCAGCATATTTGGTTACAGCTTTAGCCATATCATCCACATATGGTCCAACTAGTTTATTTGATTTAAGAGAACCCAGCGCCTTTGTAATCTTGGGCATGTTTTGGGAAAACAACTTACTCAATGCAGCGCTAGCTTTTCCGCCACCTTTAGCTCCAAACTTACTAAGGTAAGCACCAATTTTTCCTCCCTTGCCAATAGCATCTCCAATGGCAGGAATCATAGAAATAACAGAAAGCGCAGCCATTAAGTGTTCGCCTTTTCTCGCATATAAAGCAGCATTAGTCAAATCGGCTGCCTCTCCGACACCAGGGATTAGACCTAAAACATCAAGACCAATATGAGGCAACTCTTCTTTCCAGCCCTCTGACAAAGCCTCAAGTTGCATTTCTTCGTGAAGCTTGTCAATACGAGCTTGTTCATCGAGTATTAATTGTTCAAGTAATACAGTTTCATACTCTTCTTTAATAATCTGTTGTATTTCTTTCTTAGTAATATTCATTTTACTTTGTTTAATTTAGCGTTAATGGCTCCACCCATAGCTTCTTTAAAACTCTGAATACTGCCGCCAACATGCTCAGCATCAGCAGGTCCGTCATACCAATCTTCAAAAAGACCTAATATATCAAGGCTATCTATGGTTGTCTGACCAATGCCAGCATCAAGGAGAATTTGTTCAAGTATTTCTCCCGCGGGTGGTAATTCTTCGGTTGTATCTTCGTCGACCTCTTCCACCAATACTAATGTTGGCGAAGTTGATGTGCTACTTACAAGCTTGCTCCAAAGTGATTTGATCCAGTTCATTTACTCACCCTTCTTCTTGCCTTTGTATTCTTTATAAATTAGCATCAATGCAGGCAAAATGGCTGCTGGAGCAAGGTTAGCAACAACCTGTCTAATAGCATCGGCAGCTATTTGTACATTCTCGGGGGTAATGTTTTCAATACCTTCACTAAGTTCGTGACGCTTTGCTAAATCTTGATACATTTCTTCTTCATCTATGTATGCCATTTGCTCACCATTTTCAAAAGTAACAACAGCAACATTGTTGCCGTCTGTAGTCTTGGCAAACATTACTTCAACACCAAACTTATCAGCCAACTCGCGCATTGCATCTTCTTCAGGCATAGCATCTGGGGAACCCATTGATGCTTCGATATCGCCAGTAGCACGACCAGGCTCAAATGCTGCTTCGTTAAGGTTTTTTCGCCAATTTTCAAATAGTTTTTTCATCATAATCTCCTATGTTACTAATCCCTTATTTTTTACCGACATACGAGGAACCACCCCCAAGTCTTTTTGCATCATCGGTAAGACCATAATGTTCCAGTTCTTCGGGGGTCAAGGCAGCAACTAAACCCTGCATTGTAGAAACGCCCGGATACATAACGTTTTGTTTGTACCATTCTTCGCCCTTGTCTAATCTAATTCTTTTAAGAAGGTCTTTGGGCGTTAATTCCATTGATTCATCGAGTTCGTCTCTATGCGTTGTCTCGTTCAAAAAATAACGAGGGTCGATTCTATTTGTGTTCTTACGTCTAGCCATTACAATCTCCTATGTTGCTAATCCATTCATACTTAGTATCGCAATCAATCCAGGCACATTCTTTCTGACGTAAACGCCAGAGAAAAGTGTCTCGCAACGACCGCCGACATAAGCGATTGCCGACTCAATATTCTTGCTGACTTTAGGGTCTGCCACCATCTCTTCTGACACAACGAGCACTAACGAGCCTGCAGCAGCCTTACCCTTGGGTGGGGGACATGCAGAACGATTCATACAGTTGTGAAGGATCACCGATCCAAGCTTTCCAGTATTTGGATCCTTTATCATAGTTGAGCCCATAAAGGCTCTGCCGCTATTGCTCAAGCACGTTTCCAAATCCTTGCTATCGAAAGATTGGATCGGTGAATCCTCAGTGGAGAGTTTAAGCACTTGGGCAAGCGACTTAGCAAATTGTGTGTTTGCGACAGGGTACATACCAAGCATACCAATTCTGCCGCGAAGTAAGCGAGTAGAGCGCTCGTTATCAAGAATGATGTGTGCGTGCGGCGTAACATCGTTAGCCAGTGTCAACGCATTGCGAGCAATTGTGGGGTTAAGGTTTTCTTGTGCTGTCGGCCAGGAGACTATATAAACGACTCGACCAGAAGCCTGAACAGAGCGTAAGTAACGCTCAAAGACAGGCTGCAAAGCAGTAACAGAACTACCGGTACCGCCACCGCCGCCAGCAAGGACGAATAACCAATCAACTTTACCGAGTTTGATGCGGAGAGCATCTTCGACAATCGCTCCATTTTGACTTAAAACCTCTTTTCCATATTCTACGTTTTTGCCGATTCCATCAGAATCGGGAATAAGGACAACGTGATCCTCTTCGACATTCTTCGGAATGTCTTTGCCTGTTGTGTTAACAAGCAACGTTTTGTTGAAACCAAGCTCAATAAAAGCGTTGGCCATTTTGTTGCCTCCACCGCCAACCCCAACAAAGCCAACATTTAAGGAGGAAGGAGCTGTGTTTTCTGGGAGAAGGTCTTCATCAGAGTATTCCATCTGGAGCCCAAAGTCCTCAACCATACCGAAATCGGCGGCTTCTACTTCTTCATGGTAGCTGTCTTTTTCCTGCGCGAACGCTGGAGGTGGTTCTGCGGGAGGCAGAAAATCAAATTCGTTATCGTTATCGTTCATTGGTTTACCTTTGCGTATCCTGCTTTTTTGTCTATTACGATTTGCATATCTACACAATCCTTAAGCGAATCGAGGTGAGAGATCAACAAAACGTTCTTAAAATACACTTTAATTAGTTCCAAAATCTGAATAAAACCCGACATATTATCTTCGTCCAAAGCAGTACCCGGTTCATCTAGGATAAATAAGTCACCTGTAGGTAGCGAAGACACGCCCAAAAGAGCTAGACGAATAGCCATAGCAGACAAAGACTTTTCTGCACCTGACGCCATTTCGATGGGTCGCTCGTCATATTGAGGGTGTTTGATAGAGATATCAAACTTGTTGCCTGATGCCTCGAAGAACACTTCGAACTCTACAATGTTGGCTAGCACCTTCGCTATCTCCGAGTTAATCACAGGAATCTTCTTCTTAATAACGTCATATGCGATACCGTTGGGGTGCATGCATTGCATAAATAAATCGTATGCAGCAAACTCAGTCTGTAAATCGTGGTACTCTTGCTTTTGGTCTCGCAAGTTTTCTAGCTTTTGCTCTTGTGAACCAAGCGTCTTCACCAACTCTAGTGTTGATACTTCACAAGTGTCGATGCTTCCCTTTGTTTGTTCAATTGAATAGTGGCATTTATTTAGATCAGTGACTAAAGCCTCAAGGTTTTCAATAGCCTCTTTGTTTTGTTCGTACTCATCTCGCTTAGTAATCAGTTCAGTCAAATCATTCTTGACGGTCAAGATAGTATTCTTGTTTCTCTCTATCTCTAAGTTCAAATCAGCTATGGCTGATGACACCACGTTCTTGCTTTCTTTCATCTTATCAAATCTATCAAGCTGGGCTTCTACTTGCGCAGGGTCTAAGAAATCAATCTGCTGTTGTGTCTCAGTAATTAAGCTTAAAATCCTGCTTTGTTCTTCTTCTACAGATGTTTTGTTAGCAACTGCTACGTGTGCATCTCTAATAAATCGACACGTCGGGAACGAAGTACCGCAAGGAATCTTGTCTAGTAGCTTTTCCTTTTTGATAATATCTTCGTGTTGATTACTAAGCTTGTCAACTTCTACTTCTTGTTCGCTTAGATTCTGCTTTTTGTTATCAATTTCTCGCTTAATTTTTTGATACTTCTCAAGCTCAAAGTTATCAATAAACTCTAATACTCTCTCGTAGAGACCTTGCTTGATCTTAAGAGTATCTTCGTCTTCTCCGACCTTCAACTGCAGAGATGTCACTTGGTTTTCTTTGTGACGTATTTGCTTTGTAATATTAGCGATGTCGATAATCTCTGCTGGTATTGAATCAATCTTGCCCTGTATCTCGGTACAATTAGACGATAATAACTCTAGATTATTCTTCAACCCTTCGCACTTGTTTCTTTGTTCTTGCAGTTCTACTCTAGTGCTGTCAAGGGCTTCGATCGTTTGTTGAATATCTTCTTCGTAGTTCTTGGTTTCTAATCTCTTTAGTGCACCCTTAAGGTCAACAGAATCTTCTTTTGCAAGTTTAAACTTTTGCTCAAACAGCTCTAGATCCAAGAACTTAGCTATGATTTCTTTACGTCGTGTCGAACCCTCGTCAATGAACGCTAGTGCGCCATGTTGTGACGATAGCGACGACACCGAGAAGTCTTCTAACGTGCCAAACTGCTTTCGTATGTTTGCATCTGTTTGTGTTCTAGTTGTGCCATTCAGCGATACAACCTCGCCCATTACTGGGTCAAACACCTCGAAGTTAAGATCGGTCTTCGCCTCAAGTGTTTCTTGTCCTTTTAGGCGCTTAGTATATTTCTTAGCAGTTCTCTCTACCGTAAATGTGCGATCACCAATCTGTATTTCTACCTTTCCTCGACAGTATTCCTTATTCTGGTTAATAACATTGAGATTCTTGCGCTCATTTTTCGAGGTTGAGTTAAAAAGAGTCCAAAGCACACCGTCAACAATAGAACTTTTGCCAGAATAGTTTTTGCCGAAGATCCCGACAATGCCGCTAAGTTCATTAAAGTTAACATTGTTGTCTTCTCCATAATTAAATAAGTTATCAAACTCAAAATTTACCAATTTCCAGTTAACATTTCTGGAGATATCTTCATTATCTTCAACAATTTTGTTATATTTTTTGTTCAGTTCATAAACCTTTTCCATTGTCTCTTGTGGAACTTGAAAATCAACAAGGTATTCGTCCATCAGCTCTTCTTGTACACTAATATCACGCAGGTTCTCGGTCTTCAGTTCGTCTGTAAGTCCTTCGACGGAGCCGCGCTCACCAGACGCTCGATTAAGAAACGAAATGCTTTCTGGCTTAAAACGATGCTTTGCAATATCAACTGCACGACGCATTATATCCAATGGAAGATTGTTATTGCTAACGAGCCGCAAACGAGCGCCAGACGGAATAGAGATATTCTTTGGCATTCGTCCCTTACGTGTAAGCTCGATAGTGATAAACGGCTTGGGGTTTGTAAGCGATACGTGTCTTGTATCCCACATATTCTTGTCTTGGATGTCCCACATTAAGTAACCCTTATCGTTACTCTCACCGTGGTTTTGCTGCACAAGGGAGCCAGGGTATCTAGCGCGACCATCAGTATCTACCTTCTGGTCAGTCTTATGGATATCGCCCAACAACGCATAGTCGTACTTCTCAAGCTCATCAAGAGAAATATCGCCGTGCGTCATCATCCACCCGGTATCTGTGACCGAGCCAACAACAGAGCCGTGATATAAGGCAATGTTGACACGATCCTCTGGCAAATCTGTTTGCCAATTGTCCGGATCCACAATAGATAAAACGTGCAAATCAATACCATCTGCTACCTCCACTACTGATGAGTATTTATGAAAATGAATGTTCGGGTGATCAAGGTATTCAACAATGGGCGAGATAGCGTCAAGTCGACCACTATTCTTTAGATTCATGTCGTGGTTACCCAGAATCATATGATACGGAGCGATGTCGGCTAAGCCAACAAACAAGTCACTCATCATCTTGATCGCCTCGGGGCTCAAATCAAGTTTAGTATGAAACGTATCGCCGGTGTTTACTATGATATCTGGCTTTTCTTCTCGCAGCTTTTCGTACAACTGCTCAAATACAGCACGATATTCTTTATGATATTTTAACTTTCGCACGTGAATATCTGAAACGTGCGCGATTTTAATGCTCACAAACTCTCCTAGTTTACATTATCCAAAAGAGGTCGTCAAAATTAAACATATAGACCCCTCTAGCAATTATACTATATCATCGCTGATCTGGCGTGTCAAGTGTTTTATTGATATAATTCGGGCTTGTATGTATCTTTGCCCTTAGAGCCGCGATCTGCGTTTTTCTGCATAAGCGCGTCGAGGGCAATGGAATATGATGAGGTCAACAGCTTAGCTGGACCATCTGGAGTCCGTACTGTTACAAACTGAGCCTGCCCTTCGGAGCCCCACTGCTTCATATCGTCCACCATTTTGCCTAAACTTTCTACGTCCATTCTCATATAAAAATTTTGCAAGTCCTCTTTGGTAGCTCCACCAGTAAATGTGTCTCTGTAACCATCTGGCAATACTTCATAAGGCACATAAATCAATGGCAGTGCTGTGGCTTGACCATCTTCAAAACTTTGAACGTGTTTGTTACCAGGGTTAACAAGAAACTTGCCTTTTCGTACAAACTCTCTGTCAAGTATGTTTACTCTAATGTCTTTTGCGTCATCAGCGCTTTGTTCTAATCCAAGATCCGCCAACAGGTCCGGTGGCACTTTGCCTTCTCTACCTGCTGATTGAATTGCATCTTTGAGGGCATCAAGGCGAGCTTGCTCATATTCACCGCCAATTTTGATAGCTTTCTTAATCTTGCTAGCAGCCATAGCGGTAGCTTCGGCTTCCATTGACTCTCTATCTGCTAATTCAGAACCAAAACCGAGAGCCGCAACTGCCCAGATTGGTAAAGCATATTTCTTAGCAGCTTTTTTGATTTTATCGAGAACTGTTTCTTCAAACAAAAGTGCCTGTTGTTCTGTGAGACCAAGCTGCATTTCCGAGACAACTTCGCTGATTGTTTGTTTGACAATGCGAAGCGCTATCTCTTCGCGAATAATGCGACTTAATTTTGCTTCACTAATCTGCATTATTTTTTGCCGGGCTCAAACTTGAATTTTTTAGCTCTGCTCTTTCGCGGACCACCTTCATAGCCAGGTGAGGGATCGCTAACTCTAATTCTTTTCACATCTTCAGGATTTTCCATATCTAAAAAGTCCTGCGTTCTTTCGATATCTTTTAATAGGCTATCTCTGACTTCCTCCGCTGCCGGAAGTGCTTTGATACGTTCTTTTCTAGCTTGTTCCAGTTCAGCCTTTTCTTTCTCATCGGCAGCTTTGTCTGCTTGTTTTGCTTTGATATATTTTGCACCGAAATTAGTTAATTCTAACGCAGCCATATCACTGAAGTCTGACACATAACCAATCATTAAATAAGGATAGTAAACAAGTCTATAGAAAAACGGGTGATCTTTTTTAATTTCCTCTGATTTAGTTTGGAACCACTGCGTGAATTTATCACCATATTTATCCAGCGCACTTAAGATCTCTGGTCCGTGACGAGGAATACTGCTGATCGCTTTTCGACCTATTTCAGAACGCACCATAACTTGCATAACGTTAGCAATTGTGCGGATAGTTTGAATTGACAGCACCATGGCGCCAAGACCTTCTTCTAAAATTTCGCCCTCGGATTCCCATTTACGAAAATTCTCAATCAATAATTTTTGTTGTTCGTAGTGCGATTTACTCATGGCTATCTTCCTCTATACCCATGTCTTTGTAAAAGTCGCCAAGCTGTTGATCTCTGGATTGTTCTGGTTCAGCTTCAGGCTGTTCTTCTTCCTCGCCGCCAGAGCCAATTATTCTTTTTATGACTGCAAGTGCTACATTCTGCTTAACAGTTACCGGATTTAAATCGTGCCCGTACACGGTGGCTAATTTGCCAACTATGCCAGTTTTTTCTTTAAGGGCGCCTAGACCGTCAGTTGCTTCTTGGCTAAGCTTTTTAAGTTCCTTGGGCACATCTTTTCTTTTTTGAATTTGTTTGTTAACATCGGTCAAATCATCATAGAAAGAAATAGCAGACCAAATTGCACCCAAAAGCTTGCCAACCAAAGCAGCGCCAATTATTTCATTAAGTTGCTCCTCAGAAAGATCTTCTAATTCTTCGGTGGAGTCTTGAGCTTCCTTAATCCACTTATTAAAGTTTTCAATTAATAGCTTTTGTTCTTCCAGGTGTTTTTTAGACATTATGATACCTATATTTCTCCCTATAAATAGTTATGTGTTTCAATAAAGGGAGAGAGTGATTATGTTTTTTGTTTCTTTCTGGTCTCAAGAAAGTTTAGATAGTCATCAGGCAACTTATCGTAGTAGCTTGTTTTCTTAAGTGACTTGTTAGCTTCTGATAAAACTTTTCTATGTGCAATGTTTACCATGAAGTGTGGTGCTCGGGCTCTAGGGTTGTAGCCTTCAACCGATACTTGATCATTAGGATTGAAACAAATACTCTTGTGATTGGGCATACCCTCTTGTTTCAGCAACTTGTTGACAAACACTTGAAACTTCTTGGTTTGTTCTGCCGGCACATCTTCTTTTATTGTCAGCAGCGCACTTTCGTAGTCAGATTCCTTAAACTCTTGAATTAGCTCTATCAGGTTTTTCTCGCCAACTTCAGCCATCATCAACTTATTGGCGTCAAGCTCAGGACCAGCAAACGGACAAACCGCTTTGCCGCTGAATTCTTCTCTTTTTTCTCGCAAGACATTGTTGATATAGTCTTTGATTTCTTTGCTCATTATAACTCCTATATAGCAGACAACATATTCAAC
>Ga0070750_10002123_pt1 | contig 11016 bp, 25 predicted proteins | sample VirMetDEL_Nov_24_FD_77013 | JGI IMG/M metagenome (GOLD analysis project Ga0070750, IMG submission 77013) | Aqueous microbial communities from the Delaware River and Bay under freshwater to marine salinity gradient to study organic matter... | ecosystem: Environmental > Aquatic > Marine >...
GACCACTACGTCAACACCGTGCTTGATGAAATGTGGACGGGTGTTCGCTTTGAAAGCCCAGACGGAACCCCGCACTATTACGAAATTCCCGCAACAGATACGGCAAACGGACGCCCCGTTGTCGTTTGTCTTTAACCCCAATTAGGTCAAAGGAGACTTACAAATGACTACTGAAGACGAATATACGGTGGGCATTGATGCTGCCCTTGATGCAATGGAGCAAATAAGCGAGCGCATAGATGAGGCTTCAGTCGTTGCGCTGGCTGGCTTCTTAACAACAACCCTGCAATGCACTTTTGAGTTGGCACCAAATGAACAAGCAGCGAATGAGTTAATTCGCACATGCATTCAAAACGCAAAGGAGAGCAACAATGTATAGACACGGTTTGATTACGTATGGTGAAGGCATCCAGAAAGAAGAATATCTGGACATTCTGTCGAATTTGATGAAAGCCTTTGAAGATGTCACACGGTGGGAGATTGAAACCAGCATTGTCTACAGCGCCAAAAACGGCGATGGCAAAAGAGTTTGTGTGCTCCATCTTTTCAATGACCGCGACGATGACGACGATACGGAAACCCTTATATTTCAAGTAGGAGAGCCAAAGAAAGCAGCATGACACCCGATCAACTAAAACAGGCGCGGCGCAAGCTGCGTCTGACTGTGCGCGAACTGGCGCATATCCTAAACACCACTGAGCGCACCTTGCGTAAATGGGAGACGCCATTTGACGACCGACCCGTAAACCCTGTTGCGGCGCGTGTTGTCGAATGGCTTCTCGCTGGCTTTAGACCGCCACAGTTTCCAGATGATGAAGAAAAGTAGGCCAGCGAGCAAACCCGAACTCGCTGGCCTGAGTATGCGCCTCAGCGGGACAGGGAGGAAACCCGCGGGCGCATGAGAGAGGACATGGCGACAGCCTAAACGCCACCTTCTGAATTTCCTAATTTTGCCGCGATAGAATATGCAATCACCAGATAATTGATCTGGTCCAGCATGCTGTCTTCATGCCACCCGTTCAAATCCATCCTTGCGGCCTTCATCTCTGCCATCATCCGTGCCACCTCATAGCCGCTGAGAGGCTCACCAGAGAGCCTTTCGCTTAACACGGCTGTCCACCTGCGGCCTATAGCTTCGTGCAATTCTGAGGCTTCTCCGTAGCTCTCCTGACGGTCCTGCAGTATCGTCTTCGCTTTCGTTAAAATCTGGCTGTAATTCGTGCTTGCCTCTTGTTTCATATTTTGCCCATCCTCTTTCGCTGCGAACCTTCAAATATCCCCTGTCGATCAAGCTGAGTATTCGCCCCCGCGCATCCTCAAGCTCCCAAGCCATGCACCCCGCAATATCCTCGGCGGTCATTGGCGTGGCGTGCGCCTTCATAAAGACCAGCAAGGCGTATTCTGTTTTAGTCAAAGGCTCAGCCCATTGACGCTTAAGTTTATCCACGGGCAGCGCTTGACGTAGACCAAGCTTTGCCGCGCTTCGCTCTCGTCGCATCATCTGTTGACCTAGCTTACGCTCAGACACCATGTTCAAGCTCCCACTTGCGCTGCATGATTTGTCCGCGCTGTGCGTCCGTCCAGTTGTCAAACTTTACACCAAGCACCCGTGACGAATTTGCAAAGCCTTCCAACTCTGCAATTGATAAAATCGTTTTTAATATTTTCTGCAAATCACCACTTTTGCGCCGCAAGACCGTACCACCCCCAACCCTAAAGGGTTTTGGGGATGGTGGTACGCTAGTAGTCTTCTCGTCACATGATGCGTACCAAAGCGTACCAAAGTGTACCATTGCATCTTCTATGCTATTGAAATGTATGCTTTTTCTTTTTGGTACGCTCATGGTACACCGCCCTTAATCTTATGCTTTGGGGCGGTAAGCCAAAAATGGCCTTCATTCTTCGTTATTTGCTGCTTTTGGTACAGCCCTTCGACGGCTCTGGTAAAGCTTTGGCGCTTGTTCTTGGCTTCCGTTTTGCCGTAGAAGTGCTCTCGTATTACGTCCTCTTCAATGGTCCATCTTGTGCCGCTCTCAGGCCAGCCAGCGCCGCTTGGATTAGGTTTGCCGATATGCTCTCCCCAAAGCTGTGTGAAGCACTCCACAAATAGCTTTTCGTTTTTGGTAAGCTTGACCCGCACCTCGGCGCGTCTGTCGTCACTTGCTGGCGAGATGACGCAGCTTGTCACCTGATCGCCGTCTTGATCCATGCCTAAATCAATGACCTTGAGGTCGAAACAAAGCTCCTTGCCCGTCTCCATGTCTCGCTGCTTGGTTGCCTTGGCGGTTCTCAGGCCGCTTTCTTCGTCGGTCCAAAGCTCTATCTCTGTGTCTGTGGCGGCACGTAAGCTTGAGTGGCCTCTTGCGCCGTCATTGGACTTTCCAGAGTGGTGCACGATAGCCACTGAGCATTTTGCGGCTTCCCTGAGCACGTCTGCATTGCTGATAACGGCTGTCATGGCTTCTGGCGCGTTTTCGTTACCGCCAGCCATAGCGCGACTAAGGGTATCTATGACGATTAGCTCTATTTGCCCGTGTTGCTCCGTGACGGCATTCACAAGCTCTATGAGTTGCGGCAGGTCTGCATTTGGGTCCAGCAAGTTGACGGGGCTTGGCCTGATTGCGAGTGGTACTTTGTCAGCTTGGTAGTGTTCAGCAAGTGCCTTGGCTCTATTGCGAAATGCGTTGCCGCCTTCTGTGGCGAGATAGAGCACGACCCCTTGTTTGACTTTGCAGCCGTTCCAATCGCGCCCGTCTGCAATGTGGTAGGCTACGTCAAGCATAAAGAAGCTTTTGCCGACATTGGACTGCCCATAGATGACCCACATTTGTTCTCTGCCAAACCAGCCTTTGACTGAGTAGTTTGACGTTAGCACTGCCTCTGCATCACCCAGCCAGACCAGCTTGTCGGTTGGGTTGGTTGGCCTCACAACCTTAGCCAGCCCGTCTTTCACTGCTTGCAACCCGTGTCTTTGGTGGACATCATTCCAATCTGCGCCAGCTTCAGACGGCACTACGTAGGGCTTATTGCATGCTTTGGCGCATTCGATGCCTTTGCTGTCGTTGTCTCCTGCAATGACTATGGGTATGTCTGGGAAATGTATACTGAAAGCCTCACAAACCGTCTGCAGGTTGGATGCGTCCAGCCCGAATACGCAGGGTCGTTGAGTGGCTTCCCAGACGCTTGCAGAGGTAGCCCAGCCTTCTGCTAGGTAGACTGTGCCGCCATCTGTTAAGCCTTTACCGCATACGCCGAAGACGCCGCCAGTTTTGTCTAAGCCTCTATTGAATTTCTTGATGCCGTCTGGGGTGATGCGTTGGTAGCCGACCCGCTCCTTTTCGGCGTTGAAGAGTGGCACGACGACATCCAGCCCGTCCAGCTTAGCGCCGATAAGTGTGACGCCTTTGCGTTCATGGTAGGGCTGGAATGGGTCTTGTTCTTCGCTAAATTCTGGCGAGAGTTGGACGACATTATCTAAGCTTTGCAGGGGAGCATTCCAGATGGGCCAGCATCCGTCATGCTCAAGCTCTGCGATAATGTCCTTCCAACCCGTGTCGCCACACTGCCTGCAGTGCACTTTGACTTCGCCTTGGTACTCGTTGATCCAGAAGCGGTCAACGCCGCCACAGCTAGGGCAGGGGCCGTGGTATTCTTTGGTCCCCTTGCTGGTGAGCTTTAGGTCATAGCGGGTGATTATTTTGTCGGCCCATTGTGACCAGTATGGTGGCTCTCTGCTCATTGTTTTCATTGTTTCCCTGCTGGCTCTGGGTTTTACACGGGTGCGTAGGTGTTGTCGTCGTCTTGCTCTGCTGCTTTGATTTGCAACTGATCATCCGCATCTGTCTCTGCATCAGAAGGCAGATATTTGATCTCCAAATAAGTTGGATCGGTCAGACTTGTGATGATGTAAAAGCCATGATCGTCGTCGCCAATGTAGCGGTAAATTTTGTTGTTCTCACCGACCACTTCATCAACCTTGTAAACGCCTACTGGCAAGCTTTTGTTGTACTTTGCTGGGTCGTAGGGCTTTAGAGTGAATTGCTTCGTCATTTCTTGGCTCCCCCCTTAAAACGGTATTTCGTCGTCGAAGGTTTCAGACGGTCTGCTTTCAGCCTTCTTGGGTGCCGCTGGCAAGCCGAAGGGGTCTTCGCCGCCAAGTGATACGCTACCGCCGTCATTAGGCGCTGTGGGACTGTCTACAGTGGTATAGTCGTCCATATCGTCACCGCCGTAGATAGCCTCTGTGACTTGCAGTGAGTGCAGTGTGAGGCTTATGCCGTCTGTGCCGTCCCGTGGGTTGGTAGAGGGTCGCATAGTGACCTTGAGAGCGCCTTTTGATCCGCTCCAGAAGTCCAGCTTTTCCAGTGGGTTCTTTTGCCCGTCTATGACGACAGGGGCCGTGTTGTCCTTGCCCTTGCTGGTCTTGGCGTTTTTACGAGCGCGGAACATGATGTCACCATCGTCCGTTTCGGACTGCCCGAAAATGCCGCTGAAGGTTTTCTTGGGTTCTCTTGCCTTGAAGTGGTCAGCCGCTTCTTTGTAAATCTTGCGACCCATTTCTTTGCTGACAGTAAAGTTGACGCCCCAATGCGCGGATGGCTCATGCGGTTCTGCAGGGACGGTCTTGCCCTTCTTCTTGTCGGGTCCGTTGTCATGGTGGGGGTCGTAGCGGTATAGCTGGTTTACCCTTGGGTAAACGAAGGTTACGTCTGGAATAAAGACGTCTTTAAAATCTGACATGGGTTTCTCCTTTTCAGTCTTCGATCAGATATTCGGGTAGGTCGTGCACGGTGAAGTCGCCCCATTTTGTTGGGTAGTGGCCTGTTTCTCTGGCCTCTGCGATTTCCTCTAATGCGCGTTCAATCATCATCTGCGCATGCGCCATTGCGTCTGCATGCATTGTGTGAACATGTACGGAATACGGTACGCTTTTACGTACTGCTAAGAATGCGAATTTATCTACATTGAGGCCAGCTAAGCGGCACACGTATAAATAGTAGAATGCCTGATAGTTATAACCGTATTTATAGATAGAACGCCCAAAACCACGGGGGCTTGCATCTATGGTGCTTTTAAGGTCGCCAACAACGCCAAGCTCTTCGCTGTAAATGTCAGGTCTGCACTTGAGTATCAATCCCGTTTTTTCGTGTTTTACAAATATACTTGCCTCGCAAACTTTATCTTTTGCATTAAGTAATTTGTTGCCGTGATCGTTAGCGAGTAGTGCCTCGCGCATGGCCTCAATTGCATCGTATTCCTTGGGCAGCATTAAGACCTTGCCGTCTTTCTTGGCTTTTTCTTTTGGCACACTCCATTGCTTGCCAATTCTGTTCTCGCCGTCATGCCGCACCACCAAGCCTTTTTCTGGCTCCAAGCAGAGCGCATGAAAAGCTGTTCCGTAGTCTGCCACGGCCTCGCTAACGCTTGACCCTTCGCCATATTCAGTTTCGTAAGGGTTGCTCCTGATCCAGCTACTGACATAACTGTTGCTCAGCGCTTCCTTCATCGCATGGTATTGCTCGTTTGACAGGTCGTGTCGGATGCCTAATTCAATCGTCATTTGTGTAGCCCATTCCCTCGCATGCGGCGCAATATTCTTCTTTTATTATGCGCTCTTCTTCGCCTTCGTTAATGTTGAAGCGCTTCCAGACCCATATGATTTCATGGCCTGTGCCTTCGCAGTCGTCGCATTGCTTACGCATTAGTTTGACTGATTTGGCGCTCAAGCATCTCTAGCAGCGCTACGCAGTTTTCCACTCGCTGACCGCAGGTCAATTGTTGTTGCGGATTTGCCAAATCGGTTTTCAGCGTTGTTAGATTGTGCCTCAGATAGTGAAGCGTCCTGTTGATTTCCTCGTTCATGCTCGGCCCTCCACGCCATGATTTCCCTCACCACCTTGCAAAAGCGGGGCAGGGAAATGTCGGCTTTGTCTGTTTGATTTTCGGTGCGCCTGCCCGTCTCGCTCTCCACGATTGCGGAGAAGCTAACGACAACACGCGGCTTGCGGTGGTCGTATCTGTAAATAACGCACGGGTGCACACCCGCTTCGATGTCGCTTGCAACGACAGCTTGCGACCAAGCGCCCACTGGTATGCCGTTGCCAGCACGCCTTCGCTTGCACTCCACCATGAACGGGAAGTGAGCATCGTCTGCGATAAGGTCGCCAAGGCCCGCCGTGCGCGTTTGTTCAAGATTGCGTTTAAAGTGTATGCCAAGCTCGTCAAAAAGCTGTCTGCACATATCATGCTCAAAGGACTTTCCTCTCTGAGAGGCCAGCCTGCCCGTTTGACTTGGTGTTCGTTTTGCCATTCCTTACCTCGAAACTTTTTTTAAGAATTTGTTCCACCATTGACGCAGTTGATCTGCGTTCTTCAGACGCAGCCGCATCAATTTTTGCCTTTAAGACGCTGTTTATTCTTACAAAAAGTACAGCCTGGTCATCTTTCATTTTTAATCTCACCCTTTGACTTTAGGTGATTGTATAGCTGCTATCATTGTGCTAGAAAAGAGAACAGGAGCGAAACACTAGCGAAACAAGAGGTACATAAAATGCCATTCACAGGCTTCTTATTCGGCCACGACGACCAGCAAAAAACCCAGCGGAGCGCACTTAGGGCGCTGACTGGCAAGGATACCATCAGGTTCTTCGCAGAGCCACAGGTGGATAATAAGTATGACATCCAAGACAGAGAGGTGCTTCAAAAAGCGCTGAGGTACTCAGCAAGCACATCTGCAATATTTGCAATCGCCAGCTTGAAGGGGATGTGCAAGCGAAACTGGATCACTCTTAACTTGCTGGCTGACAGTGTAGAAGGGCTTGGCATAGATATAGCTGTGGCAGACGATAGTACGCTTAATAAGTACAGTGTTGCAGCCGTAGCAGCCTATGCCAACTCGCAGCGAAAGCATATCTCAGAGCGCTCGAAAGCAGCGCTAAAGCAAATTAAGGACAAGATTGATGCTGGCGAAGTCCACATCACCAAATCAGGCCGCGAAATGACCAGCTTTGGCATACACGACAGGCTTGAGGACGCAGGGAAGAAAGGCAACGAAGCCAACGCTCAGCTTGCCAAAGACCGCGACGACGAGATTTGGCCTGTCATAGAAAACTTGATGAAGCGTGGGATGGGCTACAATGCGATAGCGCGTCACTTAAACAACCTAAGCTTTCCCACGCCAGCCACCCAAGCAAAGCACAAGCGCACTACAAGAGGAGAGTGGTACGCTAGCACCGTGAGAAACATTGTTCTACGGAGGGAGTGATGGAAAGCAGGGGTATAAAAGAGGTGCGTGATCGCGTTTTGCTGCAATACGCCAAAAGTGTAATGGAGTTTGAAGTTGCTATGTCGCAGCGGCGAGCAGGAATGACACATGCTGTATTTGATAAAAGAATGCTGGACTGGGGTAATTCGTCAGCGAAACGACATGCCCTCTCACGGGTCCTTGCATTGGCAGCGCTCATAGACGTACCGCTACGAAAGTCAGAAATAGCGCGAGACATAGGTTGTAGTTTTCAATCAACGTACAAAATACTAGGTGAGGCATTGGCACTGAATTATGCGGTGGAAAGCGAAAAAAATCGGTTTAAAGGCAGTGACTACTTGATCGAAGGCTGTATGGCTTATGTGCACGAACGGCATGAACTTATATCAACCAGCTTGATAAAAAATGCGCAGATTTGGGATAATTTTAACGAAATCTATCAACCCAGTTGATATTGCGCGATTAGCAGATTGAGTGCAATATTAGAACAGGAGTAAAACAGTGAGAAAACGCAATCGTTACAGCATGACCGCTTATCGGATGATGACGGGTCAGATGCGCTTTAGGCGTCGAGTGGACATCCCGATGTGGCACCTAAAGCACGTCGAAAAGTGCGCCAATATCTTGGAAGAGTATGCGCAGCAAATTCGTAACGTAAGCGCGAGCAATACGCTGAGAAGCTCTGAGAAGACCATGCACTGCCAAATGCTAATACAACAAATGAACAGCGATTTTCAAAGGATGACACCTTTGGACCCACGGGAGCGCGGGGCTGAGCAATTGGAGTATGTGGACGGAATGGGCTTAATCAACAGGAATGGGTTCGACAAGCTTTTGGCAAGGGATGACATGGATGATTGAGTGGCTGGTGGTTCAATAAACGTCACATGAGATAGACGTAGAATGGGCGCTGGTAGTTTAAAATTAGGAGAGGCGAGTATGTCCTTAAAGATCAAAATGTTAGGCGAAGCAAATACTTCTTATGCGTATAATAAGTATTATCTCAATGTAAACAGTATCTTAGCACAGGCTGAACAGTTTGTACAGTCAGAGCAGTCTACACAGAATACAGTTTTTGTTGGGGGGCGCGTGTAATGAAGAAAACATTTGTCTTTGACCCCGAAGTCAGTGGAGAGCTTGAGATTAGTCCGATTGACTTGATTGAAGAGCTTGCGCGAGCAGAAGCGTTTCCGCAGATGTCGTTTGTTTCAGCCTTATTTCTTGCCGACCTGTTTAACGAGATGGACACTGAAAGTTTAGTGTTGGGCTTTCACAAACAGAAAGTTGAGTTTTCTCTTAATGAAGAGGGAGCGCATCTAATTGTAGAAAATGAGGTGCCAATCCAATGAAACCACCTCTGACAAAAACTCAGCAAGAAATTTATCGGTTTATCAAGCGCTTCTGGGAAGTGGAGCTACGCAACCCAACACTGCGCGATATAAGCACTGGAACCATCAACGGTAACCAGTTTGTTAAATCGCGCACCAGAGCGCCTGTATGGTCTGCCATACAGCGCTTGAAGCGGAAAGGCTATCTTGAAGAGCGCTATTGGAATAATGTCCCGTATTGGGTGCCGTCCGATGAAGCTTGATCAAGGCGAGCTAAACAGGTGGAAAAGGATGGCGGCAAGGGAAAGCAACATTGCCAAAAACCATCCCCTCAGTGGGTGGAGAGGTGCCACTTGGGATGCCAAGAACCAGCTTCACCCAAACGGGGGCAGGGTGCTTTCTGAAAGCATTAAAATGACCAAGATGGCTAAAAAGGTGGATTTAATGCTAAAGCTTGGTTACGACCACGACAGCATTAAAGAGCGCCTCGAAATTACCCAAGAGCGCCTTGATAACTTCATCAGGCGCTATAGGCTACCACGGCCTACTTAATCCATAAGCTCGAAGTGCGGCCCGTCAATAAAGGGTCGCCTTCCTTGCGACCTACGCAAGTCAATGTATGAGTTCATGGCCTCTTCCATCGTGCCATCCCACTTGCGTATGTCGTCTATGTGCCACGCGGCACCCCATCGAATAGGACAGCCTACTATAATCGCAGCTTCCTTGATTGCATCTGCAAGATCATCATACAAATTGAGTTCCCATGAGGCCCGCGAATTTACAAAGGCCATAACGTCGATTGCCTTGCCCTCAAGGTGCTTGGATTTCATTGTCTTGCTTGCGCCCTTCGCAACCAACTCCTTTTGCTCGTCTAAAGTTCTCATGCCTTGGATTACACCAAAGTCCGTTTTTGTAAGCGTTATGGCTTGCTTAGCGACAGCCTGCAGTCGCTCGTCGACACCCTCTAGCCTGTCTAGGCTTCGTCTGCTTAATTTAAACCCCATGTCTTATCTCCGTTATGCTTTTTTCTTGCCAAACGGCACACATTGGTATGCCATGATTGTTGCTGTGGGATGCTGTGCTGAAATTACTGCTATGCCCTGCGCCACTGCGATTGAGTGACAGTCTGCCTCATTTGCGAAAACGGGGGAGCCAACAGAGAAGCAACTCTGCGATGTGCATAGTATGAACACCGCGACCCAGATCATTATGGTCTTGCCTTCATATATTTACCTACGGCTCTGCCCCCAAACCAGAAGCTGATTATAGCGGCGAATAAGCCAGACGTAGCATCATCCCAAATCAGAGAAAGAGAGCGGCCCAAATCATTCCCCGCATCCATAAGGGCTATTAAGGCGGTTACTTTAATGGCAACAAAAAGAGCAAAGAAAACGTAAGTAATGACAGGACGGACAGACCCTCTAAGTCCATTAATGAACCAACCTGCGTCAATACTGTCATGCTTGTATAAACCCTCTGTTTCTTTGATTTCCGCTTGCTTATCCATAATATTAAGCTGCAACTCGTTGCGCTTTGCCATCATGTCCATTTCAAGCTGCATTCGCTCAAGATTATGCTTATGCTCTTGACCAGCTTTGAAGTAATTCAAAACCTCTGGCAGAAACGAAGTGCCAAAACCAAGCAAGCTTCCTAGCAAAGTGATCATGCCATCACCGTGCCATACAGGGCCATCTTTGTGCCAAGCGCCCATTCAAGCGCTCTGACCATCAGGTAGACCATGAAGTCCTCAATGCTTGTCATATTTTTCCTCATGCACAACTTTGTCTTGCGTCACTGTGGTTTTGGACTCCTTGCCCATCCATATGCCGAAGCAACCTGTAAGTGCACCCATGCAAACTGATACAAGCCCAGATTGCGCTACGGATGGGTCGGGTAAAGACATGAACCAGTGAACCGCTTGGTAAGTCAGTATTGTCACCGCCAGCATCATAAGGCGCGGCAGTATCTTCAAGCTGTCGATATAGCTTGCCGTAATCTGGACCATCAGACCTCCATGTCGATTATCGCGCCCTGTGGTTTTAGGGCAGTGTTGGATGACCCAAATTTATCATAGCTAACCATCTGCTCATAATTTTGACGCTTTAGTATCTGTTCAGCCTTGTGTGCGCGGGTGTGTACCTCTCGCAAAACGTCAGCCTTCACAGCCATCTCAATGGCCTCCTGAGTGCGCTGTTGTTTCTCTATGTGCAGATTGAATGGCATGCCTGTTTGCGTTGCGCTGACCGTCATTGGTTCGCCCTCATTAGCCAAACGAATACAGCCAACCCTGAGACAAGCAGAGCGAACAGCGCAATCCCTGCAGTCCACTCTATGATGGCTTGTTTGATTTCCATGCGGCGAAATTCGTGCTCACGTTTTTGTTTTCGGATTTCAGCTTCTATGCGTAGAAACTCTTGCCAATGA
>Ga0070750_10002137_pt1 | contig 10965 bp, 18 predicted proteins | sample VirMetDEL_Nov_24_FD_77013 | JGI IMG/M metagenome (GOLD analysis project Ga0070750, IMG submission 77013) | Aqueous microbial communities from the Delaware River and Bay under freshwater to marine salinity gradient to study organic matter... | ecosystem: Environmental > Aquatic > Marine >...
ATACTAATTCAGGGAAAGCATTTGGCTCAAAATCAGACGTTACAGCGTCGAAATCATCGAACATTTCTTTGCCTTGTCCCATTTTGTTATAAAAGCTATCCGCTACTTCCTGAGCTTGTTTCTGCAACATTTCTTGATGCTGTTGTCTCTGTTGCTCAAGCATTTCTTCTTTAATCTTCTCCATAACTTGCTGCCTAATCTGCTCAGGGTCAACTTGTTGCATTCCCCCAATAGATTGCTGTGGCGCAGCTTGTTGTGGTTCTGATTGTCCGCGTAATTGCTCAAGCTCTTGAGTAACCGCTTCAAGTTTATCTTGCATTTTCTTTTCTCCCTTGTATTTGGCTTTTTTAATAAGCTCAATCACACGGGATTCAGGAAGCATTTTTTCCGGCGCAGCACCTTCTTTTTCTTCGGGTAACTGTTCCGTGTTAGTATTTTGCAATTCTTCTGCAACTACCTCTTTGTCCATCTGAAACCTCACGATTTTCCGGTGTGACCGTAATATCCTAGAGTCGTTCTAGTTACGCCTATTTTTCCGCATAGATGCGTATTTGGCCTATGATTAATCGCATAGTCGATATTTATATGGAGTATAGCAAATATATTTAACTATTTGTAAACCCTTATATTAAATAAAGTGTTATTTTTTTTTCTTATTTGCTTTTAAAGCTTCTGCTTTGACTAACTCTTTAATCATTTTTTTGATTAATTTTTCATCAGCTTTAACGTCCATATGCTTAACTTTTTTCTTTTTGGCTTTATCAATGGCTAAATCAGCTTCACCATATGCAGTACCCACGGCCCTTTTCTTGCTAGCTTTATTCATATCTGCTACTATCCTTCTTTATTCTGCCTGAAATGCTTAATTGATGCCTAAATATTTATCTCGTAACTGTAATTATTGTAACAAAATATATCTCCATAAAGAATCTCAATTAAAACGTACAAAATACTGTTCTAAATCATGTTCTGCAAAAGCACTTAAAGGAAGAAAAAGAAATCCAAAAGGAGAAAATAAAACACTTATATGTTTATGTTGCAACAAATCATTTGAAAGAACAGCTTCTCGCGCTGTTTATGCAAAATATTGCTCTAAAAGTTGCACTTCAAAAGGTACCAGCCAAAAATCACAAATAATATGTCATATTTGCTCTAGTCCATTTGAAGTTATAAATCACAGAAAAAACACCGCTAAATATTGTTCTAATAAATGTCGACTTATTCAAAGAAGAACTGGATTTAAAGAAGAAAGAAAATGTATATATTGCAAAGCAACGTTTAGCGTGCCTAAATCAAGGAAAAAAAAATATTGTTCACTTCAATGTTTTCATAAAGAAAAAATTGATAAAGGCCAAGTTTCTTTCTCCGCTGCTAGAGCTTCTTTAAAAAAATCAGGCTTAATCAAAAAATGCGAAAGATGTGGATATGGCGATCATACGCATATCTTAGGCATTCATCACAAAGATCGAGATAGAAAGAATAACGATAGATCAAATTTAGAAATTTTATGCCCTAACTGCCATAGTTTAGAGCATAATCATCACATATGTCATGGTTATTCGCATAATTATGAAAAAATTAAAAATAAATAACTTACCCCTTTAGCTAATGGCATCTTTCCCTCACTTTTTCTTACGCATCTTTTTTAATGTTTTCGCAAGCTCAGCCCTGCGTTCCATTTTAGTAGAATAACGATTATCTTTGTTCGCAGCTACTTTATCAATCCAAGAATCTTTAATATCGCCTTTTTTGGTTAGCTCACCTGCTTTTTTAGCAGCAGCCGTTAAGCTACCTTTTTTCTTGATGGCTCCCTTAATCCAATTCTTTGCCATTTTTTAATTCCTCTGATTTCCACTGAACATGCTCAGCCATGCATTGCATTTCCCAAAGAAAAGTTTGAATAGGCTCAATCATTTCCCTTATTGTTTCATCTTCGAATTCGATTACTCCATGGTAATCTGATTCTTCATGAACACATAAAATGATTAACTTATTCTCCTTTTTTGTTGCCTCAACATCTATTATAAAGTCACATTTCCTCATCTTCTACCTTGATAGTGTCAGTATTTTTTTGTTGATGTCCTGCAACTTTCATAGCCATATCTACAGCACTTCTAGTATTTTCAGCGTCAATTTGCTCCTGCTTTAGAGCCGTTTCTATGTTTTGATTATCAATTTTTGCCATTGCTTCAATGAAATCGATATCAGCCTGTTTGTTTTTAACTGCATCGTCAGCAGCAATTTTAGTCAAATCAACTTGTGCTTTAAGTTCAGCTTCGCGTGACTTTTGCTCTACTTTTCTATTCTCAACTTCTACTTGTGCAGCCATAATTTGATTCGGGTCTAGCTGTTGTTGAGCTTGTTTTTGCTGCATTTCCATAGCGGCTTGCTCTTGCTGTTCCATTTCCTGCATGAACTCCCCGACTTGTTCTTTAAGCGCATCAATTCCACGAATATCAATATTATCTAACAGAATTGGTATGCCTTTTTTATTAATAAACGCCTTGAATGTTTCAGATGTCTGCATTAACTGAATCATTGTTTCCAAGCTTATTTGTTTTTGTACCTCAAAGTTAACACCTGCTTCAACTTTTACACCTAGCCCTTTGGCATCAAAGTTAATGTTTACAGAATTGGGTTTATTAATAATTTCATAGGTTCTTTTGCCGTCAGTATGCACAACCGGCAAAGAACGTGGCGTAACGTAGTATTTCGGAATCAAATCTAAAGCAATCTTAGCTACGCGGTTAAGTCCTTTTATAAATCCTACTGTATAAGGCATCGATGCACTATTTGAATGCATGGCTCCTTGCATAATGGCTACCCCAGACAATTCTTTATTATTAATACCAAGTGCTGCATCATACGTGCCAAGAATAGACTGCATAAGGTTATCAGTCATTTGGAAGGTGGCTGATATTTCTGGCGGTATTGGTGTCCTTACCACTTCCCTCGGTGCATTCAAGGGGACAGAGGGGTCGCCATCCATAAATTGATTATATAGTAACGTGCTTGGTTTTTGTACATTTACATAAGCGTCTAAGTAATCTTCCGGTACTGACTCAATTGAAGCTATGAATTTATGCTCAACCGTATTTTCAAGCTCGTTAGCCAATGATTGTCCAGCAAAGTTTTTAAGCCTTTGCGTATCTTTTAAATTGTATACATACGGTCTTGTCATTTGTTGCGCTGGTGAATCCTCATTATCCCTCAACACCACACTGTTTCCATCAAAGAAAACCAATGGCAGCATAGAATAATTAGTGTCAACAACATCAATCATTTTAGCACCAGAAAACCTAAATCTCTTGATTGTCTCAAGCTCGGTTGTTCTTATCTTGCCAACTGGCTGTGGTGCTTGTGTAAAGCCACCTATTTCATCCCATCTTGCTAATAACATTTCATAGTCGTCAACGGTTACTACTCGACCATTCGTAAGCTTTGTAATTTTTTTCTTTTTATATTCTTTCTTATAATAATCACAAATCAGGATAATATCGTTTTTACCCGAACGATATGACCAATTAAACCCACGAACATTACGCGCATATTTGAGTCCCTTTTTAATATCTGAACCATAAATATCAACTGCTTCTTCGACTGTTTTTGGGAACAATTGAAAGGCATATTGGCCATCACCTTTATGCGATTTTCTGGCTAATGGGTCAAAGCCGCACAGAGTAGGGTCGAACACTCTTTCAACAAATATTTTTTGATCCATCGACATTTCTGATATGTAATCAGTGTATACTTCGGCAACGCTGAAACCGCCAACAAGTAAGTCTGTATAAACGTCATAGGAAAAACCATCATTGTCAGCGTCGCTTAACATAGCTCTGAAATGGCCTTCTAATACTTTGATAAGCCTGGGGTCTATATAATCTACTGTATCTTGCGCACGAACTACAAAACCAGGCTGCATTTTGGAAAACTCACCTCTTAGTCTACTTATATAAGCTTCCATAATGTTGAATTCAATTTGAGGCTTATCCAAAGACTCTAAAACAGTCAACTCATCTTCGGTTAAAGTTGTTTTGTATACAAACTTCTTGAACTCATGATAACGCCTGAAATTAGGTTCAAAATATTGATAACTTTCACCTACAGTGTCCTTGATAGCTTCTAACTGGCTTTTGTGTTTTTTTGATACACGCATGATTAAATCCTTTTTCTATGAGCATTTCGTTTGGCTTTTAATATTCTTTTGTATTTTAAAGCGGCTTCTTTTGATAAGTTCTTCTTAGTATAAGTGTTTGCACCAGCAAAATTTAACAAGTTGTTAGCTAAAGCAATGTTAATCGCATCAGAGCAAGTATCTGCAATATCATCATGCGCATGTGTGTCGTTATTGGTAATCTTTTTCATGTGATTAACACACATTTCAGTATGATATGCGTTATGAGGCAATGATATTCTTTGTGATGCAATATAGGGCTGAGCATCGATAAATCTTTGGCATTTACTTCCTGACTTGCGAGTTCTTTGAATTTCTTTAATTTTAAGTCCACGCACACCCTTTAATATGGATATCAGAGTGACGCCGGTTGATTTCTTTTCAATATATGCAGCTTGAGGAACTTGGTTTATTCGGCAAGATTCGCGCCAAAAGTTCATGAACTCGTCTTCTAAATCGCGCGGTTCTACTCGTATTTCAACACAATTTAACCAGTGAAGCCCCATCATTCCGCTTTTTACACCCTCATTTTCTATCTCATAAAGTCCCCAATATGAAAATACGGAAGCGTCATTTCTTGGGTCGGCAGTTTCGGCAGTATCGGCTGTAATAAAAGTTGTAATAATTTCTGGGCATTCTTCTAAAATTGGGAAGTCCTCGGCCATAAACAAGCCACCGCCAGCAGGTTGTGGGTCTTGCTGAAACTGAGATGCAAATACATAACGGTCTGTTTTCTGTTTGTTGCGCAGCATTTCAAGCGGAAAAGCTTCTGGGTATAGAGCATTTCCAGCATCATCTATGGCTTTAAGTATTACTTTATCCCACTCGTAACCGTCTCCACCTTCTAGCAAATAACCCGGCAAATCTTGTTCATGTAGTCTTTGGCCTAGAAAGATAATTGGAACATTTACACCCCGTGGGCGTTGCATAATTGTTTCACGGTAATTCGTTATTACACCTTCCCTTATCGTGTCGCTCGTGACTTCATCGGGTTTATGGCTGTCATCCAATATTACTGCCCCAGAAAACCTATCAAGGCCAGGCAATCCAGCATTCAAACCTGTAATAGAACCAGCCGCACCAAATGCCCCAATAGTCCCACCTTGCTCTGTTTTAAATGAGTCTTTTGCTTGTGAATCTTCTCTGAGCTTTACGCCAAATAACAAATTATAAGTTTTTAGAGACATTATCCGTTTGATAAATTCAGTATGGTGAGCAGCAATTGTTTTAGAATAAGAAATATATAAAAAGTTTGAGTCAGGATATTTTGCCATACACCACGCTACCCAGAAACTAAGCATGGTGCTTTTCGCGTGTCCTGGTGGGAGATTGATAATTAACCTAAGTGATTCAAGTCTTGATACTTTGGTTAATGCCTTTGCTATGGTGATGAAGTGACTTTCACGGCCTTTGGGGTTGGAAATGATAAAATCTCGACCAGTTATTTCCTTGAAAAAGGTTCGTGTAAATAAAAGCAAACTGCCTTTTAATTTAGCACGTAACTCATAATGCGCAAAGTTATCACTAAAATCGTCCGTCATTACCCTAAAATCCCTCTAAAATTTAGTAAAAGTGTAGCAAAATTCCTATAAAATCACATTAAATCATTAAAAGTGCGCTAGACTGGATTCGAACCAGTATTGACCGAGAGACACCATATGCAGTCTTGCTTTAACCAATTAAGCTACTAGCGCATACTTATCCACATTTTCTGTGGATAAACCTGTTAATCAATTCGTGTGCATTTGGCTATGAAGTCTATATTGAATGGATTCATGCCGTTTTCAAACCCAATTATTGACATGACAAGCTCGTCAGTTAGAGAATGCTTAAAAGGGTCTAAGTCGGCACCATGTTCCTGAATTAACTTATAAGCATAATCATTTTGTTTGCCCATATCATCTAATACATATCGCAAATAATTGTCAGTTGGGTTTTCTGTTTTTGGTGCGTATCTGTTAATAATAGCGGCTATAGATTTGCATTTTCTTCTAAAATAATAAGTGTGTAGCAATCTGTATATGGCTCTAATTCCGTATTCTACACTAGAAAACACCTCGAATTCGCTATCAGCACCTTTTACTTCACCTTTCCAGTGAACGCCCTTCCTGATATTGCCCGGATTATTATTTATAAAACCTCTGGTTTCATTCATTAAATTCAAAATCTTCATCCTCATGTATTAAACGGTAGCATTTTTTAGCATACATCGCGGCTGCCTCAAAATTTACTTTTAACAAATTATAATAATAGGCAGTGTCTTTACTTTGGTCTGCATAAGCAAAATACTCGTCATCCAAGGCATTCCAGAAACATATAAACATTTCTTCAATGTCTTTTAGAGGCTCTATTGCATGACTTTTAATCTTAATCGAATCCATCCGCATTTTATTCCCTACCATCTAGTTAATTTGTCTAAATCATATGTTTTTTTTTAACTGGCTCAGGTTGTTCCGGTAGCATTTGCAACTGGCCTGTGTCGCCACAAAACTGCCTAAAAACTACAATCTTGCCTTCCCGAATTACTTCTTTTCTTTCATCTCGACTAAGACGCCTTCCGCACTCGTTCATGCATTTTGGTGATAAGCAGTACTCTTTACCGTCTTTATAGTAAAGATTTTCTAGTTTGTGATGTGGCTCGCTCATAATGCTATTTATCCCTTTTTAAATATTTCCCTCATAAGTTTAGTATGCTTAGGAGATGGTCTTATATCGTGAATTAGCTTGTGACCTGATTCTATTTTCTTTGCTGCATTCCTCAAATCTATATCATAATAAGTTGGCTCTTTAACGCCATGCTCCCTAAAAACCTGTAAGGCTTCTTGCAGGGAATTGTAGTCTTGTTTACCCTTCATAATAATTCTCCACAATTGAATTAGCTTCTTCCCATAACTCAGGATGGCTAGCATCTTTTAAAACTTCTAACAAAAGCTTTTTTTCATGCATATAAACTTTAGCAAAATCTTTATCATAAGAAACAATACTTGATGTATTATCAATTAAGTCTGCTAGCTTAATAGTTTTAGCTTTTGGCGTGGCTTTACTTAGATGCTGTCTATCTATTTCTTTTCTAACCGCACGATTGCCGTCAGTTGATTTTGAAATATCGGTTAAATTTTCAACATATAGGGCTACTTCCCCACCAAATTCTATTTTAATTTGCTCTAAAGTCGCGCAAGTATCCTCAACAACATCATGAAGTAATGCTGCTTGAAGCATATTAATGTCGTCGGTATGTATACTAATTTTTGCTGAAACCATTAAAGGGTGCGTAATGTAAGGCATATTAGTGTATTTTCTTAACTGCCCTGTATGATAGTAGTCTGCAAATTTGAAAGCCCTTGATAACTGTTTAGAAATTTTTGGTGGAAATAAATAGTCTAGGTTATTCATAACTCAACCCCACAACACTCAGCTATACGCTTCCATTTCTCTTGCGTGTCGTGACCATCCCAGTTTGGTTTTATTTCAGGCAAGTCTCCCATGTCAAAATCGTCTGGGACGTGGAATGTAATATATCCATTCCAAATTGAAATGACTCGCGACCAACCTTTCCATTCTCCATGGGCATACCATCCGCAAGTTAGATTAAACCCGCATTGTTCATTGATTTCGTTAGCCAGCATCAAAGCCAACATATTGCGTTCCCAGTATGCTAGGTTCTTGGTTTCTTCTGGGGACATTTCTGGTGTCCAGCCTTTTGCGTAGTTAGTCATTTATATGTTCCAAATCTGTAATATTAGTTAATTGACCATTAGCAGATGGGTGCTGATAATCATACCTAACCCATACTGATTGTTGATAAAGTCCATCAATTACAACATTTTTAACGATTGTAACAACTCCCTCTTCATTTTTGGGCTTGTATATGACTTTATCTCCTGCTTTATATTTACTCATGACTGGCCTTTTGTTTTTGAAGCTCTTTAATAACGTAATCTATTGCATCATTTTTATGCTCAAAAATAATATCGTTCTTGTCTGATTTCGTATGCCAGTCTTCTATAACTTTTATATCTTTACTGTAATAAGTGTCCTTGAATGGTCCGTAGTCTGGATGGTTAACCGGAACACGAACAAGCTTGTCTATTTTAAAAGTAAATATCGTTGAGTTATCTCTGACACGGTAATAGGTTTTTCCTACTTCGTATTTCATTCATCCCTCCAAAGAGTCACCGAACTATCAGTAGTCGGCCAGTCACTCATTTTGCATCTGTTCCTTTCGATTTCACCCACGAGACGTGTATACATATGGATAACTCCGGCTAATTGCTCTCTGTGGGAGTCACATGTTTTGATTAATTTATAAAGTATAATTGCTGTTAGAAATTGGCAGATAAACGCCAAGGAAATAATAATATAAATCATATGTCCCTCATGGCTCCCAGAGCAGGACTTGAACCTACGACAACGTGGTTAACAGCCACGCGCTCTACCAACTGAGCTATCTGGGAATAGAATGTTAAATCTGGCTTAAGTAGGGCTTTCACCTACGATGCTCGACCAAACAGGAATCCCCATGAAGCCTAGCAACCAAAGAGTTACCCTGTTAAGCCAGAAACCAACGCACAGGAGTAAATGTTGGATTAGTAATATAAACTTTTATTTAATAAAGTTCAAGTTATTATTTATTCCGTATGCGATAGATTTCGTCTATTACCATCGTAATTCCCATAGAGAAGAAAAATAAGTCATACCACGGCATCTCTACAGTGCTTGCAATGGGTAAAGCGATAAACATTCCGGTTAGGATTGTTTGGATTTCTCGGATTAATTTCATTTGCCAAAAGTATAGAGAGCTTTAACTGCCCACATTACCGATTGCTCAAGATTTGTCATTGCTAAAGATATTTCCCTCGACTGACTTTATTTCTAGTTTCATTGGTTTCCTTAGTGTTAGTTATGTATTTTAAGTAACGTAATATTGGGATTATGTTAGTAGGCTTTGTATTCGTTGATAAATTGTTTAGCTATTTTAAGCGATTTAAACCGACCAATAATTCTTTGTTTGTCATCCATTACTAGAAAACTTTTCTTTGCATGGCGTATTTGTTTTTGGATGGTCATATTATTGTAAGTTCTTGGCTTTGATAGTTTTGTTTGGATTAAGTTTCTGGTTATGGCTTTCATATTAAATAAAGCTTGTATGTATGAATATTATTTGGGTTAACCTTTTAGTATATAGTATTAGTTATTGGTTTAGTAGATATTTTTTGGTTTTTTTATGTTGGTTTGGATTGATGATTGTATGAGGGTGGTTAGAAATTGGGCAGATGTTTTTGGGATTGTGTGGGTGGTGTTGGTGGGGGACTCCTAGAATTATAGACCCCTGCCCTAAAAGGGGGTATACCCCATAGTTTGTCTTCCGGAAAACATTAAGTTTCAACTTTGCTAGCAAGAGCAGACCTGTGCTAGCTGTCATATTATTTGAATAACTATAGTTAACTCATACTTATTTAACGAACTATTAACTAGTTCCACGTTATGTTAAATGTTGTGTACTTTAATTAACTAGCTAACTAAGTAGTCATTATTATATAGCTCAGTAATCCGCCTCTGCGTCCTTCTCAAGAGCTTTAACTTTACTCGCTAACTCTTCCATTGCTTTGCTATCTTGTTGTTCTATAACCTGTTTTTCAACGAATCCATAGCGTGCGCCTTGAGTCTTTAATATAAGAGAGATCATTTTATCGTTACCCTCTAGTGCAAGCTCAGCAGCCTTGTTAGCTATCTTATTAATATGCTCGGGATGAGCTGTTCTTATTTCATGTCCATAATGTTTATCTAAAGTATCAACACTAATACCAATAATCTTAGCAATACTAGTCTTCGGTATCCCATTTGCACTCATTTTCCGTACTAATTCTATATTCTTAAAAGTCCTTTGATGTTCAGCACCCATAAATATACCTTTTAGATATAACCTAATTTTCCTAACCAACTAGCTCACTCTCATTCATATATAAAAGCTATCGACACCAATTCTCTAATAGATTTAACTTCAAAAAAAAATAAAACTCTAACTTCCTTACTGTTCACAAAAGTCTAAGACTTTATTTAACAAAAACACTTGCATTATAAAGTTATCCTTTATATACTACACATGTTCAAACAAAGAGAGATATAAAATGAAAACAATCACACAAGATAAATTCCTATCAACTTGCGCTCATCCTGAGCTTTATCAAGCAGTCCTAGACCAACTCGGTGCAGACTGGGACGAGCTTTGCGAATACATCGACGACTATCAAGATGCAGGTTCAGGCATAAGCGGTTTTACCTACTACAGTGAAACAGTTCCATTTGCCAAACAAAACCTAGTTCCAATAATGAACGCACTCACCGAATTCGAGAACGAAACAGGAGCACAGCTAAACAAGCCAACCGACGATGTAACACAGTTCTATAACTGGTGTGCATGGTTTGCTGTTGAGAGCATGACTCATGACTTAATGAGAGCGTTAGAGCGATGAACATACTATTCGACGGAACTAGAAAAGGGCGTGACGTGTTAATCATGGAAGATGAGTACGGCATATCTTTAGACATCAAGCATCCATGCGGTGAAGTCATAAAAGCATGGGATGGGCTAGAAAACTACTATACAGCCGACAGACTAGCAAATTTGTACATTTACGCGCTAGGCGAAGGCAACCAAGCACATTGCGATGATGAGTATTGCCAAAGTAGTTTAAGTGTTAACAGAGAATACGAAATTTTAAGGTAAATCAATGAACCTAGAAAAAGACCCACACGAAACACTAGAGCAAGCAAACGAGATTATAATAAAA
>Ga0070750_10002141_pt1 | contig 10958 bp, 11 predicted proteins | sample VirMetDEL_Nov_24_FD_77013 | JGI IMG/M metagenome (GOLD analysis project Ga0070750, IMG submission 77013) | Aqueous microbial communities from the Delaware River and Bay under freshwater to marine salinity gradient to study organic matter... | ecosystem: Environmental > Aquatic > Marine >...
ACCGAAGGTAAGACTAAATTAGAATTAATGAACAATCGTGATCAACAACAAGATGGTTTTTTGGTAGAGGAAGAAGATGAAAACAGCGAAGCAATACCGTTCAACTGATCAAAAGAAACTCAAGGTTTTATGCGACTTGGCTTGCGATAACATTGAGGAACTACTTGATTATTTTGACCTTGATTATCGTGACAAGGGTAAGATGATGAGTATGGCTTGTCCTATTCATGATGGAGACAATGATACTGCACTTAATCTATATCATGTTGGCGACGACGACTATGATAATTACAGAGGAAACTGGAAATGCAGAACTCATGGTTGCGAAAAATGTTTTAAAAGTTCTATTATAGGATTTGTACGTGGAATATTATCACATCAAAAATATGGTTGGGTAGCCAAAGGTGACAAGATGGCAACCTTCAGTGAAGCAGTTAGTTTCATAGAGAAGTTTGTTCACAAAAACTTGAAAGACGTTAAGGTAAGCACGGTAAACAGAGAGAAATCAAAATTTACCAATGCTATCAGCCATATACGAGAAGAAGTTAAAACTGAAGCACCAAAGGTGTCTAGACAGCAAGTACGTAGTTTACTAAATTATCCTGCACAATATTTTATAGACAGAGGATATTCTGAGGAAATACTAGATAAATATGATGTTGGACTTTGCAATATCGCTGGCAAACCCATGAACAATAGGGTGGTAGCACCTATTTACAACCTAGATTGCGACAACATGGTGGGTTGCACAGGCAGAAGCATCTTTGAGGAATGTCCTAAATGTGGTGCTTATCACGACCCCAACAGAGATTGTCCTGACCCAGAATACAGATGGGCTTACTCTAAATGGAAACATAGTGCAGATTTTAAAAGTCAGAATAATTTGTACAATTATTGGAAAGGTTTTGCGAAAGATCATATAGCGGAGTCTCATGTAGCCATTATTGTAGAAAGCCCCGGTAATGTATGGAGACTAGAAGAAAATGACATACATAATAGTGTGGCTATATTTGGTTGCAATTTGAGCGACAGACAAAAAATGATACTGGACTCTTCAGGAGCAATGGCTATAATAGTATTGACCGATAATGATGAGGCTGGTCGTCAAGCAGCACAAGACATTAAGAACAAGTGTCAAAACACCTATAGGGTATTTATTCCAGAAATATCTAAGGGTGATATTGGCGATATGACTAGTGAAGAAATTGACAAGGAAATTAAACAGTACATAAAGGACGTTATATGAAAACTAAGATTATTGCATTTGCTGGCAGAAAACAATCTGGTAAAACTACTTGTGCAGAACACCTTGCTTCTAAGTGTACAGGAGACAACGTATGTAAAGTTTATAACTTTGCCGACCCACTTAAAAGAGTAGTATGTATGGATGTTCTAGGCTTAACATATACACAATGTTATGGTGACGATAACGATAAAAACACCTTAACAGAATGCAAGAAACATGGCAAATTTTTGACAGCCAGAGAAGTTATGCAGTATGTCGGCACAGATATTTTTCGCACCATGAAACACGATGTGTGGTCAGCAGCAACTATTAATCGAATAGAAAAAGACGCACCTTTTCTAGCACTTGTTGCAGACTGTCGTTTTCCTAACGAGGTAGAATGTATAAAAAATGCTGGCGGGGTGGTTGTCAAACTGGAACGCAACGTGTATAATAGTAGCCATGCCAGTGAAACGGCATTAGATCATACTTATTTCTCAAGAGATAACTTTGATCTGGTAATTGACAATACCAATAAAACAGTACAGGAAACTTTGGATGAATTGGACAACTTTTTAACTTTGGAGAAATTACTATGAATAAGAAAGCATTTACTTTAATTGAACTACTTGTCGTTATCGCCATCATTGGCGTTCTTGTTGGTCTACTTCTGCCTGCTGTACAGCAAGCAAGAGAGGCTGCTCGTCGAATGTCTTGTGCAAGCAACATGAAACAACTTGGATTAGCATGTCATAACTATGAGTCTGCGTATCGCAGATTTCCATATGCTAGTCACAAAATTCACAGCACTGACCCTAACCTACCACCAGACAGTACTGGGTCTTATGCTACTACTAGAAACTGGGTGATTGATATTTTACCATATATTGAGCAAGTCACATTGAAAAATTTGTTTGATGAGAGTGATCCTAGATTTACTGTTTCTTCCGCAAGCAATGAAGCATTTAGATCAACCAATATAAATGTTATGAGATGTGCATCTGATGCTTATAACAATGTCATGTTTGATGGAACTGGCACTCAATGGGGAAGTAATTGGGCTAGAGGCAACTATGCTGCTAATGCAGGCTTAGGCATGTTCTCTATGACCCTGCATTCTCCATTTAATGCTCTAGGCAATAACGGTAAAAACTGGCAAGACCCTATGCTCAGAGGTGTAATGGGCTACGGTATTAGCAGTACTTTTGCACACATCCAAGACGGTTCAAGTAATACTTGTCTGCTTGCAGAAATTCGTGCAGGAATAGACAGCCGAGACCCAAGAGGTTGTTGGGCTATGGCTGGTGCTGGTGGTAGTGCAATTTGGGGTCATGGCGGTTTAACTTACGATGGAGTCAGTTTGGATGCTCCCGGTCCAAATGCAACCTCAAAAGATGGAGCAGACAATATTGTAAATTGCAATTTACTTAAACAAAGTTATGATATGGATAAACAAGGCATGAGTTGTTTTGATTTAAGAAACAACGAAGCAACATCTAGGAGCCTACATCCCGGTGGTGTTGGCGTAGTATTTGTTGATGGATCAACGCATTTTATTAATGACACCATCGAGGTGCTGCCTAGTGTAGCCCCTAATGCTCTGTCTGCATGGGATAAACTTATGTTGTCAAGAGATGGTGGCGTTTTCACTCAATAGGAGATTATATGGATATAGCGTATTTGAGAAGTAGTTCTTATGGAACATGGTCTATGTGTCCACAACAATACTTTTTTCAGTATGTGTTAGGTTACAATGGAGACTCCAATAAAAAGGCTGACAAAGGTACTATTGTACATAAGGTCATGGAGATACTGGCTTTTGTAAAATTAGCACTACAAAACAAAGAAGGTAGTTTTGAAGACGATATTGCAGGGTATGTAAATGTGCATAATTATACTGTAGATGATTTGACACAGAAAGTCTACGATTATTATACTAGTGCGTTTACACATCATAAATGGACAGACACAGACTACCGGGACTGTAGAAAGTGGATACAAAAATGCCTAGAACAGAATAACGGTATGCTTGATCCTAGAAATCAACACATCATACAACCGGAACAACGGTTTGACATAGCGATAGAAAAGCCTTGGGCTCACTATGATTTTATTGACGCTAATGGCGAACGTATACAGGGTCAGTTGGCAATCAAAGGCACTATTGACCTGATTACCAAGGTTGACGATGACACGTATGAAATTACTGACTATAAAACAGGTAGACGTTTGGATTGGGCTACAGGTGAAGAAAAGACTATTAATAAATTACAGCGAGACCCACAGTTGATGCTCTACTATTATGCTATTCAGCATTTGTATCCTGAAGTAAAGAATATTATTGTTACAATTAACTTCATTAATGATGGTGGTATATTTTCATTGTGTTTTGATAAGTCAGACTTATTTAAGATGGAGATGATGCTACGTGCAAGATTTGAAGAAATTAAAAATTGTAAAGTTCCAAGACTAAAGAAATCATGGAAGTGTACAAAACTTTGTGACTTTAGTAAAAAGTCTTTTGCAGGAACCAATCATAAGCCTATGATAGAGTATCGGGAAGATCAGGAAACTGAAGTTGGTTGTGAGATGACTATGTGCGAACAGGTTAAACATGACATTCGTATGCACGGCATGGAAGACACGATAAAACTCTATCAGGTAGAAGGTTATAACGTAGCGAAATATCGTGCTCCGGGTTCCACTTGACAACCAGCCCGAATGTGTTACAATAGAAGAGATCGAATTACTTTTGGAGAATAGACTATGGAATCGTTACTATGGATTTTATTTGCTGTTGTTTGTGCGAGTTATGCTTTTAGGTCTGATAAAAACCCCGACAATAACCAACAAACAAAAGATGACGACGACAACGACGATAACGACGGATTAATGGACACCATTATGGTTTTTGGTGCAATGGACTACGTATCAGATGGTGAACTTGATGGAAACTTTTCAGACGAATATTAATTGGGAGAATAAATGAATTATCAACCTTTACATTGTCACAGTATGTACAGTCTGTTGGATGGCATGAGCAAGCCAGCAGACATGGCCTCAAGATGCTTAGAGATCGGTGCGACATCATGTGCATTAACAGATCACGGCAACATAGCCGGTGCGATCAAGTTTTACTCAGAGATGCGTAAGAACGGTATCAAGCCAATCTTGGGCCAAGAAATATATGTCTGTGAACAAGATGCAAAGATTAAAGATAAAGAAAATGCTAAACTTAGCCACTTCCTCCTACTGGCTAAAAATTTTGAAGGATGGAAAAAACTAATTAGATTAACGTCAGAGGCTAATCTTCCAGAACATTTCTATCGTAAACCAAGACTTGACCTAGATACACTGTCTCAGTTTATTGACGGCAACATCGTAGGTATTTGTGGTCATTTAGGTTCAACACTTGCTAGACATCTAGTGCAAGGAGACGACATCAATCCTGATTGGAAAAATGTCGGCACTAGGCTAGTCAGTAAACTTAACCATATATTTGGTAAAGAAAATTTCTTTTTGGAAGCACAGTTAATGGATCACGAAAACATACCTTTACAAGACAAACTTACGGACTGTATCAGAGAACTGGCAAAAATTACAGGCAACAAGATTGTAGCCACTCCTGATGCCCATTACTGTCGCAAGACTGATGCGGTGGATCAAAGAGTGCTTTTGTGCAATAATTTAAAAACCACCTTCTCAGAGGTAAACAGAAAGATGCAGAACAACGAGTCTGTAGGACTAGATGCATTTTTCAGATCGGACAACTTCCATATCCTTGACCAAGAAGAAATGAAGGCCTTACATACAGAAGAAGAACTTGCTAATACTAATTTGGTAGCAGATATGTGCGAAGAATATAACATACTTAGTAAACCAAACCTTCCTCCTTTTCCATGTCCAGAAGCCATAGATGATGCAGAGTATTTGCGTCAACTGTGCAGAGATGGATGGAAAGACAAAATAGCAAACCATATCCCCAAAGAAAACCATCAGCAGTATGTGGACAGAATCAAGTATGAACTTAATGTACTACAGGGTGCGGACTTGTCCAGTTACTTCTTAATTGTACAAGATATTGTGAACCATGTTCGTTATAATAAATGGTTACCGGGGCCGGGACGAGGAAGTGCAGCAGGGTGTTTGGTATCTTATCTCATTGGTATTACGACTATTGATCCTATCAAGTACGGTCTTATTTTTGATAGATTTTATAATGCTGGTAGAAACACAGCCGAGCATACGTCTATGCCTGATATTGATGTGGATGTGCCTATTGATAAGCGTGAACAGGTAATTCAATATATTCGTGACACCTACGGAGACGATAAGGTTTCACAGATGATCACTTTTGGTACTATCAAAGGCCGAGGTGCTTTGAAAGATGTACTCAGGGTATTTGGAGGTATCACATTTGAAGAAATGAATGATATTACTAGAAATATTCCCGAAGAATCTAAAGTAGCAGACGATCTTCAAGAAATGAAAGAAGCCACAGGAGATTCGTCGATTATAAGATGGGCATTAGAAAACGATGCTGAAAAACTAAAACAGTGGTGTCACATAGGCAAAGATGGGGAACTAGAAGGACCACTTTCAAAACGGTTTGAACAAGCGATGCGATTGGAAGGCACTAAGTCAGTACAGTCTAAACATGCCGCAGGTATAGCGGTCAGTGCCGAACCTCTCGCAGGTATCTGTCCTATGGTTTACGACAGCAAAAATAAACAGGTCATTGCGGGAATGGAAATGACAGACTTAGAAAGCCTTGGTATGATTAAACTAGATATTTTGGGAGTTGCGATGCTAGATAAGATTATGTGTATCAGCGATCTTATGAAACAGGGTGCTTGACGGTGTATGAATTTAACGTATAATAACTATAACTATGGAGGTTAGCATGTCAGAAGAATATATACAGTTTCGTCATTTAGCAGTAGGTGACCACTTTGTAAAGGAATCAAACCCTAGTGAGAAATGGGTAAAAATACCGACTAAGAGAATTAGTTGCTGTTCTCAACAAAACTGCAAAAGCATTAAGGACGGCAGAGTAGACGGTCTCAAACCTTTGACAAAGGTTAAAAAAGTAGAAAAATAATTGAACTAGGATTTAGAACAGGATTTTTATGGCTATTAATTATAATAAGATTTGCGTATTCGATTTTGAGACAGACGGGGTGAATCCAAATAGGTGCAGTCCGGTGCAGATTGCAGCAGTAATGGTTGATCCCGTCAGTCTTGAAATCATACCAAACTCTGAGTTTAATGCTAACTTTAAACCAGAGTGTATGGAAAAAGACCCTGACTATGAATATAAGACAGACATCTTAGATTTTCATGCCAAAGTCAAAGGGTGTTCCAAGGAAGATGTTCGTGCTGAATGGCAGAAATATCCTACGCAAGAGCAATCATGGCGTATGTTCACTGGCTATCTGGACAAATATCACATGCGGTCAAAAAAACAGAGCCAGTTTACTGCTCCGATTGCAGCAGGCTACAACATTTATAAATTTGATCTACCTATCATTCAAAGAATGGCAAAGAAGTATGGTGACACAAACAAAGAAGGAAATAGCAAGGTCTTTTATCCAAGAGACGTAATAGACATGCTTAACCTTGTGTTTTATTGGTTTGAACACAACGCAGACCTAAAAAGTTATACTCTGGACAACTTACGTGATTATATGGGTATAGATAAAGATGGTGCTCATGATGCCATCAAGGATGTTAAGGACACAGCAGCAATCTTGACAAGATTTATGAGGCTGCATCGTAATTTGGCAAAAAAGATTACATTTAAGGACGCATTTACAGCATGACAGTATTGAAATTTAATTGTGGCTGTTGTTTTGATGCCGTAGAAAAAGATGGCAAAACTTCAGTAGATTTTGATCCGGTAACTCAAGATATACCTTTGGACTGCCAGAAAACTTGGGGCTTAATATCTGAAGGCAACACGAAGGGTTGCTTCCAGTTGGAGTCTAGGCTTGGTAGAACTATGTCTAAGAAACTAAAGCCAGAAAATATTGAACAGTTAAGTGCGTTAATTAGTATTCTGCGACCGGGATGCTTGCAGGCTTATCGTGACGGCAAGAGTGTTAGCAATCATTATATTGATAGAAAAAATGGTTTTGAGTCTGTAGATTATTATCATCCTACGCTAGAGCCATCTCTAAAAACCACATATGGAGAAATGATCTATCAGGAACAGGCTATGCAGATTGCCAAAGAGGTTGCAGGCTTTGACTTGCAGGAAGCAGATAATCTGCGTAAAGCAATCGGTAAAAAGAAGCCAGAGGAAATGGCTAAGTTAAAGAAGAAGTTTATTAAAGGGGCTGCAAAACTAAAATTAGTGACAAAAGAACAGGCAGAAGAAATCTTTGGATGGATTGAAAAAAGCCAGAGATACAGTTTTAATAAAAGTCATGCTGTATCCTATGCTATGAATGCTTATCTGTCTGCATACACGAAGGCTCACTTCCCTAGAGTGTTCTTCGCGTCATATCTACGATTTGCTAAAGATAAGATTGACCCCAAAGTAGAAATTAAACAACTGGTGCAGAATGCTAGTGAAATGGACATCACAGTACATCTGCCAGATATTAGAGTATTGAATGAATTTTTTGTGCTGCATGAAAAGAAGATATATTTCGGACTTACAGACGTAAAAGGGTTTGGCTCATCCATGTACAAGAAATTGACCAAACTTATAGCAGATAATAATATTGAGTTAGGAGAACTGTCATGGTATCAAATGGTAACAAAAGTACTGACTAATATTACCAGTACTGCTGTTAAAGCACTTATTCAATGTGGTGCTTTAGACTTTTATGGTATCAGCAGAACCAAGATGCTGTTTGAGTATGAAATAGTGTCTGATCTAACAGCAAAAGAACTAGAGTATGCGATAGAGAACTGTTTAGATAGCGGTAGTCTGATAGATATTATAAATTGTGTGATCGGTAAACCCAGAATGAGCAGTCGCAGAAAAGATAAATTAGAAGCATTTATACAAAGCATCAACAACCCTCCATATGCACTTGTTGACAGTCCAGAATGGATTGCGGACAAAGAAGAGGAATGTTTAGGCTGTAGTATAACTTGCAGCAAGGTCGATATGTATGACGTATCAATGACCAATATAGTATGTAGAGATTTTAATAACTGTCTTCGCAATGAGATTGTCGTCGCAATACAGATAGACAATGTTAGTGTGATCAAGACTAAAAAAGGCAAGAATCCCGGCTCAAAAATGGCCTTTCTAGAGGGCAGCGACAGTAGCGGTTCTATAGATGGTATAGTATTTTTCCCAGAGCAATATGCCGCTTATAGCAGTATTTTGTTTGAGAATAATATTATTGTGGTACAAGGCAGTAAAAATAGGGATGGAGATAGTCTTATCGTAGAAAAAGCATATCTTCCAAAGAATTAGGCTTGACACTCGTTGTGTTGGGTTTATTATAAAGTATGATTGGTTTTGGATTTTCTAAACTAGGAGAGTGACGAATGAATATTAACATTTTACGCGGTAATCTGGCCCGAGACCCTGACGTTCGCAAGGTGAACACAAACGGTAAAAGTACTTCTGTTGTTAACTTTACCATTGCTGTTTCACGCGAATATACAAAGTCAAACGGTGAAAAGGATAAGATTACTACATTTGTCCCTTGTGAAGCATGGGATACTGGTGCTGAAATCATCGGTGCTTCATTTCAGAAGGGCGACCTTGTGATGGTAGAAGGGTCATTGAGAAATGACTCATGGGAAAAGGACGGAGTAAAGCATAATACTCTTAAAGTAAGAGTAAATAACTTCTCTAAGATTACTAAGTTGTCTCGCAATGGTACTCAACAGCAGCAACAGAACACAGCAGACGTTGCAGCATTTTAGAGTGTCTTAAACAAGGGGTAGGGCGAGAGCGAGAAGGCGGACTTGGGGAACGAGCCGCCTTCTCCATTTTTTACACTAAGGATTAATAATGACAAAAAAATTAAAAGTTTTAATGGTTTCTGAAGCGAGTTTTTTAAGTTCTGGTTTTGGTACATATGCCAAAGAAATTTTAAGTCGGCTACATGCTACAGGTAAATACGAAATTGCTGAGTTTGCCTGTTATGGAAAAGTAAACGATCCCAAAGACTCAATAATCAAATGGCGATACTATGCCAATGCTGTACCTCCGGGTGATCCACGCCACCAGCAATATATGTCAACTCCAGAAAACCAGTTTGGCAGATGGCGGTTTGAACGAGTTCTGCTAGATTTTCAACCTGATGTAGTCATTGATGTTCGTGATTACTGGATGAACTCTTATCAGCAGCACACCCCGTTTCGTCCTTTCTTCCACTGGGTTTTGATGCCTACGGTGGATTCAGCACCGCAGCAGGAAGATTGGATTGATACTTTTCTGTCAGCAGATGCTATTATGACATATAGTGATTTTGGCAGAGACACACTTGCTGAACAAAGCAATAACAAAATTAACTATATTGATACAACAAGTCCGGGTGTCAGTTTAGATGTATTTAAACCTCTTCCTGAAGAGACTAGAAAACAAATTCGACTGAGCATGGGTATTGAAGAAGATGCTTTTATAGTAGGTACAGTTTGTCGTAATCAAAAACGTAAATTAATTCCAGAATTATTTCAAGCATTTGAAACTTTTGTAAATCAACTACACGATGCTGGTCATCCACTTGCCTCAAAGACATATCTTCATGTACATACTAGTTATCCAGATGCGGGTTGGGACATACCGTTGTATCTAAAAGAGTATGAAGTAGGAAATAAAGTTTTCTTTACATACAACTGCAAGGCCTGCGGTCATTTTCATGCCAGTAGATTTAAGCACCCTCAAGCCTATTGTCCAAAATGTGGAAACAAGAGTATGAGTATGCCTAATGTCGCTAACGGTCTTGATCAATCAGACTTAAATATAATATACAACTTGATGGATATCTATGTTCAGTATGCTATTTGTGAAGGCTTCGGGATGCCACAGGTTGAAGCATCAAGTGCAGGTTTACCTGTAGCGAGTGTAGATTACAGTGCTATGCAGGATGTGGTTCATAAGTTGAACGGCTATCCCATTAAGGTCAAACAGTACTTCAGGGAACTAGAAACAAAGGCTATACGTGTCTATCCAGACAACGATCATCTAGTTGAGATTCTACATGAATACATCAACATGCCACAGCCGATTAAAGAATCTAAGCGTTTTGAAAGCCGTCAAAACACAGAAAAGCATTACAACTGGGATAATATTGCTAAAAAATGGGAAGCATATTTAGACAAGGTAGAACTTACTGGTCTGCAAGGTCAGTGGAATCAGCAAATACAGACCATCCCTGAGATTGGCCCAGATGAATTTTCTAACTTGCAAGGCTACGATTATGTTGCTGCTGTTGCAGGTTCTAGGTTTGGTGGCATTCCATCTATTTTGACTTCTAATGTGATCACTAACCTGATGCAAAATCTAGACTATGGATTTAAGATAGTTGGTATGCAGAACCAAGGGTTTACCAAAGAAGACGTACTGAAAAATCTAAATGCTTTTATCAAAAATAATAATTTTGCTTCAAACGCAATGCAGAATGTAGATAAACTCACTCAAGAAGATTATATTAATTATGCAAATATGAAAGGTCAATCTTAATGAACGGATTATTTATCGGACCCTACAGGCAAAATGATGGCTGGGGAGCATCAGCAAGAGACTACATAAAATCTATAT
>Ga0070750_10002146_pt1 | contig 10937 bp, 10 predicted proteins | sample VirMetDEL_Nov_24_FD_77013 | JGI IMG/M metagenome (GOLD analysis project Ga0070750, IMG submission 77013) | Aqueous microbial communities from the Delaware River and Bay under freshwater to marine salinity gradient to study organic matter... | ecosystem: Environmental > Aquatic > Marine >...
ATCATACGGCGACTACAGTTGCTGGAGAGTTGCAATGAGAAACTACAAGCAAGAGTACAAATCTTACCACAAGAAACCGCTTCAAAAGAAACGACGCGCCCAACGAAACGCAGCTCGTAGTCTTATGATTAAAAAGCGTGGGGCCAAGGCTGTTTCAGGTAAAGATATAGGACACAAGAACCGCAATAAATCTGGAAACCTCAGCAACAAAGTTTCCAACCTTAGTATTCAGTCTAAGAAGAAAAACAGATCTAACAATCAATAATGCCAGAACTAACGTTTCCCAAATCGCCGCGCAAAGCGACACACATTCGCTTGACCGTGGGTAAATACAAAAAAGCTATTGTTACTTTAAAAGACCGAGATACTTTACAAGGTGTCTCCGGCATTTATCAGCATGGCTTTCTAGAAGCTAAACGTATCTTTAAACCTATAGACGAACCGCATTACTGGAACGGATATTCTTATCTCGATGACAATGGAAAACCTAATGAAATCCCACGGCTCACAGAAGTATGAGTCTAATGTAACAAAGCTAAAAACTAACAACCAAGAATCTCAATCGCCTTACGGCATCGCACTCTCAAAGGGGTCGATGCCTTCTCTATGCAAAGCTGTGCAGAAATGGTTTGAGTCTGGAGAACTAGCCGCAGGATATAACAAAGATGTAGTTGGTCTTGTTAGTGAAATCCCCACCGAGGTTATTGCAGATTTAACCTGCAGAGTTGTCTTAGATTCTGTGTCTGTAGAACAACCGCTGACAGCTACAGCTATGCGGGTGGGTTCCTTCCTTGAAGAAGAGGCTCGTCTCAGGTCGATAAAAAAGACAGCTCCAGACAAGTGGAAAATCTTTGAAGACTTCCTCAGTCAGCGCGTAGGTTTCGACTACAAGAAATACTCCTCTCGTGCGCTGGCTGAACGCATGAACCTACACGCTAATTGGCAAGAGTGGTCTAACAAAGACAAGGTAAGAACTGGGATGGTGTTTGTTGATCTGTTTCAAAAGTCTACGGGTCTTGTAGAGCTAGGTACTATCATACGGCGACTGAAGCAAGTGCCGATACTAAAGCCTACAGCGCAGACAAAACGATGGATCGAGAAGTATAACGAACATCACAGTGAACTGACGCCTTTGTTTTTACCTGCCTCTAGCTCAGAAGGTTATCGCTCTTTTACTACCTGTTTGTTTAAAACACGGAACAAACAACACATGGAAGATATAAAGCAGCATAGCACTCCAATACCTATGGCAGCTTTAATGAAACTTCAGGGTACAGCTTGGAAAGTAAACTCTAAGGTTCTTGAGGTAGCTGAATACTTCTGGAAAAACCAATATCCTATAGCCGAGTTTCCTCCGTTTAAGGACGACATAGTTCCTGTAAAACCGCACGACATAGATACAAACAAAGATGCCAGGAGTAAGTGGAGAAAAGAGGCTGCGAAATTTTACAAAGAGGATCTAAAGCACAAGAGTAAACGGCTGTGCGTTTCTAAGACTTTATGGATAGCCAACAAGTACAAAAGCGAGGATGAGTTTTTCTTCCCACACCAGTTTGACTTCAGGGGCCGTGCATACGCTGTGCCTAACTTTCTGAACTACCAAGGCTCAGACCTAAGCAGAGGTCTACTGGAGTTTTCCAAAGGTAAACCTATGTCAGAGCGTGGGGTGTACTGGTTTATACGCTGTGGAAAAAACCTGTGGGGAGGGTCAGACACGGAATGTCCAGAGTCTTGGTTTAGAAACAACAAGGAGAATATTCATACGGCGGCTTCTGATCCTACAGCATTTTTGTGGTGGTCAGATGCGGAGAAACCTTGGCAGTTCTTAGCTTGGGTTTTTGAAGCGTCACTTTTGTTGCGACGAGAGCTTACAGAAAGCAGATTTCCTGTATCTGTAGATGCTTCCAGCAATGGACTACAAATCATGTCTATGCTTTTGAAGTACAAGGAAGGGGCGCGAGCTACTAACTGCATTTCAAACCTCAGTAAGCCGCCGTCAGACATCTACACAATGATTCTCAATCGAGTTGAGCTGCGCATCATGGATCATGTAAGACATTCCTTTTGGTTGCCAGCTAAGTTAGACCGGAAACTAATCAAGAGCATTATCATGGCTATACCATACGGCATCACTCGCTACAGAGCAGGAGACTTAATTCGTGAGTGGTATTGGGAAAAAGATTTAAAGATATTTAACGACGCAGACCTAAAGACAAACTGCGGTACTTTAGCTTCTCTTATTTTAGATACTTTCTATGAACTGTTCCCCGACTTCTTAGCAATTCAAAAGATTTTCTATAAAGTAGACAAACCGTTTAGCTGGACTAGCCCAAGCGGCTTCCCTGTGTATCAACACTACTACAAACAAAAACTAAAAAAGGTTAAGTCCTTACTTTTTGGAAAGGTCAGATCATTTAATTACTACGACCAAACAGAAAACTTAGATTGGACTAAGATAAAAAGAGCATTTATTCCTAACTTTATTCATAGCTTAGATGCTGCTGTAATGCACGTTGCGTTAGGACGATTTAAGCCTAATTCTGTAGCAGCTATACACGACTCATTTGCAACTCATGCTTGCAACGTAGACTACCTTTTACAGACCCTCCGAGACAGCAACGCTGATATGTTTGGATGCGATTCTAGTGTTTTTTGGAAAAAAATTTTTAACGAAAAAACACTGGAAAAACAGTGCTTAAACGAAATCATCGAGAACTTTTCTCGAATATCTGGTGATTTAGTTGTTGACGAGGTTCGACAGTCGCCTTATATGTACCGCTGACGCTTCGCTGCGTCCTAAGTTAAACAAAGACAACAAAGACAAACAAAGATTATGGCTAACAACAAAGTAACCCTAACGACACCTCTGGCAACTGCGGTTTACCCGAGGCTCAACGAACCCGACTACAAGTTTGACCCGTCTGGCACATTCAGTGTGACAGCGCGTGTCTCTGCTGAGGAGGGTCAGGGACTGACGGACGAGCTGGACAAGATGCTCGACCAACACCACCAAACACTCATCAAGGAGCGGCGTAAGCCTAACCTCAAGCGAGCTGATCTGACTGTGAAGCCAGCTTACGATGATGACGGCAACGAAACAGGTGAACTCGATTTTAAGTTCACCATGAAACACAACGTAACTACCCAAACTGGTAAGAGTTGGGTGCAGCGTCCTAAGCTGTACGACTCTCAGATGCAAGGCTTCAACGGGCCTGTGATTGGTGGCGGTAGTAAGATCGTTGTTAATTTCACACCTGCTCCGTACTACACGGCTGCGTTGGGTGCTGGCCTGAAGCTACGCCTCAATGCTGTGCAGATCGTGGAGCTGGAGGAGTACAAGAAGGCTGGTGACGTTGAGTCGCTGGGCTTTGCCAAGCACGACAATGGATTTGTCGCGACTGAAGAAAGCAAATCTTCCTCCAGCACCCCTCCTGCTGAGGAAGAGCCGAAACCTGAAGTAGCCACGGCAGCTCCCGCTGCATCATTCGAGGACGACGAACTCTAATCGAATGGCGGGTTTCCGGTCACAGTATGAGGCGTTTGTAGCTGCCCACCTCAATAACCACGGTTACAGCTTCTCGTACGAGCCGCAGAGAATACCCTTTGTACAGCCAGAGACAAAGAAAACCTACTGCCCTGACTTCTTGCTGTCAGACGAGGGATTCTTTATCGAAGCTAAGGGACTATTCTCTGCGGCAGACCGGAAAAAGCATTTGCTTATCAAGGAGCAACACCCTGACATAGATATTAGATTTCTGTTTCAGAATGCTAAGCTCCCTATACGACGAGGATCAAAGACAACCTGTGCCGATTGGGCTGAGAAGAACGGATTCCAATGGGCTAACAAGATACCACCACCTGAGTGGTTCTAACGACACTGACACAATGAACAACAACGACACTAACGACAGCACATTTCTAAGACATGAACCATGCGAACAATGCGGGTCGTCCGATGCACGGGCGGTCTATGATGACGGACACTCCTACTGCTACTCCTGTGAAGAATACAGGAAAGGTGAAGAGGGAGATACTGAGTACAACGAGCAAAGACATAGCAAAGTTTCTGCAGAATCCAAAACAAAAGGGTTCCTGTACGGAGCAACTAAGGAACTTCGTAATCGAAACATAAAAGAAGAGACCACACGCAAGTGGGGTTACATGGTAGGTCAGTACAAGAATCAGACCTGTCACATAGCTAACTTCTACGACGAGACAGGACAGGTAGTAGCTCAGAAGGTGCGCCTCCCTCAGAAGAACTTCCTAGCTTTGGGAGACTTCTCAAAGGCTGGACTCTACGGGTCACACCTGTGGGCCAGCGGTAAGAAGCTTGTTATCACCGAGGGTGAGATTGATGCGCTGAGTGTCAGTCAGATCCAAGATTACAAATGGCCTGTAGTGTCCGTACCTAACGGTGCTGCGGGTGCTAAGAAAGTTATCGCCTCTAACTTTGATTACCTCAGTCGCTTTGAGGAGATCATTTTTATGTTCGATAACGATGAGGCAGGACGCGAAGCTGCAAAGCAATGCGCTGCCGTTCTTCCCGTAGGTAAGGCTAAGATAGCCACACTACCTTTGAAGGATGCCAACGAGATGCTGGTAGCCAACAAGGGTCAGGAGGTAATCCAAGCAATCTGGAATGCCCCTGTGTTCAGACCTGACGGTATCGTAGATGGGCGTACCCTTTGGGATGAGGTTTCCAAGAAGTTGGTCAACGATTCTGTACCGTACCCTTGGAACGGGCTGAATGATCTGGCCCACGGCATTCGTAAGGGAGAGATCGTCACACTCTGCGCTGGCTCTGGTATAGGCAAGTCTGCCATCTGTAAGGAGATTGCTTTTGATCTGATTAAACGAGAGCTTAACATTGGTTACATAGCCTTGGAGGAGAACGTAAGGCGTACAGCCTTGTCGCTTATGGGTATGCACCTCAATAAGAACATACTCATCAATCCAGAAACAGTTGACGCGAACGAGAAGCGATCAGCTTTTGAGGCTACGGTAGGTTCAGGACATTGCTTTCTGTATGACCACTTTGGTTCTATGGACTGTGACAACCTCGTGAACCGTATCCGTTACATGGTAACTGGATGTAACTGTGAGTATATCTTCCTCGATCACCTCTCTATCGTTGTCTCCGGTTTGGAGAGTGGCGACGAGCGGCGTTACATTGACAATACCATGACCAAGCTTCGGTCACTGGTGGAAGAACTGAAGTGTGGTTTGATTCTGGTTAGCCACTTGCGCCGTCCTGACGGGCGTGGGCATGAAGAGGGTGGACTGACTAGCCTCAGCCAGCTCCGTGGCTCTGCGGGTATCGCTCAGCTTAGCGACATGGTGTTTGGCCTTGAGCGCAACCAGCAGGATGAGGAGGAGGCTGACGTTACACGCATCCGTGTCCTCAAGAACCGTTGGTCTGGTCAAACTGGTATCGCCACTGCACTGGAATATGAACACAGCACTGCTCGCCTCTCTGAGCAGGTTGTATTCGACACTGAGGAGTCCGATGTATGAGCACACTGGTATTCGACTTGGAGACTAACAACCTCTACCCAAAAGTTAGTCGCTTGCATTGCATGGCGATCACTGACCTTGAAAGTGGTGAGTCTTTCATCTTCAACAATGAGATGGACACCGAAGGTCTGCCAATTCAGGACGGATTGGAGATGCTAGAGCAAGCTACTATCATAATAGGGCACAACATAATCAACTATGACCTACCAGTTCTAAAAAAGCTGGAGAACTGGGAACCACCTGCCTCTGTGCAAATCAGAGACACTTTGGTTATGAGTAGGTTGATCTATGCTGATGTTCGGGACGAGGACTTCACTAAAAAGGCCAAGCATGGGGAGGCTTACGAGCTTCCAGCTAGATTGTACGGCAGTCACAGCCTAAAAGCTTGGGGCTATCGTATAGGAAAACGTAAGGGAGTATTTAAGGAGGAGAACAGCTTCGATAACTGGTGTCCTGAGATGGAGACATACTGCATTCAGGATACCCAAGTTACAGCAGAATTGTTCCGTAGTTTTAGTGCAAAAAATTATTCCGAGATTTCTATGGAGCTTGAACATGAGTTTGCCAAGATCATGACCGCTCAAGAAATTAGAGGGTTCTGTTTTGATGTTAGTGCTGCGAACAAACTTTACGGTGAGCTGTCCTGCGAAAAGTACACCTTGGACTCACAGCTTCAGGAGATTTTTCCTCCCAAGGAAATACAAATGAAGTCTACCTTTTGGAAAGCTGGTGAGCAGTTGTTTGAAACTAAGACAGCAGCAGTAGCAGCAGGTCACAAGGCTAAGGATGTAGAGAAGGGGCCGCATAAAATAAAACGAATCCCGTTTAACTCTACTAGCCGCGACCACATAGCTGAACGCTTGCAGATACTGGGATGGAAACCTACCGAGTTTACTGAGAATGGTAAGCCAAAGGTTGATGAGACTATTCTCAGCAAGCTAGAGTACCCTGAAGCTCATATGTTGAGTAAGATTCTGACACTTCAGAAGCGCATGGGTCAGCTCGCTGACGGCAAGCAAGGGTGGTTGAAGAGCGAGGCTAAAGGACGTCTGCATGGTCATGTTGTTACTAACGGTGCAGTCACTGGTCGGTGTACGCATCGCCATCCTAACATGGCGCAGGTTCCGAGGGACTCAGCCTACCGAAGACTGTTTAAAGCTACTGATGGTATGGTTCTTATTGGTTGTGATGCTAGTGGACTAGAGCTTCGATGCCTAGCTCACTACATGAATGATGATGACTACACTAAGAAGCTTCTCGAAGAGGACATCCACACTGTAAACCAACACGCTGCGGGTCTGCCTAATAGGGATAACGCTAAGACATTTATCTACGGCTTCTTGTATGGAGGTGGTGACGCCAAGATAGGAGAGATTATAGGTAAGGGTGCGCGTGAAGGTAAGGCCATTAAGGAGAAGTTCCTGAAATCTATTCCTAGCCTGAAGGTTTTGAAGGAAAAAATTTCGTCGGCTTTGTCCAAACGAAAATACCTTAAAGGGCTGGACGGAAGGGAACTCTCGATTAGGAGTGAACACTCCGCTCTTAACACTCTGCTGCAAAGTGCTGGTGCTGTGGTAATGAAGAAGGCTACAGTTATACTGTATAATAAGCTTGTAGCTATGGGACTAGCACCGAACGAAGACTTTTCGTTTGTAGCTCATGTGCATGACGAGTTTCAGATCGAGTGCTGGCCTGAGTTTGCCGACAAGATAAAGGAGATGGCGGAAGCTTCTATAGCTGAAGCGGGAGAGGCTTTTAATTTTAGATGCCCTCTCGATGGAGAAGCAAAGTCAGGAATGACATGGGCTGATACACACTAAAATTATGACTACCCCTGAAGAGATAAAAAAAGTAGATGAGTTTACCTGCAAAGCTTTCGGGATAAACCTTATAGACATACGCCGTAAGTGTAGGACTTACCCTTATGCTGATGCTAGGCAGATGATCTGGAAAGTTTTAAAAGAAACCTTTGGTTATAAAACCTGCGAGTTAGGGCGACTATATGAAAGAGATCATGGAGCTATAACACACGGCGTCAAAGCTATTACAGGTAAACTAACTTACGACATCAGACTGCAATCTAAATACAAATATATTAAGGAGGAACTTAAACGTGGATAAGACACTACTGATTGACGGAGACATTGTAGCTTACAAAGTAGCTGCTGCTTGTGAAGAAGCAGTAGATTGGGGCAATGACTTCTGGACTCTACACGCTGATGCAAAAGAAGGAAAAGCACAGGTAGATACTTACATAGAAGAGCTAAAAGAAATTCTTAATGTTAAGCACGCTCGTGTGTTTCTAAGTAGTAAGACTAACTTTAGGCATGAACTGTACCCTGACTACAAGGCTAACCGCAAAGCCATACGCAAGCCTATGATCTTGGGAACACTCAAGGAACACATGACTGTTAAGTGGGACGCTGAGATAGAAGACAATCTAGAAGCAGATGACTTGATTGGCATTGCTGCCACTGATCCTGACCTTGGCGGCTACCACAACATAGCTGTAAGTGTGGACAAGGATTTTAAATCCATTCCTTGTAGCCATTACAATCCAGACAAACCTGAAGACAATGTATTTACAGTTACGGTTGACGAAGCTGATCGCTACCACCTAATGCAGACACTGGTAGGAGATAGCACTGACAACTACAAAGGTTGTCCTAGCGTTGGCCCTGTGAAAGCTAACAAACTTCTAGACGAATCAGAAACTACAGCAGAAGCTTGGAGTAACATCCTTAAAGCATTCGACAAAGCTGGCCTGTCTAGTAAACACGCGCTTGTCCAAGCTAGGCTTGCTAAGATACTTAGACATGAGAACTACGACTACAAAACTAAAACCATCAAACACTGGGGGCCACCAAATGCCGAAAGCTAAAGTAATAGGACTAACAGCTCCCGCTGGATCTGGAAAAGATACTGTCTTCGATATTATAGACGAGCTTATGGACTCTAAAACTGTAGTTCGAGTAGCTTTCGGAGACGCTGTGAAAGAAGAAGTAGCAGAACAACACGGTGTATCTATAGAAGAAGTAGAAGAAAACAAGGAAGCTTTCCGCAACGCTCTTCAGCAGTGGGGTACAGAGCATCGACGTAAGAAAGACCCTAGATATTGGATCAAGCAGGTTGAGACTGAGGTTAAAATGCTTAGAGACAATGCTGATTTGGTAGTCATTACTGATGTAAGGTTCCTGAATGAAGCTGAATACATAAAGTCTTTGGGAGGTGACATCATAAAAATAATACCCAGCAGTTCTCATAAACTAATTAAAGAATACGAACACGCTTCAGAAACAGAGAGTAGCCACATTTCTCCAGATTGGCTACTGCCTAACAGCGGTTCACTTAGACAACTAGCCGAGAGTGTTGCGTTTCTACTACAAGACATGGAAGTGGAGGACTTTTCTAATGAGTGAACAATACCAAGACTTTCCACCTATTAACCAAGAACTAATCGACGCTTTAGAGGAAAGATTCCCCGATAAGATGCCAGATTTGACAGATTTAAATGTAATTTGTCATTTACAAGGACAAGTTTCAGTCGTAAGACTACTCAAGCACGTTCAAAAAGTGCAGTCCGAGAACATTTTATCAACAACCATTATCGAAAGCTAAATTATTATGTGTATTGGAGGAGGAGGAGGATCAACACCACCACCCGCAGCCCCAGCACCCCCACCGAGGGCGGCAGCACCTGTAACTATTTCTAGGCTAGGTAAACAGCCAGCTAGGAAAGGTGCAGAAACTCGTGGTCAGAGGCGGCGAGGCAGTAAACGCTCGTCTCTAGTTATCCCTAAATCTGGTGTGCAGTATTCTGGCAGCGGCAGCGGAGTAAACGTATGAAGATTGATTCAATCAGATCTTTCTACAGCAACTGTGAGGAAGACCGTAGAAACTTTCTAGACAGAGCTAGGGAAGCATCTGAATTGACGATTCCTTATCTTATCCCTCCCGATGGGCACAACGAATCAACAACGTACCCCACTCCGTTTCAAGGCATGGGCGCAAGAGGTGTTAACAATCTTTCAAGTAAGTTGCTTCTGGCTTTGCTCCCTCCTAACGCTCCTTTTTTCAGGCTTGTTGTGGATTACTATGCTATGTCTGCTGAAGGTGTGGATGTGGATGAAGTCAGGTCAGAGATTGAAAAGACTTTGGGTAAAGTTGAACGATCTGTTCAGGCCGAGTTCGAGTCTAGCAACATTTGTATAGCAGTCTTTGAAGCCCTAAAGCATTTGATTGTTTCAGGAAACTCTTTGATGTATGTGCCTGACGATGACAACATTCGTGTGTTTGGCTTAGACAGTTTCATTGCTAAGCGCGACCCAAGCGGTAACTTGTTAGCACTAGCTACAAAAGAAACTGTAACTCCTGACATATTTTCTGATGAAGTAAGGGAACTAATTGAAATGTCAGACGCCAACGTGCCTCAAGGTGTTGGCTATGGTAAAACAAAAGGTTTGGATCTATACACTTGCGTGTATCGTTACGAAAACAAGTGGCACGTTTTCCAAGAGTGTAACAACGTAGAGATTCCTAATAGTCGGGGTACTTATCCTTTAAATAAAAATCCATTCATTCCGCTACGCTTTACCCGTATTGATGGTGAGCATTATGGTCGTGGGTTTATTGAAGAATACCTTGGAGACCTTCGTAGCCTTGAGTCTCTTACTCAGGCTATTGTAGAGGGATCAGCGGCTTCAGCAAAGATGCTGTTCTTAGTTAATCCTAACGGAACTACTAGGCTTCGTACTTTAGCTCAGTCTGACAACGGAGCTATAGTACAGGGGAATGCTGACGATGTTTCCGTTCTTCAGGTACAGAAGTTTAATGATTTTCGTGTGGCATACGACACAATCAATATGTTGAAAGAGCGTTTAGGTTTTGCATTCCTAATGAACACCTCTGTTCAACGTAACGCAGAGCGTGTCACGGCAGAAGAGATTCGCTACATGGCACAGGAACTAGAGGATGTATTGGGTGGAGTATATTCTATCTTGGCTCAAGAGTTCCAGCTACCGCTGGTCAACAGAGTCATGGATAAAATGCAGAAAAAACGCAGGTTGCCTAAGATTCCTAAGAAGCTTGTTAAGCCTACGATTGTAACAGGCTTAGAAGCTTTAGGCCGAGGGCATGACCTAAACAAGTTGGATACATTTATCGCAGGGGCTTCCCAGCTTCTAGGCCCAGAGTTTCCGACGTATGTAAATATGTCAGAGTACCTAAAACGAAGGGCTACTTCTATCGGCATCGACGATGATAAACTTGTGCGAAGTCAGGAAGAGATTGATATGATGCACCAACAGGCTCAGCAAGCTCAAGCTATGCAAGCGATGGCTGGGCCAGCAGCAGGAGCAATAGGTAAAGTCGTGGACACTTCAGTTAAACAGCAACAACAACAACAACAATAACATATGTCTAAT
>Ga0070750_10002147_pt1 | contig 10936 bp, 9 predicted proteins | sample VirMetDEL_Nov_24_FD_77013 | JGI IMG/M metagenome (GOLD analysis project Ga0070750, IMG submission 77013) | Aqueous microbial communities from the Delaware River and Bay under freshwater to marine salinity gradient to study organic matter... | ecosystem: Environmental > Aquatic > Marine > Coastal...
CCGAGAGGATGATCTTTGATGCCGATTTGATGTTGGCGGGAACAATGGACCTCATCGCAGAGATGGATGGACAGGTATGCGTATTCGATTTTAAAACTCGGGAATGCAAGGGGGCGGATCCACGGACTAAGACCTACCCCAAAGATGCCATGCAGCTCGCAATCGGAGCTGACATCATAAAGCGTCAGCTAAATGCTGACTACAATTTGCCCATTTATTCGGTGATCATCGACACGGAAACGTGCCAGACGGGTGTTAAACGGTGGACCGAAAAGGCCCAACTGAAACACCTGAAGAAGGCCCTAGCCACCAACCATTACTACAACGTGATGAACGACCTTTATGCCCGTTGAGAAGCCGTACAATGGCGGAGAATGGACGACCGCTCGCATGCGATCATTTATTATGTCCGCCCTCCGCAGGGCCATGTGGCCCGTCAAATATAGAGCCATCCGGGATAGTTATGTTAAGGATGGAACTAACCCCAAAACAGGCCGCAAGTGCCGCCTGCACCGCTGCACAGAATGCGGCGATTTGTTTCCCCAAAATCAAATGCAGGCTGACCACATTGAACCTGTAGTCCCGCTGGGGGGATTTGAAAATAAGGTGTGGCTGGAATACGACTGGAATGAATTGATACAAAGGCTCTATTGCGAGGCTGATGGATTGCAGGCGGTCTGCAAATCCTGCCATAAAGTGAAGAGTACGGAAGAAAGAAAAGCTAGAAATGACTACAGAAAACAGAACGCAATATGAAAAAACCAAAACCACTCTGGGCAAAAAACATTCCCTCACTGCCGTTGTGAAGGGAAAGCCATCAACGCATTGGGCAAACCTATTGCAAAAACATGTGGCAGATTCTCGTATTCGAGGTTGGGCTGCATCAATCATTTGGTGGGCGTACCCCAGTAATATTACACCTACCCGAGGGCAGCTCCTATACGAAATGATGGAGCTATTTAGGCCATCTGTATTTGGTCGGGAACCAGAACTAAACTCAGTGTTTGAAAAACTTGGGTTGCCCAAGCCAGCACACGAAACTTTCCAACCCACACATATAAACAACCGCCAGGCAAAAATCTTGGGCCATCTATGATCACTCTGAATACGGCAGAGCAGAGGCTGGCTAAATTTGTAGCTAAGGCTCGCCATAGGCACAACCGGATCACTGGCATATCCAATCGCCGTATGGGTCCTCAGTCGGATGAGCAAACCGACCTCGAAGGGATTGCTGCCGAGATAGCGTTTGCTAAATACACGAATGTGTACCCAGACCTAGACACTGATGGGGACACTCATCCTGTGTATGATGCTGTACTTCACGATGGTAAGCTGGTTGATGTCAAAGCCACCACTTACACAACGGGACGCCTTATAGTGGCACCCTGGAAGGATGTCGATGCTGTGGATATTTATGTGTTAGTGGTCGGGACATTCCCCAATTACCGCATAGCCGGAGCCATGGAAAGCTATCGGCTGATGCGATCCCACCGCATGAAAAATTTGGGTCATGGCAAAGTTTTTGTTGCCACCCAAGAGGAACTTAAACCATTATCAGAATTATGACCTCCATCACAATCGAAACAAAATATGGCCATTGCGAGGTAAGTATGCATGACGACGATTTGACCATCGATGAGATGATCGCATTGTTCGAGCAAGCATTATCCGGCATTGGATACCACTGGAACGGAAACATCGAACTACTCCCGGACATGGCCATCACATTCAATGACGAATAACGAACTCATCGAACACGCCGAAAAACTGTATGCCGAATTGACCTCAGTGTTGGCAGCAAAAAGTAACGACTACACCGGGGGCGATGGTGCGTTCGCAAATTTCAATATGGCATCCGAATACGGTGTGGATCCATTGGTGGGTTTGTGCATCCGTATGGGCGACAAAGTGAAACGCATCCAGACCTATTGCAAAACGGGCGAATTGAAGGTGTCCCATGAGGGCATCGAGGATGCCTTCAAAGATCTAATCGGATACTGCACTATAGCCCTTGCAATGTTAAACGAAAGAATCTACCCATAAACATTATGAAACCTGAAGATATCACTGACGAACAAGTAAAAGAAAAGCTCATCGAGGTAACATTCTCCCGAATGACAGCCTTCGAGGTGTTTGCTAGTCTATCAACTAGCGCCTTCATCGACTACGCCCATCGGGTAGCCAGGGATAGGGTGCTGAAAGAATGGGAAAACGCCACCGGATCCCAAATTGACGAGTGGAAATCCCAGATGGCTGCTGAGGCGAATGCAGAGGAGAAGGGTGAATGAATGAAAACCTGGAGTTGCTTACCGGGGAGGTTAGACTTTTACTCACTAGCAACGAGCATCAGCCTGAGTCGGTTGCCCCGCTCCTCGGGGGAGACTACCACGGCGAGCTACTTCCCGTATGCAGACGAAATTTAAAAGTGGAGATTGGAGACGATCTTTGGCGTCTGTATAGCTTGCAATTTGGAGATGAGCATATATTGGTTTACAAATATTCGTCCCTGAACGAGGAAGAGCTAACCAACGTCTATACCGTTTGGGCGGCTAGATACAAATTAGAACACGAAGAAGTTTTATAAAAGCTTGACTCCCACTTTTTCATCCACACTATCATCGTTGTTATTGGTTAGTCATCAGCTCCGCAGGTGGTTTTTCAACTTTTTCCCACCTGCTACAAGGGGGACCCGAGAGGGTCCCCCTTTTTTACGTATGACTAACTGCCCGATCCGTAGATGTCGGGCCTGACGATGCTTACTGGCCAGTTGGCAAGTACCGAATCATATCTCTGTCGAGTATTTCCAACCTTTGTAGCTCTCGAATGAGGGGTCTGTTCGATCGCGTCAAGCGGTATGGACCATTTGGGTCTGTTAACCGTCGGAGGCGGTCCTCCTTTGTCATCTTCTTGAGGAGCATTAGCGATGCTGGCATAACGGGATCGCCCCGTCGGGCTTTCCTTTCCATTCGCTTATGCATGTCTAGCAAGCTCCTAATCTCCCGAGGGTCCACTCCTTGCCCACGCATTGCCCGTATAGCCCGGACACGTTGCTCTGGGGTGTCCCCGAGTGATTCATATATCTCTGTCTTAGTGAGGGGTTGTTCGTATGGCATCGGGCTGTAGTAGCCTGTGATACCCTCAAATTTATCGTTGGTAGATAGGGCTGTCTTATCCAAGACGGCCAACGCCTGCTCTCCATCCAATCCCAACACCTTCAAGTTGTTGTAGTGGCCCGTAATCTTCTTCAGGATGCCTTCGCGGTCCTGGTTGAGTTTGACGTAGTTGCGGTCATACTGCTCCTTGATGTCATACTTACGGCTAGTGCCAAGCAATCCCTTGGCATTATTGATAGCCGTAGCATCGGGGGCTAGTCGCCGGGCGGCGTCACGCTCAATGTCATATTCCTCCCAACGTAAGCCCAAAAGACGGCCCACCATAGACCCTACCTCTAGGGCGTTCTCAGTACCCCTCAAGGTTTTGTTCCACTTATCCAATTCCCGCACAACACCCGGCTCAAATGCTGCTTGGATAAATGCATTGGCATTATCCAGATACCTATTTAATAGCCCAGGATCAACGCTGATGTCCCGTCCATTCTGGTCCTTGCCAAACAAATTACTGGATGCCTGGAGCAGGAATGTCCCTTCACCCAAGAAGTTTTCCTTGAATAGCTTTGGCAACACCTCAAGTGGGTCGTCCTTAAGTCCCGAAACAAACGCAGAGGTCATGAGGGTCTGGGGAACCAAGTATTCCGTATCCATATATTTGCCCGTCTTACCATCCGCATTAGGAATGTACAGGAGTCGTTTGCCTCGGTGCCAACTCTTGGCTACTGTTTGGTTCAATGCCAGCTTCTCTTCGTCAGACAGGTTCTTGTAATTATCTCCAAACAAATCCTTGGCCTTGCTTCCAACGATTTCCACTGCCGTTCCTGCACCACCCATGACAATGGAGAACCCGGCTAGTCTCTTCATTCCCATCCGTCGCAATCCAGCTTCCCCTCTCTCGCCAATGTCTATCCCATCAAGACCAAGTTCACCCAACAATCTCTTTGGGTCACTTAGCATCATATAAATATACCTACCTTGATTATAGGTATTACGCATAAGTTCTGCCGTGAAGTTTACGAACGGACTAGCAACACCTATCTGGGAGAGCTTCTTGATGAACGCTGGCACCCTTTCATAATCTTGGAAAGTGTTTCGCACAATGCGCATAGCAGCTCTTTCGAGAGCTTCCTTATTACCCTCTTGGGCTAGTGCCGGGATGGCCTTCTTTAACTGACGCTGAGTTCCTTCCCATGCCATATATCGCATAGTGGTATCGCCAATGTTATACACCTTTGAGAATGGATCGGCTATGGTTTGATTGAGGTCGCCCAATACTCCACGATTGCCAGCCTTCCTGATTTCGCTGGTCAATACGTTGGCACTACCACCGCCTAGTTGTTCGAAAGTGAGCATTCGCTCCAGTCTTTCTTTGCCCTTTTTGCCCTTGCCCAAAGCGGCATTTCTCAGCGAATCAAACTCGGAAAGCCCGAAGCGCATTCCTCTGAAAATATCTCTAGCTTCTGAGACTCCTTCCCTGATCCCAACTGGAAACACGCCAGACGCTATAACAGACGAGAAGTTGCCAATGAAATTGGGTGCGTAGGATGCCGGGTTGTAGATGGTCTTTGATATCTTGGATAGAGCATTCAGACTCTTTAAGTTGTCCAAGACAAAACGACCTACGGCGTTATTCATCAAGTATCCAGCATCCGAATAAAAGATGTCGCGGAGGGCATCGTTTACCTCCTGCGGCACTCGAATATCCCTCATCAGTTCCTTGCCATATGCAGTTTGAGTAAGGATCTCTTCAGTGGCCTCGGTACTATTTATCCCCAACGCCTTCTGGACTGATGGAGCTTTAAATATAGTATTTAGTGCATCATCTGTTTGCAACGCATTGACCAACCTAGATGTCTTATTGATGGTCTGAAAAATCTTTTCTCCAGGATCAGTGATTTCTCCAAGATATTCCCTCAGCTCATCGCTCAGATTTCCTCGGCCTTCTAAGATACCTTGTGCCTGGAATGTTATCTCCTGCTTGTCTGCTGCACGCTGTTGAGCTAGGCTAGGATCCTTCTGTATAGCCCTTGCACTATACCTCTTTCTCTGAGCCATCTCTTTCTTGGCTTGGACCTCGGCTTCCTGTCGGATGGAATCATCCACGTCCACTTTTCTTCTAGCCGCTATCTGCTTGGCTATCCTGTTAGTTTCACCTTCAATGGCTTTCAGTTCAAGCTCCTTACTTGGATTGTAGGTCTTGTCCGCATAGAATCTGTATGAACGGGTTACAAAGTTTTTGTTTTGAATACTTTTACTGATAACGGTGATAACCCTATTCCGTAGCTCATCATCCAGTGATTCGCCGAGATCGCCAGCCAAGTAGCCGATAAGAGTGTTTTGCAATCGCTCCAGCTCCTCCCTATACATCTCAAGTTCTTTGCCCACGGCATTGCGTAGACTTACAGGCAAATCACCCAATGCAGCTTCTCCACTGAGAAAACGATCGATGTTTGCTTCCATATCAATACGATCTTGCGGCGTAAGGCGCGACTTCCTTAAGGCTTTATTAACAGCCGATTCAGCTATTGTAGCGATGCGATCGGAACGATTGCTCAGTTCCTTTATCTCTCTCAGTTCAGTGGCAATTCGATCTCCAATATTCTTGGATGGAAGAACAGTCCTTCTAACCCTTTCTCCCAGACCTCCGACATAATTGCGTAGCTTTTCAGATGGAAGGATGATTTTGAATGCCTTTCGAATGCCCCTACCAAGTGGTCCTGGAACATTGTTCTGGTCAATCTTTTCAGCAACTTCAGCCAGACGTCTAGCATCGTTGGTCTGAATGGTCTTATCTATCAGGGAATCAATGACCTCGCTGTTTTTGTCTTTCCACTGATTATCCAAATCATTATAGTCCTTTAATAAGCGTTCTTTAAATGCTTTGGCCTGTGGCCCATCGGCATTGTTAAACGGCCTAGCTCCGCCAAGGCTATTGATGGATGCCAAGTCGGGATAGACTGTGCCTTTTTCTCTTCCTAGCATTATCCGATCATCAACATCTTTGTTGCGTTTATCGGATGCAGCATTGATAAATCTATCCAGGATTAGTGATGCATCTTCGGAGCGCATAGCCTTGGACAAGTCCCTGTTGATGGCATTATATACCTGGTTACTCATGGCCACCTGGCGTGTATCAAGCCGTTCAGTTAGACCATCTCTGAAAAACTGACTTCGGGTGCCGATAACATCTTTGAAGACATCGGTCTTATCGACCTCTTGCCCCATGATAACGTCTTTAACCTCTTTTCGCTCTTTGGGGTCCGGGAGTGAATTTTCCACCTCGTCTATTGTGCGTCCGCCTAGTTTATCAAACAAACCCTTCTGGGCGGCTACACCAATACCTGTACCCAATGCACCACCAAACACCGTACCTATCGCTCCACTTTGGACAAACTCATCGAATGTTGGGAAACGCTGCTCGTCTATAATGGTCTGTACAGCTTTTTCACCCATGGCTATCCCTCCGCCACGGATGGCTTCCTTACGAGCAAATTCGGCCAATGGCCGAGCAGCTATCTTACCCGTAGTGGTAGCAGCTAGTTTACCTGCACCAGGTATGAGGTTGAGGAGGCCAGAGGCCACCATACGACCAATGGAAAATCCTTCGCCCTCGATCTTTTGGGCAGCATAATTGGATGCCATGCCGCCGCCAATAGCCAACACCGGGATGGATATGCCAAATGTGAAAGGAGCCAATGCATACCCGGCAGCGGATGATAGTCCGCCGCCAACAACATCAACGCCCAAACCGCCAATGGTACGGCCAAGGCCGGGTCCTGTTTCCACAGGTAGCCCGGACATTCCGGTGGCCGTTTGCTGTTGATCCGTTTTGGCTTGGTAAGCTGCTGGTAATCTTGCCATACTATTCTACGGGCGTTACTGTGGATTGATTCCGATTTGATCGCTCGCGACGCAGCCGCTCACGTTCAGTTACTGGTATCATATCACGAACAAATTTTGCGATTTCAGCTGGCAACTCATCCAAACCGTATTGCTCTACAAAAGGAGGCATGTCCAACATTTCCGTCAACACCTCAAGCATCGTACTTTGGGCTTTTGCTTCGGAAGCGTTCTTAGGTTTTCTACCAATACTTTTTAGATCAATGTCTTTAAGTTCTTTGAGAACCGTTTTTTGATTTCGACCCTGCTCGCTTCTTACTCGTTCCTGGGCAAGTTCCTTAGCCCTATTAAAGCTGAAGCTCAAACCTGCATCCTCATAAATTTCTATACGCTTTTTAATGTCTTCGACTATAGGTCCTATGGTTCTCTTCACGGAAGCCATTCCTTCAGGGATCCCGGGACCGGGTTTTCCCGTTACAACTGCTGGAACTCTGGCAGATGATCTTGCTGGACCTAGCTGAGGTCCAGGACCTGTACTTAAAAATTCACGGATGCCACCACCCAAGGGTTTCTGTGAAGTGTCGGTTGGATACCTTGTTCCACCAAAGGTGATAGCAGGTGATACAGAACCTCCAGCAGAAAACAATCTATCCAAAAAACCAGGTTTTTCTTCCTCTTCTCCTCCAAACTCACCTCTGGCAAACCGTCCCATACGATCCTCTTCGGCTCGTTGTTCAACTATGGTTTTTACGCCACTGATAATATCACCTGATACGCCAGCTTCTGCTAGTTGAGATAGATATTGGTCAAACTCAGGAGTGGTCTGTCCGTCTTTCAGAAAGACATCCGTTACTCGGTCTTCTGGGATTTTCTGAAAGAATGATACTGCTGATTCGGAAACATTCGATAGTGGTCCAGCAGCCGCAGGCTGTCCGCCAAACGCAGTTTCACCCGCTGCAACATCATAACCCAAGGTGCGATCGGTCAAATCTTGAACAGCCCGATCGTATTCAGGCGTACCCTTTTCAAACTGCTCATTGATCAACGCCAACCCCTGAGTATAAGCCTCTGGCAACTTCGATTTTTCCTGTGTGGAAATACGCATAATTTGGTTGCCGTAAATCAGGGCTGATTCTCCATTCGGCAATTCCACTATGTCGTAGGCTTTCGAGGGATCCAGTTGATTACGCAAAGATATGGCACGGGCCTGAGCATCTGGATTGAGGCCAGAGAGAATCGAACCAAGTTGATCATCGGAAAGTTTTCCTCCCGCCGATACCAGTTGTTGGAAGGCTTCCCCTTCGGCCTTTTCGGCTGCTAGATCAGCTTCTCTTTGCTTGGCCTGCCTGTCGTACTCACTGATCTGCTTCTGCGTGAGAGCAATTTGGGCGGCAGACTGCTGTGCGAGTCGATCGGCCTGCTGCGACTTCATTCCATATTCAATGACGTTCTCCGCACCAATCAGCTTTACCAGATCGGCGGAGCTGCTAATTCCGGGAACTTGTCTACGGAATGCCTCATCATTCAGTAGCCCTTCGGCCACCTGTTGTGCAGCCTGGTTCTTCTGTTTGCGGGCTTCCTGCTGTTTCTGCTTTTCAAATTGGACGCCCAAGGTGTTCATGAGGCCAGCAGCAGCCTGAGACTTAGCGCGCTGTGCAGCGGCTAGGTTGGTGATAGATGGTGCCAATGCGGCGAGTGCCGTTGGCGATGTTCTTCCTGCAAATGTAGCCATATTTAAACTCCTCGTATTAGAAATAACGGTATGGGTTGTTTTCTTGAGATTGCTGCGGGAAATATGGAGGAGTCCCCAACGCCTGCTGCTGTAGTCCAGCGTATGGTCCTCCACGGAACGCACTAGCTCCTGCTGATAATATGCTTGCCAATACATCAAACCTTCCAGCCTTTCCAGCTTCTTCGAGGGCTTGTTGGTCTAAGGCAAATTGACGTTCCCCGGCTTCTAGCCCGAATATGTCTGTTGGGGTTGGTGTAGCCGCAGCAGCTTGTCTTCCAATATCTCCAGCCAATGCCAGACCAGGTCCAAGGTCGGCAGCTCCTATGGCGGCTTGGGTGAATGGCGACATGGCATATGCCTCCTGTCCAATTAAGGCTCCAGTGGTCTGTCCTATTCCTAGCAAATCCTGCAAGTTCTGTGAGTAGAGGCCACGCTCTTCCTGCATGATGTCCCCTATCTCGGTGGCGAGGGCGGCTGTATCGGCCCCTCTGCCCAATGCCCCAAATCTAGCCCTTGTGGCTTGTTCCACCTGTTGCCTCTCGCGGCCAGTCAAACCCTTATCTAGGCGTTCCTGTGCGGTCTGGAAGGCACTCTGTAGACCTGGCAGTACCGTCTCTCTAGTTTGGGTGAGAGCTTTCATGGGTTCTGTGCCTTTAGCAACAATATCTGCGTATGTCGCATCTGGACCTAGCTCTGGACCAAATATACCCGCCAATGCTTCTCGCTGTTGTCTCGATGCCTCTTGAGCAATATCGAAAGCACTAATATCGTCGCCTTCCATGCCCAAGACTTGTTGGGCGTATGCCGTTTGGCCTGCACCCGTGACATCCGCCATCTGTCGGGCAAACTGGCCCCCCATTCCACCGGGTCCGCCATACACATTGAAGAAATCTTGCAAATCTCTCAATGTACCTTGTGGTGTTCCCGCTTCTGGGTCCGCGACGGCCATAGAAGACGGTATGATGCGACCCATCGGGTCTAAAGTGTATGTTGGTGTGGTGGTGGTGGTTGGATCGTTCATATCGTCGTCTCCTGGTAAATTTACTGGTACTGTAGTTTCTTCGTCGTCGCTTCGATTGTAAGTGATTGCCGCTCCCCCTGCCAGAAACGGACCCATAGGGAAAGATGTGTTAGGTCCTATGCGTATGTTTCCAAATGGGCCTCTTGATCCATATATTGAGGCAGTTCTTCTTGCACCTCTCTTTGGACTGGTTCCGTAAACAGTGTCTGGATAGGCTCCGCCAAATAAAGCATCGAATGCTTCTCTCTCTTCGGCGGTCATGTCATTAACATTGGTGGCCCCTGCACCACCGTAAATGCCTCCTTCTAGATAAGCTGGATCAGTAAATTCTCCAAAGAGATCCATGTCGGCGAAATAATCACCGTATAACTCATCGAAGCCATATAATTCATCTATGCCAATGTCCGAACCATACACGGTGAATGGATCAAGTTCATATACTTGGTCTGAACCCAAATAGAGTTCGTCTTCCATTGTGGGATCTTCTGTTGCCATATTTTATCCTTCCAATACTGCTACCCGAGCTTCCAAAGCCTCGATCTTAGCTACAGCTTCTTGCAATGCTGCGGTCAAGAGTGGTACTAGTTTAGATTGGTCGATGCCCTGATACACTGGATTTCCATCATCGTCTACTTCATCTTTAGTTCCAACAATAGATTCTGGAACTATCGAGCTTACTTCGTGAGCAAAGAAACCATCAACTACTTTGCTAGGTTCTTTAATGAAGTTAAAGCGGTAGGCATTAAGCTGCTTGAGGCGATCAATGCCGTCAGAAATAACCACTTCGTTTTCCTTCAATCGGTAGTCGGATGAAGTGCTATAATTTGTAGAGGTTGTATTGATTACTATCTTGCCAACTTCAGTAGAAACGGCTGGAGGACCGCCTACTCCAGCACCCGTATCTCTAAAATACACAACATTAACGTCAGTGCCAGCCGCAGTAGCGTCTGCACCAATGTTCATGCAGTTTCCGCTACTTCTTCCAACGTGAATAGTTGAACCTTGAGCAGTCTGCTCTATTTCAACACCGTACGTCCCGGCATAATATCCCGGAAGACGAGTTTGGGTTCCACTGATATTATGAAGCACCTCGTCGTCCAGTGTTAGCTGTCCAACGAATCTACCTGTGCCGTTTACGTCCAGTTTGTAGGAAGGTGTACTATCATTGATGCCTACGTTGCCCGTGTTGTAATAGATATCTGACCCAGATGTCGTCCATGGACTAGATCCACC
>Ga0070750_10002149_pt1 | contig 10932 bp, 24 predicted proteins | sample VirMetDEL_Nov_24_FD_77013 | JGI IMG/M metagenome (GOLD analysis project Ga0070750, IMG submission 77013) | Aqueous microbial communities from the Delaware River and Bay under freshwater to marine salinity gradient to study organic matter... | ecosystem: Environmental > Aquatic > Marine >...
CCACGCAACCGTCCCAAAGGACTTCTCGCAAGTCTCTATCTGCCAGACCTTCCCATTCGGATTCGGCAAGGCGTTCGCGCATGGCGTCAATTTCTTCTTTTGTGTAGGTTTTCATTTTTTAGTCCTCCAACTTCTTAAAGTTGTCTACTACGATTTGGCAAAGTGCATCAATTTCCTCTTGAGGCATTTTCTCAAACCCCATCAGCCACCCAGATGGCAAGCCTTCAAGATAGTTAATTATATCCTCTTGGATTTGTACGCTGCATTCTTCTTTGGTCATTATGCGTCCTCCATTGTCTTAAAGTTGCGTTCTACAATTTTGCAAAGGTCATCTACATTATCCTTTGTAAATTCATACTCTCTATCTAACAAAGGGGTCATGTAATTGATAACGTCTTCTTGGATGTCTTCTCTACAACATTCTTTGTTCATGTGCATTTGAGCAATCCATTCAAGTGCTTCTTCTTTGGTGATTTCTTTTTTCATTTAGTTCTCCAATTCTTTTGTGAACAGGTCATCATCAAAACAATAATAATAATGATCCTTTTCAATACTATTCCACATATACAACCACCATTTGTTGTTTGAGATAAACGGTGTTTCGTGTCCGCCGCAACCAATCTTCCACGGGTGGTCGAATCCTTTGTCCCAATTCTCTGGCTTGTCTTTCATTTAGTCCTCCAGTTCGTCTATGTCAATAGATGCTCCCATGTGAACCCCGCCAAGGTCAACTGTAAATTTATCCTTGTAAATCACAAGAGATTCATCTTCTTTTAGTCTTGCTTGTAACGCTTTAATTTCCTTTAGCAATTCTTTCATTTATGCATCCTCCCCGTAAAAGTTATTCCATTCAGACTTAAATTCTTCCTCGTCGCAGTTCTCAAAGTTCTCTGTTACCATGTCTACTGCAAACTGATACAAGTCTTTGTCATCCCAAGAGTCAACAGAGTCACGGGCAAGTTGTTGTATTCTTTCTGGTGTTTTCATTTATAAAACCTTATTACTCAGGATGTTCAACTTGTTGGCCCATCGACGCAATGGGTGGAATGCGCCTTTGCGTCCCTCTCTGGTTCCTTGGTGGCGTACCATATAAGAATCACCTTGCACACCATTCGGAGGTGTCACCATAACGCCCCGCGATTTAGTGGTTACTTTGCACCCGTTTTTTTCAAGTTCAACGAGCAGTTGGTTCGTGTTTTTGATTTTTAATGCGTTCATCTTGTTAATTATTACTTAATTATGTTTTTAGGTCAACTGAAAAATGCGCGGAAGATCCCAACAACGTGGAAGGGAATACGTTCTGGGTGTTTGTTCTTAACTTGGAGTAGGATAGCCTTAACGTGTACCTTGATTTGTGTCGTCGCGCTCATCTAGGAATACAATAATCGTATTTCTTAAATAAGTCAAGGCTTGAAAACGTTTTTTTTTAAATTTTTTTTCGTGCAAGGTGGCATAGATTTTGCAGCGGCCAGCGTGCCACCTTTGCAAGCATCAATCCTCTTCCGCTCTTACTAGTTCGATGCCTATATCGTTTAATGCTTCATTCCAAACTAACTTCTGAGCTTCCATGATTTCGTCAGCAATCTCCTCTCTCGCGAAATCAGAAAGTAAATCTGTTTTCTTTAGTGCGTGGGATTGTAGTACCATCATTATGATTTGTTTTTCTTTACTCATTTAGTCCTCCGTTCTATTCCACAACGTAATGTGCAATTAAATTACCATCCGATACTCCTTTAGCAAAACCAGCAACTATTCCAACGTTCCCATTTAGTTGTGGGTTTGATTTGATCAATCTATCGTAAAGCGGATCGTCATCGGTGATATAATCATAGTGGTTAACGCCTCGCTGCCGACCAATGTCACTAGCAAGGTTGCGTAGCAGTGTTCTCATTTCGGTGATGTTTGTATCATGAATTTCTAATTTTAATTTCATTAGTCCTCCAATTCTATTTCAAAAACTTTATAGCCTTCGTCCCAATGCTCGTCGGATGTATCAAGAACCTTCGGGCATTCTTTGTGTGCGGTAACATCGCTGACTAGTCCGCCGTCCATTTGTATTTTAACGTATACTTCCATTTAGTCCTCCAATTCTACATAAGTTACGTCGTATTGAGCGTCTTCTAAAGTTTCATAGACTCCGAGCGCTCTAACCTTTTCTTCGGCTTCTTCTTCGTTGTCTGCCTCAATGTCGAAACAGTTGTATATAGCTAATCCTACTTTGTATTTCATTGTTTTATTCCTCCTCGCATGAAACGTGGCGCACTCCTTTAACAGTATCGCCCCAACTCACTGGTGTGTAAGAATACTCTGTGCTAACCAATTCCCCACAACCATCTAACACTTCGTTTACTGCGTCTCGGTCACTAGTTGCCAAAACATCCCACGAAGAAACATGAACCTCGTTTAATTGAACTCTGTATAATTTTTTCATTTAGTCCTCCAATTTTACTATGGCTAGTGTGGAAGGATTAAGGTGGTAACTCACCACATCCCAACCCTCTGCGTCGATAATGTCGAAAAGGTGATCTTCGTTTTTTGCTTCTAACTTCTCCCACCATTCGGCTTCTCCGTCGCTGACTTTTACTTTGTATATGTTCATCTTGTTGCTATGCTATATGTTTTTTAAGAAATGGTCAAGAAAAATATCGAGATACTTTATTCTTTTTGGCCGAATAACTGCGGCATGAGAAAATCAACCTCTTCTTTACTAGCTCCTCGCAAGCGGTCTTGTAAAGCAATAGCTTCTTGGTATAGCTCTTTTGGAAAAACTTCCCATGCGTTGGTTTTATAATCCCACACCCAGCATTGTTCTGATTTCGAGTCTATCAAGATAGACCATTTAGGATATCTTTTTTTTGTCATGATTACTTTATGATTATACCATCGAATCTAAAATCACCGCCGCATCCTACATGACTATAAATCGCACCATGTTGCGCCTTGTAATGTCTGTTTGATCCAAAATTAAAAATCAATCCACACTTGGAGCAAGAGTATTGGTATTCTTTACGGGCAGATTTCAACTTGTAGGAGTGACAACGTTTCGCTGGTAATCCAAAACTCTTCATAACCGCCGCCCATTCTTGACCGTGGGGTTTTATGTTGTAAGCATCAAAAACATTGTATTGGACTATATGGGCAAACTCGTGTCCGATGGTTTGTTTTATGTACTCATCGGTATACGTTTTAAGAGCTTGGTTGTTTACATTTATACGGTTTTGAACAATGTGTGCGCGACCTCCGACTTTACCTCGGAGAGTGTAAGTTATCGCTGGGATTTCTCCCTTCCAGTTCCAACGATCCTTTGCGATCTCAGCAAGGTCGTCAATTCGTTTTTCTATAAGCTCGCTGTAACTCATGTCTCTATACTGCCAGAAATCTAGTTGCGTGTAAAGAAGTTTTTTAAAAAAAGATTGGTGCAAGGTGGCATGAATTTTGCAGCGGCTCGCGTGCCACCTTTAGAAAAGTTTTGGGGAGTTTTTTTCGGCGTGCTACCTTTCTGTGTTCCCCACACAGTTTCCTTTCGTTGCTTCCCGCGTCATTGCGAGAAATTTTTTTACTGGTGCTTCCTCGTCCCTAACAAGGATCGCGTACCCTGTTCGCTACGTTAGGCTTGCCTAGACTGTGCTCTGTCTCCCAGTAAATTTATAGCTCGGTTTCATGTTAATTCTAACACTACTCGCGAGCGTCCTGCTTTGTGCCACATGACTGCACCCAGCTTTATGAAGGTTGCGACCCCTCTCTCTTGGGTTTCATCCCAAGGCTGAACAGGACAAGTTGTTTGATAGTCAAGTGCCAAGCGAACTCACGTTTCTTTTCTAGGTTAGTTCCTACCTCAAAGGATCATCCGCTCTTCTGAGCTTACCAGTTAGGCGCGTCTCCCGCGTTGCTTGGCTACGGGCATTTTTTTCTGACTATCAAATCTTGTTTAGTTTACTCGATTGATGCTTGGCTTACCAACCAAACGAGCGTTAGTCTCGTCGATGTATTGGTCAACCTCGCTTTGGTTGGCAATACGAATGTCGCGAATCATCGCGCCTTCTTGCTCCTCCTTGTGATAATCCATCACAGGGCGAATGTGTGATACACTTCCGATGTATCGTTCGGTACGGCCCTTGGCCATGTTGCGGTAAAGTGCGCCACGGCGCATATCATTCAGGGTTAGTTCGTCGTTCTTCATGTCTTTATATGGTATTCTTTTTATGGATTAAGGTCAATACTTTTTTAACTCTTTTTTACACCCAAGTGTGACGGTCTTCGACTTCTATGGTCACGGTTTTTCCCGACTCTTTCAGCATGGGCAAGAAGGCCCAAACGCCATCCTTGCGAATCTCAACCAACCATGCTTCGGAAACAGCCTTTGATTCGCCTTCCTTCGTTAGATCGTCTCGCACCAAAACGAAGCTCTTGTGTTGGTAGGGATCGTAAGTGATCTTCACCCAGTCCTCTGGGTGAATGCCAGTGGTAGGATCGTCGATCAAGGAAGTTCTCATGCGCTTGCCTTGAATGTAAGCGTGAACGTTTTTGCGGCCCTCGTCGCGCACTCGTTGATTGCCTTTTGGACCCACTCGGAAAATGGGTCGGGAGATTGCGATCTCGGTAACGTGATCTTCCACAATGCCTTTGTCATTTTTAACGCTGTAAACCTTCGTGCCGTCTTCGAGGGTCTTGTGAAGGTTTCTGTAAACTTGAACTTGTCCTTTCATGCGAGCAATTATAGCAAACTGAGATATAAGCACAAGCCTAAAACGATTTTTTTTTCATAAATATTCTGGTGCAAGGTGGCATGATTTTTGCAGCCGCCAGCGTGCCACCTTGTCAAATAGTTTTTCGCCTTAAAGCAATAAAAAACCCCGCCCGAAGGCGGGGTTAGGGTTAGGCTTCTCGGTTTAGCTGTCCGAGTCGGAAAGATCCTCCGCGCCCACTTTTCCTTCGGTGTAAAAATCACCGCTCTTTTTATATCGTACAATCACTTCGCGATTGTTCAAGAGCTCTTCGAATCTTTCCTTAGCCATTGTTTTGATTTTGCGGGAAATTATCGGGCCGCTTGTTTTGTCCTGCTCTCCCTCGAATTCGTTTAGAACCTTGTGATAACTGGAGTTCTTAAAATACTTTTCCAATCGCTTGTCATCGCTCCAAACGAAAGCAAAAGTTGGGCCGAGCCAGTGAAGGTCTGCGGTTCTGTCTATTGCTCCGTGATTGAAGAACGAGTTGTACTGCTGGCGGATTTCTTCTTTTTCGCCTTCGATGCCTACGGCAACATTTATTCCTGTGTTTTGGTATGATAGTTTCATTTTCTAGTTTTCGTCTCTGGGTGCTATAATATAAAAAACAATAAACAGTGTCAACAAAGTAATGATCAAAAATCCTTTCACGCTGCCACCTCCAATGCCACGGTTTTGGTTTGGCGGATGAATGGCTTGACCTTCTCCGCTTCTCCTGCGCTTGGCTTGTACTTGAGGCCCACCACCTTGCCCATCGGATCAGCAAAGCGCAAATCCGTTTCATCTCCGTTGATAACCTCGAATCCGCCAAAATCATTTTCTGGCAATTCTTTGTTGTAAACCACTGCAACATTCACGCCGCGTTTGAGCAAATCGCGCACGGTGGCATCGCTGGTGTTTTCACTGCGCGAGAATGTCAAATGGTAATTGCTTGGCAACTTGCCATTGGCAAACGCCGCCGCTCTGTCGAGATGCTTTGTGTAGTCGTAAAACTGCAAATCGGGGAAAGCTTGGAAGATGTTTTGACCGTCTAACCGATAATCCTCCCAGCGCAAATCGCTTGTGCCGTTGAGACGTTCGCACGGTATCAATCCCTTTTTGTTTGATAGTTTGATATGATTCTCCGTCTCTTTCCAGAGTTGACGCAAAAACGTGTAACGCTCGTTAACAAAAAACTTTGTTTTGTTGATTCGTGCCTCGCGAATTGGATTCATGCGACCACGGCCAGAGGTAAACAAACAAGCAGCACGACACCCACGAGACGCGCTCGTGCAAGTGTTAATCACGCCGCTTGCGTTGCTTGGCGCAAGATAGATGATGGCAGTGGAGTATTGCTTTTTACGGCCCTTCACCGTCTTTGCGTTGTTGTCAATTCCGAGAATTTTCATATGCGAGTATCTTAAATAAATTAGTCGTTTGGGTCAATGTTTTTTTTGTGTTTTTTTTGGCGCTCAAAAGATCCCTTGCCTTTTTTGGGCTTCTCTATACGCGGGGCAGATCCCATGTAGCCTTGGGGATTAACCCGTGCTTTTGGTTGTTTCTTTTTCATGGGCAAAGCCTATCAAAAACAGTCATGCGTTACAAGAAAAAAAATAAAAAAAATATCGGTGCAAGGTGGCACGAATTTTGCAGCCGATTTTATGCCACCTTGTCAAACAGTTTTTTACCCCAAAGCAATAAAAAAACCCCGCCCAAGGGCGGGGTTTTGGTTAGGTAGCCCGATGCTTATGCGGTTGCGACAACCGTTTCGCTTTTGGCTGGAGTCAGTAGACCCTTCAGGCGATTTTCATTTCCAGCAGCCAAGTCGAAAGACTTGAGCAACTTGTGAGAGGTCGAGTGGGCGCGTTCGAATCGGCGCGACTCGTAAGTGCCAAGCTCGTTACCTTTGCTGTCGGTAATGTGGGCAGAGGTGAGAAACTCAGTTCCAGCGTTGTAAAGCTGGTACAGGTTACGCATTTCTCCCGCCTTGCCGTCCTCATCGCGGCGAGGGTTGTTGAAGATTTCCGCAATTCCCTTGCGGATGGATTCGCTCAAAGTACCTTTTTTGGTGAGGTTGTTGAGTGCAACCAAACCTTGGTCTTGGCTGATCTTAACGCGAGAGATTCGCGTGTAAACATTTAAGGCATCATCGAATTTGTTCAGAGCCTTGTCCAAAGCAGAGTCAGCCATGAGAGTGTCCAAGTCTAGCTTTTGATTGTGACGGGCGGACATATCCAGTTCGCGCTCCAGAGTAGTCATGCCATTGGTGCAAGCTAGGCGCAAAAAGCCCAACGCCCAAGAGATTTTCAAAGAGCCGTCGAATGAGTTTTGAGCAATCAAGCGCATTCCCATCTCGTCGCCAACTTCTGGAACCACGACTTTGTCCTGATCTCGTTTGAAATCATAGATCACGCGAGCCTTGGAACCGTCATCGGTCACAAAAACCTTACGCTCCGCCGCAGACAAAAGACCCTTGCGGTCCAGAGCCTCTTCAGCCTTGCCGAAAAAGTCTGCGTTTTGGATTGGTTTGTAATACTTGCTGAAATAGCCGATCTCCTCGCCAGTGTCCAAACGAACGGCGGCGAAGCGATTCGACTTGCGACCCGTCAAGGGATTGTCAAGGCGAACGGTTTCTACTTGGTAGTTATAGTCATTGCTGGTGCTTAGTTTACGAGACATAATATGTTCCTTCTTCTTAGTGTGTTAATGTTGTCCTAACCTGTGATCCTATAGTAATGGAATTATGTTTTAGGGGCAAGACTTTTTTTAAAAAAGTTTAACCAATAAAAATCGCCTTTAGGCTTGACTTGAAAAAGTTTGACAAGGTGGCACGGCGCGTGCGGCATTTTTCATGCCACCTTGCACCATTAGAAGAAAAAAGGAAAACCCTACGGTGTTCAATAGAGGACGTATGACAAGCATCCCGTTCGAGGCTCTCCCTCGACTCTATTCCGTAGGGGCAGTGGTAGCACTAGCGAGAAATAAACTTATCGACGTTGTTGAGAACACGACTAGTAAACTCACGCTTGTCTACTGGTCTCCACCCTTCCTTCGGCATAATCTCAGAAATTCCAACGAGCGAAGCACCAGAACGGTCTAAAGGAGTCTTAACCTCGACTCGACTTACCGCGCTAGTATTGGAGTCCGAATCCACAGTGATTTCTACTTTGTAAGTTCTTTTCATTTATTTGTTAATTATTTGGTTATTATTTGTCTATTATTTCCTTAATCTTTGTTTATATTATTGGTATTATTATTTGAAGTCAAGTAGTTATTATTTGTCCCATATTTGTTCTTTATCTATAGTCCAGTTCATATGTTCTATTATATCTAGTATAGTTGTATTGTCCTCTATTTGCTTATTTGGCGACAGGAAATTGCTAACGTTCACTGAGATGAGATCTGGCGCGTCGTGGGACATGAAGTCGTACAATCTCTCCGCAGACCTTATCTTGAGGCCGCTAGAGTTGTAATGGACTTGCAAGAATAGCCCGTTGGTGGATTCACCGAACCAAGCCTCGTCATCACCATCATATGTTAGGCATTCAATATTTAAATTTTTATATTTATTATAACACCTATTTGACATTACCTTCAGCATATTATTTTATTAAGAATGCTTTATACTCTTCTAGGTTATTTACCTTTACAGGGGAGGAGAGATACTCCTCTCGTGACTTCTTGAATGACTTGAGCGAGTCGATGTAATTTCGGCCCTTGGCGGTGATCTTACGCCCACCAACAGCGATCTCCATAAGATCGTGGTACTGGAGGAACATTTCGATGTTCTTCTGGACTACATCGCGAGACTGCTGAAGTTTCGCGGCCAAATTGGTGAGGGTGCAAGGATTGGTCTTGTCATACAAAACCTCAAGAGCGCGAACCTCCTCGGCCAAAAGGCCGAGCGGGAAATATCCAACTTGATACTGGATCTTCTTCCAATCATCGATGCTGAAAAAATTGTCGTTCTTGCTCTTGCAGTGAGCGTTGATGTCGTTGGCGATGGTTACAGCGTTGCGAGCATTACCACGAAAGACTTGCTTGATCTCATCGAACACGCCGTCTCCGAATCCAATGTCGGGGCATTTGAGGCAGATGATCTGCTCCAACTCTTCGGATGAGTAGTTCTGCAAGGAAACGCGGCGGCAACGATCAATCAAAGGGTCTTTGAGCTTTTGTACATCGGTGGTGGCAAAAATGAAAGACACCATGCGGAAGTCGAAGACAATCGTCGCATCTTCCCAAATCCATTCATTGACGTGATTCTCGTTAGGCTCAAGGATTGTTAGCAAGGTCTCCTGAACATCCTTGGGCAAATTGTGGCACTCATCGAAAAACAAAGTACACTCTTTGTTCATGACGTACTTCAATATGATGTCGTTGAAGAATGATTTGACGTTCTTGATGGTCGAGCAATTGATGACGTGCATCGGCTTGCGATCAGCCTCAAGAGGCGTGAGGTTACGAGCGATCTCCTTGGCAAAGTGAGTTTTGCCAACTCCCTTGCCAGCAGTCAAGAGAATGCTTGGTAGGACATTGGTAGCCTTGTAATTGTTGAGGTGAAAAGATACTTGGCCTTTGGCAACCTCTTGGCTAATAACATTCTTAAAGTAGTCGTTCGTCATCATGTGTATATAATAAAGAAATTATAATTCAGAGTCAATTATTTTTTTAATAAATTTAATAGCCACTCTAAATCATCTTTTTTCATATAACATTCACTACCATAACTATCTTCAAACCATATACCATTATTTGTTATTTCTACAATCTTCATATGCGGGGGTAGTTTTTCAGCGTGTTTTAGTCCGTTAAGGTGAAAGGTTTAACTTCCCATACTTTAAGTTTGGATACTCTTGGTGAAGTCATCGCTAATGATGGGGATTTCGCCGTAACTAATATCCAATAAGGTTTTTCATTAATACTTCTACTTACTCTTACAAAAAATTTCTTATCTTTTTGCATATCTTTATATTCTCCGTCAGGTTTTACTTGTCTTAGCATAATTTAGTTCTCCATATCGAAGTCTACTGTTTCTACCTCTACTGGTGGGGTAGTGTCTGTTACTTGTCTAATTGTCTTTGGATTGCTTGACATCATCTCACCAGTAAGACCCAATGCTTCCGCAAATTTACGGCCAACTTGTACGTTGGCGTTTGGTTTTAGAACCGCGTTAAGATCTTCTAAAGAAATCAACACGAAACTTGTCGCTCCTTTGGTTTTACCTCTCATTCGCCTACCTCCATCCATTGGTCAGCATAATTCTGCAACTCTTCGGTTTGCTTGCTCCAATCAGCGTCAGTACACGCGGTCTCAGCCAAGTCATGCCAGTCGGCCTCAAAGTCAACTTGCTTAAATAGATCACGATCCCAAAGACCGACGATAACGCTATCCTCTGGATCGTAACAATTGTTGAGTAGCTTGATTAGGTTCTTAACTTTCATGTGTCTATATAATAAAGAAATTATAAATCGAGATCAATAATTATTTTAATTTATTCGCAATCATTCTAACTTCATGCGTATCATAGACTTCGTTATCTAAGCTCTCTAATATCATCTCTACTTGTTCTGTGAATCCTTCGTCTCTAAGGTACTTATTCATACGGGGAATAATGCTTTTAGGCGTATCAGGGTGATGTAGAACCGAAGCTGTGTGACTGTTGTCTTCTTGTCTAGAAACCGTGATCACGAGGTTGTGACCGAGGATATCTAGTTTAACTATAGGTAATTCCTTGTTGTCGTTCATGGCCGCTATTATTAATTAATTATTATTCGGAGTCAATAAAAAAAAATGCCCCCTTCGGAAGAAGGGGGCGACATGCGAACATGCCAGATGAACGACGCTTGAGTTGCTCAAGCTTGGGTCACCCTAAGCTTTTTATAGATCCAAGTCAAGCTATTTCGAGTGCAACAGATCGTAGATTTTCTTCTCAGCATGTTTAGCTACTCGATGGGCGAACTCTTTGCCTATCTTGTCGTCTGTTTTATCTTGTAATGCCTTTTGTCTCCAAGGGGCTAGTTTATCAAACAATGCGTTATAAGACTCGGAATAGATCTGAGCCATCTCACGCTGTTCTTGAGTGATGTCTTTTAACGCAATCTTCTTAGGAGAACGCTTGCGCTGTGAACGAGTTTTCTTTTTAGTACTAGTCTTTTTCTCAATCATCATGACTCCTCCATAATAGTATTACACTGAATTAGAGTCAAGTATATTTTTTAAATAAGTC
>Ga0070750_10002151_pt1 | contig 10924 bp, 24 predicted proteins | sample VirMetDEL_Nov_24_FD_77013 | JGI IMG/M metagenome (GOLD analysis project Ga0070750, IMG submission 77013) | Aqueous microbial communities from the Delaware River and Bay under freshwater to marine salinity gradient to study organic matter... | ecosystem: Environmental > Aquatic > Marine >...
TAGTGTCATATCCAAGGATAGAATCATCAAACCCATCGGCAAACATCGCTTCGGGATTGGTTTCTTTTATTTCCTCTATTAAAGCCTCTTTGCGAGCTTTATTATCTTTTCTTAGAGTTTCTATTATGTCCATGTTTCATATTAGAACATAATAGTTTAGTAATGTCAAGAATCTTCTTCTCTATGTGCGTAATTTTTAATTATATAACCAATGTATGATTCTAATTCTTCTTGAAATCTATCCAAGTTACCTCTTTCGCCCCAAAAAGATATTTGCTCCATAACATCAATGGTTTTTTCTCTTAATTCGTGAAGTTCGTTGATTGAAAGTTTCCCATCGTCCATTAATTTATTTAATTTATTTATTAAAATAGCATTTGCTTTTTGAGCGTTTTTTAAACTTGTAAATTTTTTATCATCCATGTTATGCATAATTTAGTATCCATCTATCTTTAATATCATACAAATCCTTAAAAGGTATATAAATGAATTTATCCTTTCTGCCTTTTCTAGTAAAAAATTGATATGTGGAATTTTGCGGGTCGCTAATGGTATAAGGTTTTTGAATTACTTGATTCTTGTTATACATTTTTGATATACAATAATCGCGTAAAATTTTTCTATTCACCATTAAAAAGCCGTTTGGTTTTTGAAATCCTATATAATCAGCTTTTCCTTCTAGCCAACCTTTATTTCCGTTTACATTTTTGAACTCTATTATTGTAAAGTCGAGATTTGTTTTTTTGTCATATCGGTTTATATTTTTAATGGCTTTAACATCAACTAATCTTGAGTTGTTTGTTTTTGGGTTGATAACTTTGAAGTCATAATGGTCGCGCATATCTTGTTGATTGTTAGAACCAATGACATTAAGATTATTTTGCTTACAGCATTGTTTAAATAATTTTTCACATTGACTGCCAATTGAAAAAGAAGGTTTGAATTTTTCTTTCGCAGTTAAAGTCTGATTTGAATCTTCAAAAAGAGAATTATGAGTCATGGCATCCGCCCCCACAACATTGATCTGATCCACTCATAACTGAAAATTCTACTATTTCTTGTACATATTTTTGGAGTTCGGGTTCTAGTTTATTTGCGATCATTTCTCTCGCACTTTCAGATTGTAAATTAATTTGGCAAGTTCCTATGTTGCCACAAGCAACTTCACTTAAAACTTTTAATATTATTTCTTTCATATATTTGGATGAGGATAGTCTGCTTCGTTTTTGTATTTCTTTAAATTTTCAAGCCTATCATTTGCATCAGCAAGTAAAGATAATGCTTCTTCTGCATTTTTGTAGAAATCTTCAGTAGAATGATCTCCGATACCTACCGCATGATCACTTAAAAGATCAAGCGTAAGTTTAGCTTTGGCTACATCCGCTTCAGCGGAAGTTTTTAACATATTATATAGATTATTATTCATTACCTGTGATTATATACCATATTTGCAGAAAAATCAAGAGAAAAAATACTGCGATTGCTCCAAATAAAACTTTTGTTGCTTCAATTCTATCTTTCATTTGTTTTCTTTCTGCACTCAATATTTGATTTATATAATTCTTGTTGTCGTTTAAGTTCATTAGTGTCTTGTTGTAGTAAGCGAATGCCCTTGTTTTCTGTCATATTACCATCAAGAATTTGTCTGACAATTAACTCGATGTTGCGAGTTGTGACTCGGTACGGATGACTTCTGCAAACGAACTTATAAAAGCGACCACTTATTTTGCCGTGCTTTAATTTTTTATATAAAAATCTTCTGTAATTGCAGTTATGCGTGTTGTGTAATGTTTTCATTTATGTTGATTTTTTAATTCTTTCCAATTAAAATCTAAGCGATTAAGTTGTTGCCTTAGATTAACCTCATTGAAGCGATAATGACAACTTCTTGTTTTTATTCCTTTATCATTAAGAAATTTGGCGACATTTTTAAGACTTGGTTTTTCTAAAGTGTCAATAGCTTCTTGTATTAAACCAATTAGATTTACTTCTTTAGCCCAATTTATTGCATATTGCCTTCTCTTCGTAGCACTTTTTTGTCCAAGTAATTTAGCTTGCTCATTATTAGATAAAAATTTTAATGGACTTTTAATTTTTTTGATTTCAGTAGAATTTAAATTTTCAAATGAGTTTTTAATTTGTTTTATTTTATTCAAAAATAATTCTTCGTTAAGATAAAACCATTCACCTCTATGATGAAATTTCATAAGATTTTTGTGAAAAAAGGGTTCTAGCTTGTCGGCATTTGCATGATATATTTTTTCAATTAAATGTAATTTTCTTGGATTGCCTACTTGTATATGTCTATACCTTCCTTCATCATGTTTTCTTTTAGAATCACAACCTTTTCCTATCTTAAAGTAATTTTTTGATCTTTTGTTGCTCTCTCTAAGTATATAAATGTATTCATTCATAGTTTAACATATCTTTTATTTTCGCCATTTAATGTCAGCATCTTATTTAAATCATAAGCCTCATCTTTTGTCAACATAATTTTTTCTTTAGTTGGAACTTTTTCGTGACCATGAGGGCGATTCCAATCAACAATCATATATTCTTCTTTTTCGCCATTTAAACACTCATCATGCCAATCGCTTACTATTTTATTTGAGTGTGTTTTGCCCCAAAATCCACACACACAAGGATCATTGTTGCTTTTATTTGCTCCTTCTTTGTAACCTTGGTCATACGCTTCAGTTTTAGCTTTAATTAAAAGTTTATCAAACTCTTTTGCAAGATGTTCTTGAGAATCATCCCAACCTTTAGTATATCCTCTTTGGTAAAAAATGTTGCCTTTTATTTCTTCATTCATTGCTCTGATCTAACCTTGCCCTAATTGCATCTTCGCAGAGTTGATTGAATGTAATTCCCGCTTCATGCGCAAACTTCATATATTTGAGTAGTTCTTCGTCATCAAATTCAAGCTCAACGCTTTCATATTTTATTTTGCGTATTAAAACTGCACCATTTCTGTCTTCAAACTTTAAATCGTCACCTTCTTTCCATCCTAATCGCTCAAGAGCGTCATCGGGTATGCGAAAAAATAATTCACCTTCAGCAGTTTCTTTTAATTCTATCTCGTATTCTCTCATTTTCTATTGTTGTTCCATAAGTTATTAATTGATATAGATAATAACACAACACCTACGACTATGGCAAGAATAAAATCCATTATTTTTGAGTTATATACATATCCGAATGATATTGCTTGTATTCATCGTAATAATCTTGAGCGTCTGATTTTGAATCTGTGACATATAAAGGTTCTTGTGGTTGATGTTCTAAATAAATTTCATAGGTAACTTTATTTGAACAAGAAAAAAGAAAAATTAAAATAGTAAAAACAACCAAAGATAATAAAATTCTATTGATAACTCTATCCATTTGCTCGAAAGGATTCATTATTTAAAAATATCGTATTCATCGTCTTCATTCTCAACTCTTTCGGGGCGATATAAATTTTCTTGAAACTCTTGCACTTTTCTACTATGCAAAGCATCATCCCAACCTTTGGTGTATCCTTGGTTATATCTATCGTCTTTCAAGTGTCCTTGTGGGTTTTCCTCTTGCTCTTTGTCGGTAAACCATTGATCGTTTGTATTAAAAAGATCATCTACATTATTTGGGTGAAATCCTGCGCTAACAAGTAGCCCTTTAAGCATTTGAGCCATGTCCGTTAAGTTTGCATCTCCAAAAATATTATCTACTTCAGCACTAAATATGTTATCTCGCGTTTTTATTGTTATTTTCATATTCTATAATATTTCTATCTAGTTCCCTCTAGTTCTTGTTTGTTAATATATTTGTAGTTATTAATGAATAATAATTCTTCTGCCTGTTCTTTTTTACGCTCTGCATAATGTAATTCCCTGTGATGATTTGCGCATAATAATTGGCACTTGTTTAGTTCAAGAACGATTTCTTCAAAAGGGTTTTGATTGCTAATCATGTTAGATATACTATGTGTTTTGTGCTTTGGATCTAAATGATGAAATTCTAGCATACTTTCATCTTTCAATCCGCAAACTTCACATTCTCCACCTAAATATAATTTACATTTTCGCGCTAAATCCTGACTCTTCATGCTTGCGTATGATCTGCTATATTGCAAATATGATTTTGTATCTTTACGAGGTGTAAAATGATTAACAGGTAACACCATATTAAAACCCGAACAATACCAATGATCTGGTAAGAGGCTCTTCCTCCAATCAACAAAACACAATAAATTATATTTTTTTCTTTCTCTAGCGATAGTGTTGTAAGAGCAATTATAGATTTTTGCTATTTCACGATCATTTAAGCCTTCTGATTGAATATGATTAATCAACTGATGTTTAGATGGTTTATCTTTAACCCATCTCGGATGAGAGATGTTGTATTTTTTGCATCTTCTGTCAATAGTAATGCGATTAACGCCAAAAAAAACTGCAATTTTTTCATTAGTTAGACCTTTATTAATTAAAGAGGTAAGTTCTTTTTTGCTTATTTTTATTTTTGCAGTCATTTAGTTCCAATCAAAGTCTATATTATAACCTACCGCCCTACGCTTGTCAATATTTTTTGATGGACAAGTTACTTCTATGCAGATGTCTCTACCCAAAGAATCACCTGCTATGATTGGCGCGCCTTCTTTATCCATCTCTTCTACCCAATCAATATTTAAATCATCAGATGGGAAAAGGTCATCTTCTGACTCATCATCTAACCACATAATTGGTGCAGATAAATCGTCTCCAACTAAATCTTGCCTAATTGTTAACCAACTATCTACCTTCATTTCCAATCCTTTTCTAATATATATTGTTTATTTACTCGATTCATTTTAAATGCAAGATTTTTAGTTTGTGCCTCTTTTTCTGTCAAAAAAGCAGATTGAATTTTAGCATAACTAGGCTTTAAGGTTTTGTCGATTAAGATATATTTGTGTATTGGTGAGTTATCTATGTGCATATTCTTTTTTTTCCATTAATTGCTTGATTTGATCTCTTGCTGACTTCCAATAAGCACTTTTCATTTCATCAGTTTGACCATATTGTTGCGCTTTAATCATGCTCATGCCATAATCATGCCATACCTCGCATATCTTGTCAATGTTTTTATCATCGGGTTTTACATTATAATGATTCCAACATTTTTCTCCATCAATAGTTTCTGTCTCTATCCATTCAGCAGGAAAACCTTCAGAAAAATACATCAAGTAATTGTCCTTGGCAAACTTAAAAGCAAGGGATGCAAAACTATCTTCGACTTCGTGTGATTCGTATAAGTCTGCATCTTGATGCCAAGATTCACGAACACTAATTTCAAATTTAAAACTATCTTTTATGGCAACACTTTCTTGCTCCCACTTTTGACGATTATCGTCACCATGTTCTAATATGTCAACACTATGATCTTTGCCGTACCATTTCATATGTTTAGTGACAGGACTCGCATAGACGATGCTTTGGAACTCTCTAAGAAGTTCTGCATTTGACTTTGCAGTCATTGATGTTCTTCTAAAACTTACTGATAAACCTTCTCCGCTCATAACTTAAACATTAGCAAACAATATGATACCTGTCAACAATAAAATAATAAATAACTCAATAACAAGATAATTATCATAAGAAAAAAAGCTAATAAGTCGTTCACTAATTTTGAAAAACAACTTCATTATTGCCTTCTTTATTATAATTAAATAAATAATTTGTTCTATCTGTGTCTATTTGGTGATAGGGATTATCTTTAGTTGGTAGATCAACTGCATAACAAGCAACATCCCATGACCATGTGCTAGGATCAGTATATTCATACTCTCCCGAACCATCTTGTTTTAATTCGCAAACATCATCACCACAATAAATATTGTAATCTACAAAAGTGCCATCCTCTAGTTCATAACTATTCCAATAGTCAAAATTATCTCCATCAGTTTTGACTTCGGGATTGGCTTGAACTTTTTTGATATGACTTAGAGCTAAATCAATTATTGCGAGTCTAGCTTTAGTTGGCGCTTTCCATATTTCTTCTGTAATCATTATTTTGTGCCTCCTTCTTTGTTAATTATTTTCATTGCCATTGTTCCATCATCATAGTCGGAGGAATCAATATTGTCAACACTTTTATTTGATATAATCTGTTGTTTAACTAAATTTTCAAATATGTTCCACATTTTTTGGTAGCGAGTTTCATGCATTTGCTTCATGCCGATCAACATATTCAGTAGTTGATCTTCGGTATGCTTGATCGGAGAATCTCCTATGGCATATATAATTGTTTCTATATCTTCACCTATTTGGTGCAAGTTGCTCATTGCGTCTTCTAAATCAAATCTATTCATAAGGATGACTCTATATTAGTTTTTATTGTGTGTCAAGGATTTTGTTGCTTTTTGCTAGGTTTTCTTCTGCCCATAAGGGTTGAAGATTAGTATAATGACAGAGTTTAATTATCTCCTTTTCGGTTTTTGCGCTAGATAATGGTATAATATGATCTATATGCCAACCATAATACCCATGATTATCAAAAGTCATTTTTTCGCCTGTTTCGGGGTGATCGTAGAATCGAAGTTCAAGATGTTCAGCTAATTCTTGCCATGTTTTTAAACCAAGAAGTTTTAATGAAGAATTATTTTTTTTCTGACCTATTGATTCAAATGCTGTGTGGCAAGATCTTCTATAATTCAGTTTTAGTCTAAAAATGGGGTCTCTTTTTTTTCTTTGCTTTTCATAAGCCTTTTTATAATCTGCAATTTTCTGTTTATTAGCTTCACGATAAACCTTTTGTTGCTCTGCGATTTTCTCTTTATTGGCTTCATAACGAGCCTTTTGGTAATCTGCAATTTTCTGTTTATTAGCTTTACAATAAGCCTTTATTTTCTCTTTGTTAGATTCACGATAAGCCTTTATTTTCTCTTTATTGGCTTCATAATAAGCCTTTCGTTGCTCTGCAATTTTCTCTTTGTTAGCTTCACGATAAGCCTTCTTTTTCTCTGCAATTTTCTCTTTGTTGGCTTCATAATAAGCCTTTTGGTATGCTTTGTTGGCTTCATAATAAGCCTTTTGGTATGCTTTCATTTTTTCTTTATTTTTATAAGGCATAATATTTAACTATATAGGTTTTAAAACTTCTGTCAATCAAAATATCATTTATCATAGAAAAAATTACATTCCAACTGCCCCCTGCAAGTCCACAAGAGATCATCCAAGGCAAACCAAAGTTGGGCTTTGTGTCATCATGTGCAATTTGCCATTCAATGTTATTTGCGACTTTAGTTAATGCTACATAAAATGCTTCGTAATCAACTGATCTTTTGTGTCCAATCTTGGATTGAGTGTACATATTATATATACCTTGATTTTGGGTAGCATTAGTCCATGCAAAGCTATAATCACCTAAAAGGTTATCGCCTTCATGTCTTGCATGACAATCAGCTTCATAAGCCAAAGGGTAACGATCTTTTATTTGCCGAGCAATACCTGCCCCCATGATATTAGAAGTATTACAAGAGTGAGCAATAAAACCTATATCATTAGGGAAATCAAGAAGATTGCCGTCTATTATTTTTACCATACTAACACCTTAATAAATTATTAATTAAATGTCAAGCCTTAAAGGAATAATAGGTTTTCCGTTTTCATCTTTGTCTAACACTCTCACTATCTTTGCTTTATTTGGATCAGCGATAAAAATGTGCGGATGATCTTCTTCATCTAAGATTCTCTTTAAATTATTTGGATTAATTTCAACACATTCCAATAAATCTTTACCATTGTGTTTATGTAAGTCATAAGATTTTGGATATAGTCCTTCTTCTTGATTTAAATAACAAATAATTCTTCCATATTTAGTTCTAGCTTTACCTTTATAGGAAATATAACCGCCAATGTCAAAAGATTGTTTTTCGAAAAGTTTGTGGCGGGGAACATAATATTTAGTATTATCTCTTTTGATTTTAAATACTTTATGCTGACCAAAAAGATTTTCTATTGGTAGAAGAGTTCTAGGGTGAACTAAAATACATTCAAGCGTTGGATTCGTTTTACTATCATCAAGAATAGTTACTATTTGACCAACTCGCCTTTTTATTTTTAAAGCTCTCTCCTTAATATGGTCGCCAACTTCTAGCTTATTTAAATTCTTTTTCATGTCATTTGTTCTTGTAAAAGTTTAATTGCTTTATCTTTTTGTTTTACTTCGCATTCCCATTTTACTTGCTTATTTGGTTCAATAGCGACCATAGGTGGAATGTGACCTAGAGCGAAATAATCTGCATGGGCACGAGGTTTTTCGGGAGTGCCTTCTGACCAATGAAAGACAGGGGCGAGAAAATTATGTTCACCTTTTCCTTGGTTTACCCATGTATAAGCACAACGCTCTGCTTGAAATGCAACATTATGATCCTCTGATGGATTACAAAAGTCATGCAAATTGTCGTAACAAACAGGAATATTTGCGTTGAATGTGTTAAATAAATACTCGCTAAATTTAATGCAGTTATCTACATTGAAGAAACCTTTGTCTTCGTTCTCGATAGTTAGTCGATTGTAAACACCTTTATCGCACATAGAGAGATTGCGAAAAAATCTAGTAGCAACGATTTCCAATGTTTCATCTTCTTTTGGTGAATAATTGACATGGATATTCATTGGAGCGGTATGATCTTGCGGTAATCCAATCATATCAAGAACACCTGCTTGAAAGTTTAGTTCATTAATTGTTCGATCAACTTTTGATCTATCGGGAGATGCGAGAACATTGAACTGATCAGGGTGAGAGCCTATGGAGATGTTAAATTTTTCAGCAATTAGCCCGATGAGTTTGAGTTCCTGTTCGATTCTAGCTTTGTTCGGCAAATCTTCAAAAGAAATGTCCAAACTTTGATCGGTAAGGAGAGGGAAAAGAGCAGAACTAAGACGATAATGCCTAATATTTGAGGTATGACAATGATTGACAATATATTGAGTAACAATAACATTGTGCAAAATTCTTTCAGAAAGTTGATTAAGGGCTTCATCTCTACTTTCTATGTTACACAAGTCATTAAAGCGCTTGCGGGTCATCCTGCGAAAAGAGTACTTAGTTTTATCTTTTTCTTTGAGCTGTTCGCTGATACAAGTTAAGCCTAATATTTGAGTCATACAAATACTTTAGCAGTTCAAGGAGTATATGTCAAGCTTTTTAGTAACCTCTAAATAATCTTATGATCGGTTCAATTAATAAATAATACCAAAAAGCAAAAAACATTATAATGCAATCTAAAATTAACTTACACTCTATATATTACACTTATATTTCGTCTTCTCGCCATTCCCATTTTGGCTTCCACATATTAATTGAATGATCGTGATCTAAATCCCTATCGTATGAATCTTCAATTCTTACTATGTCATCTTCACCGAAATATGTGCCTGTTTGAACTTCAATTAATACTAAATCTTCAGTAGTGCTAGGGTTATGAATGCGATGTTTTGCGTTGAGTGGTATATTAATACTTTGACCTTGGATACGCTCCATTGAAACACCATTTAACTTAATATTTGCGAATCCTTGAACAATAGTCCAACTTTCTTCACGATGATGATGATATTGGTAGCTAGTTTGCTCTTTGGGCTTAATAACTAACTTTTTAACTTTGCAATAGTCAGAGTCTAGTAGTATGTCATAGTAACCCCAAGGGCGAACTGATTCTGCATTCCTGTCTTTCATATAGCTATATTATATATTTAAATCAAGATAATTCAACTATTTCCCATCTATTGTCGTAATTTAATCTAAATTGACCTTGATAACCTTTATTTCCTCCAATCTTCTCATGTGGCGCAAATAAAGTCAAGTAAAAACTATTATTATCTTTCTTGTATAAATAGTAAACCTTGCCGATAACAGGTTTGAATTTGTGTTCCGCATTAAATATTATCTCATTCCATTTAAAGTCTTCAGCTAAGTCTTCAAACTCTTTTTTTAATTTTTCAAATCTTTGATTGTAGTGTTGATTGGCTCGATGTACAGCATTACTTTTCCAACTTCCCAAGGAATGGTTGGGCTTAATAACAGGAGCGCCCAAATTACTAGCATAGGGAAGAGAATGAGGGTTAGGGGCAATATTATCGGGTAAATCTTTTTCATTCATTACCAATTTTTGATTATATTCGCTATTATAAATAAACAAGTCACCATATTTACAACGACTATAATTGTTCGCAAGATTAAACTAAATTGAGCGTCTTTTAAAGAAAGAATGGGGATGTCGGGTTGGTCATCATCAGTTCTTCCTACTCGATGATCTAATGTTCGCGCCCAAATTAACCAAAGTTTTTTCATTTTCTACTTTTAACTATTTTATTATAATATTCCTTATCCCAAAAATCATAATAATTTGTTTTGTGCAGTTTCTTTGAATATTTATTTAACTCTTCTAAACCTTGTATTAATAATATAGCGTATTCTTTATTGTTTGTTCCTATGTTATTTATTTTATTTATTTGATTGGGGTGATCCCATATTAACCATAAATCTTTATCTTTCGCATATTTTTTGTGGGTAAAGCAAAACCATTCAAGCCATTCTATGTCGTATTGATCTTTATCGCCATATATTAAATATAACATAGGATGCTCTTTGTTGTCCATGCATCGAATTGCATCTTTCCAAAAATCTTTTGATTCTATTATTTCGACTTTATTTAAAAAACTTTTAGCAAAAGGGCAAATTGCGTGACCGCCTAATTCTTTTCTTTTTAATGATATATAATCTATATAATCTTCAATCATTATTTGAATATATTATTATCATCTTCTTTTTTACATTTTTCTAGTTCATGTAAATATTTTAATTTAGAATCTCTTTCGCATAAAAACTTATACTGATCTACATCATTAGACCATACATCGCCATTCCAAAATTCGAATCCTTTGTAGTCAGATTTGTATATGCATGA
>Ga0070750_10002153_pt1 | contig 10921 bp, 13 predicted proteins | sample VirMetDEL_Nov_24_FD_77013 | JGI IMG/M metagenome (GOLD analysis project Ga0070750, IMG submission 77013) | Aqueous microbial communities from the Delaware River and Bay under freshwater to marine salinity gradient to study organic matter... | ecosystem: Environmental > Aquatic > Marine >...
ACAAAGTCAATGTCGCTGACGCTGTACTGCCGCTGTGGGCACTCACGACGTATCCACTGGCTAAAGCGCACGTCGCGGATGTAGTGTTGTTCTTCTCTCATTCGTAGGTGATATAAGCTATTTCTTCGTAGTAGTCGCCCCAGGTCCATGAGGCCCAGTCGTGCCAACCTTCTCCTTGGCGCTCTTTCGGTTGTGGCATGGAGTGCATAATGATTGGAGGTTGTTGATGTCGTAAAACTGCCCGCCTTGCGTCACTGGGTGTATGTGGTCCACCACGTTGGCCGCCCATTCGCACTTGACACATAGCGGGTTCTCTCGTAGCCACACACGTCGCAGCTTACGCCATTCAGCACTCCAGTACCTTTCATCTTGCTTTCGGTTAGCAAATGGTTGTGCCAAGGACTTTGTATGTAAAGCCGTCCGCGGTTTCTTCGTTACGTGTGCCATGTCGTTTTAGGTCGTCTCGTATTAGTTGAATGCGCGATGCCTGCATTTTAGACATCTTCACAGTTGCCACCACCGCGTCGCTTTCGTCATTTGTGTATGTGTATTCTCTCAATGATTCGCGCTGGTACTGTGCCAAGTTCTCGGCTATTTCTTTTAATTCTTTTTGCGAGTATGGCTGCAACGTGGCTTTCGTAGTAGTCAATCCACTTTTCGTATTCTTCATGTGTTGGTTGGTATTTCTGCCTGGATAGGCGGTAAATCTTGTCTGTGTGTCCTTGTCCGTATTCTTGGTCTAAACGCTTGCCAAACAACCACTGTTCGCCGCTTCTCGTAATGTTGCACCCATAGCATTGGGGGCGGCACTGGTCACTTCGCCACCTCGTTTTGTAATGCCTTCTGCTAATAAAGTGTCCATTTTGCAGTCGTGTCCAATGGTCTTTTTTGCCGCAGGTGTAACATTCGCCAATCCCGTCTTTATCGCTAAATCGCAAACGCATATACCAGGAAAATGCCATGTCAAGGCGTTTCAGTAGGCCTCGCTTCGTCACTTTGCGTCCCCGTTTTTTCGGTCTTTTTACTGGTTTGCTTCTCGGCTTCGTAGTAGTCCGTTTTGGCATTTGGATATGGTATAAATGTGCGGTCCAGCTTCGTGCGTGGGTCTTTCAATTTACCGTCTTTTTCCAAATCTCGAATTAAACGCCGCACGTCCAGTTGCGTTGTCATGATTTCTTGTTTGACCTGCTGGTGCTTTTGCTCGCGCATCGTGGTGGTGTTTTCGTCCTCGTACTTTCGCAGACAGTCCAGCATTACGTTGGTGGTAAAATTGCCGTATAGCTCAAAACGTCCTTGGCGGATGTATTTAAACGCCGTCAATATTTCCTCCAACTTCATTGTTGGAAACACCTCACAAATGTCGTCCACGGCGTCTTGCAAGTCCGTTTGCGTCTGAAAGGTGCGCGTGGCGTTTACGTGGCGTACCAGGCGCTCCAGCTCGCCCAAAAGCAAAACCTTTGTTTCCTGGCGTTTTAATCGCAGCGCAGTGTGTAGTGTTAGGCCATCTTCAAACGCCTTTGCAGGCGTCATGCCTTCCATAATCTTGCGCGTGTTACTGATTAGCCCACTTAAGCGCTGCGCTTGCGTCAAGAGCTGGCCTGTTTTTGCCTCGCTCTTCTCTAATTGGGAAGAATCCTTTCCAGCCATATTCTATGCTTTGGTTGATAATGTCGATAGCGCGTTGCATGTCTCCACGCGAAAGCGTGGCGAGCTTGTTAGCGCCAAGTTGTTGTGCTCGCTCGGTGTATTGTCCTTTTACGATGTTGCGGCGTTCCTTCTTCCATGTTTCCCATGCTTCCAAAAACTCGTTTTCCTCAAATGGGAGAATCAAACCGCCTTTGTTATTAGATGTATTATGAGTGTTCTTTTCTTTTTTCTTTATATGGCCTCGCCACTGTGGCGACCCAGCCTCGCCATCATGTCTACCCGCGCCCCCACATTTGTCTACCCCGTCTCGCCATGGTGTCGACCTGGCGACCCGACGTCGTGGCGTTTGTTCAATCGTGATGGCACCAAGGTTTTCGAGCTTCGCGAAGGCGCGGGAAATAGTGCGTTCACTAACTCCCAGTTCCTCCGCTGCTTGCTCGTTGGTTTTGTAATAGGCGCTGTCGCCTCGCGTGAAACTGTCAATTTCTGCCCATAGGCAGCGCTCCGCGCATGTTAGCGACAACTCTTCCCAAATGTGTGCTGGTATCCATATGCCTTTAAATTGCCGGTTGCTCATAATCCACAATGTCCAGAATCGCACTCGCTGAAATCTTCAAAAACCAGCTTGTGTTGCAAACGGTGCTTTTTAATTACGTCGTAACTCATGTCTTCGCGCCACGTTCCTTTGTTTGATTGCCGTTCTTGAGATGCAAACCATTCCATTTTGTTTGGGTGCTGGTCAAACATTTGCCGCAATAGCAGTGGATTGCGATGGAAGCACCCAACACAATTATTGCGCTCGGCAAATCGAACGGGCTTGTTTTTCCAAAATTCCACCACGTGGTCGCGGTGTATGTTGTCCTTAATCATTGGGAAAACAGGTTTCTGCCAAGGCGTTTCAGCCCATTTGTTGCGTCCGTTTGAATGTTGGCCAACTACATCTTTAATAACACTTAATCCGTCTGCATTTGTGCGCTCAAGCATTTTATTGGCGCGCCGTTCCTCGCCAGCTCTAAAACCAATTTGCATTTTTATTGGCTCTCCTATTTTGTTTCTCCACCAGCGGTGTATTGGCCTCAATTTCATTTCAACCGTACAATAACGGCTTACCTTGTTTGGCAACCACCCGCCTTTTTTGCGCGTCACCGCATCAAACGTAGGACCTACAACCCAATCAATGCGCTGTCCCAGATATTGTTCCAAGTCAAACATTGTGTGCAGGATAGTGTCGTCTTCGGCCGTTGCGATAAACTCGCGCCCGATTCGGTCGCTAACCATTTGCACGAGCTTGTCGTCTTTGGGTGTGCACGCAGAATCTTCGAGGCATACCAAGGCAAAAACAAGAAAGTCGCTCGGATAATTGGCGGCGATGTAAGCGGAGGACTGGCCACCGCTCACGCTCGTTACCGTCTTCATGCAAACGGGTCTTCGCCTTCAAACAACGCTTCGAGGTTCACGCCTGGGTTGGCCAACAACGGTTCGAGGTTGGGGTCGAGCGGTGAGCTGATGGGAATAACACCGTACTGCGTCTCTAGGCCTTCGCCCGTGCGCGTAATCTTCAGGTCAAAGTTGTTTGGGTGTCCAAAGTCGGAATCGTTTGTGATTGCTGCCAGCGCATCCATGATGCTCTTTTGAGTGATTTCCCATACCTGGACAGTTTCCGCGTCGTAATTCCACACCGCGCACGCCATGAATTTGCGTTGCTTGCTTTCGGCTTGGTAGTTTGCTTGCGGTTTAGAGCCATTATAAGGCCATCTGACGGGCTTTCCGTCCTCTGTCCATTGTTGGTATCCAAGCGTGGGCCGTTCGCTCAAAATACGCACCTTATTTGGCTTGTTTTTGACAGGACGGAAGTAACGGCTTTCGGTGGTTCCTGATTCCAGAAACGCTTCATTAATAAAACTCATGTGTTTGGGTTTAAGGTTTCACTTATAATCATTCGAATGTAGGCGCTCGTGCTTATGCCAAGCTTTAGGACTTTTTCCTGTAATTGGTCGCGCATCTCGTTGTCCAATCGGACTTCCATGCGCACGGGGTATTTCTCCATGTAAATCATACGGGTTTTAATGGTGCGATTGCTTCGTATTTCAAGCCTTCCAACCTGTCTTGGTTGTCGTGCCATGCTTTCAAGTTTCTAAACCACCAGCGGCACACTCCTTCTTTGCCTTCTTGCTTGTGGTCTTGGTACAGTGTGTAGCCTGTTTCTCGCATGCGCTCCACCTTGTACTGGCATCCCCAGTCGGGTGTTAATGGTCGGAACGTCTCAAACTGCGCGCCCGAAATCCACCCAGGTTGTGGTGTCAAGTGGTCGTCATACATTGTGGCTGGTGTTGCGTTGAACGTCAACCGTAAAAGCGGCCCATAGCGCGTCAAAACGTTCTTTATAGTCGTCAACTACGGCGGCGGTGGTCGTCTTGGCGTTGTGTGCCATGAACTCGTTAAAGTCCTTGGCGGGTTGGTCGGGATATACCGTCCGAGCAATTTTGTTTGGTTGTAACATGGTGTTTGGTTTGATAACACCACAATCTTACGGCGTTATTCCGTACGGACGCCGTAACGACGCCGTAAAGTTTTTAACATAGCTACGTGAAAAAGGCCCAGCACGTTTGCCAGGCCTTGAACCAAACATGAAATAATATCACCTAAACCTTGCTCTAGGTTTGCTCTCTAAAGGATGCGAGCAGCGGCAAGATACTAATAAAGCACAACACTACCGCTTGCCAGCTCATTCCATTTTGTACAATGTCGTAGCACGCGGTGGATGCAATTAAACCGCCAACGGTGCGCTTGGCTGACCACCTGCGCAAGTCGCCTTTGGTTTTGAATGCCTCGGTGACGTCAAAGCGTTCGAGGAACTTGAGGAATTCAGTTGTAGGTAAAGATGACATTGCTTGGCTTTTCCCAATCGGTGTCACAATGCACAAAACCGTCATTACCAATTCCGATGCGGTCAAAGCCCGCTTCAAGTAATGCCGTCACGATAATAAAGCGGTCGCGCGACCCGCGGCATGCAATGTCAGCGGCGCAGCCTTTCATGTGGCTGCTGTTTTGCGTTCCGCCCACCTCGAAGTTGTGCGCTTCGGTGCGGTACCCACTTGTAATGACAAATGGAATGCCAGCTCGTGACCGCGCATCGTCTAACATTTCCAAAAACTCTTCGTCCATGTAGTTGCCACTGCCTGGCTCGTCGGGCGAATCAAATTCGGAGTAGTTAAACCACTTCATTCTTTGCGCTTGCTGCGCGCCGTCAAAGCGCGTTCAATGTTAAACCACACCAGCGTTACACCTGCGACCACGGCGAGGCCGTCGCTTACCAGGTTTACGGCTACGCTGCCCACATACGTCACGTTCAAGGCATTAAGAATATGGCATTTAATGTCAGACATCTTCGAGGTCGTTAGGAAACCAACCGTTGGCGTTCATGTATTCTTCATTGCGCACGGTTGAGGTGGAAGGAATAATGGCGCCAAATGGGAAGGCGCTGGCGTGCAGCACGTAGCTGTGCAACTGCATGCGTTCCGTTTCGGGAACTTCGGGAAACAACGTCACCAGCTTTTCCAACGTCGCTTGTGGGTGTACTGGAATGACGTGTTCAGTGTCGATTTGTAGCGCCACCTGCACGCCGTCGGGATGTTCGACAACGCCAAACACGTTGCATTGCGCGTAGTCAGGCGACTGCAAACGTTCGGGCAAAGTAACGTTGAACAGCTCACGGCTGATGCGCTGGGCGCGCTCTTTGGCGCTAATCCATGGCAAGGCTTGTATGAGAATCCAGCCGGTCATTAGTAAATGCTGTAATAGTCGTTAATGTTGGATTCAATGCCTGTTCGGTTGCTGGATTCGTCAGAGTCGTAAAATATTACTTCCTGCATTTTTCCGTTGAAGTTGTACAACCCGTCACCTCTTGCGCCAATAGTTGTTGTAGGCGAATTATTGCGACTACCTACAACGTCGGTTTCCTGTGTTCCGTCAATAAACATTTGACCCGTCGCGTTGTCGGCTAAGTAAGAAACTAAGGTTTGGTCTGTTGACGTAAAGGTGCCATCGCCTACTTGTGACACTGCCGTGCCACCAACTACTAAACGCGAGCCTATCTTATTATTTGACCCAAGGCCACCAAGACCAAGCGAGACGAGGTTACCAGCTGCATAAGTGTTTTGAATAAACACACTGTCTTGCGTGTTGGAATCGGATTTAATGACGGAAAAAATAGCCGTGTCGTCGATTGTGGTTTTGGCCGCGCCCAAAAAGTAGTCGTCGCTTCCATCAAAATCCACCGCAGGCTTCCCGTTCTCTGTGAGCACCGACCCGCTCGACACAATTTGCGGCTGGGCGGCGTTTGTGCTCTGCACCGCGTTGTTGCCATTGCCTGACTGGTCGTACCAGGTATGCACGTACCCGCTGGCCACGCCCGTGTGATTCAATAGCGCCGTGGTGTCAAGGTCGCCGTTAGAGTCAAAACCGATGTCGGCAAGCGTGTTGCCTGCGCTCTCGCGAACACGGATGGCATAACCAGTGTAATCCTTGTCGAGCTTGCGCAGAGAATACGCCGCGGCTGCGCCATCGTAGATGTCCAGCAACAGGTTTTGCGTTTCCTTGTATGTAATCAGAAACGTGTAGCTGCTGTCTGTCCCAACGCGGTTCATGTATTCTTGAATGAGCGCCAACGTAGTGTTGAGCGAATCGCCAACAATGGGTTGCACCGCTGCAGGCTGTGTGTAAGTGTCGCTGTTGCTACCTTGGCCTTTGCTCAAAACATACACGGCGCGTTGCAAAACATAGCCCGCTGTTGGTATCTCGCCTTGGTGGTCAAAGTATTTGCCAACGCCGTCGTTCGTTATTGTCCAATAACCTTCAAGCGTTTCCGTGCCAATTACTGACGTCCACGTGGTGGCAAAGCGCGACCGTGCCAACGGGTTATAACTGACGTAGGACGTGTTTACAATGTTGTTGGCGGTGCCGCCCAAAAGCGCAGGCTTTGGCACGTTGCCAGCGTCGGGTGGTGTTACGTCCTTGCTGGGGCGCGCGTTGTCCTGCACGGCGGTAATGCCTGTGGTGTCGCGTCCCGCGTTTATTAGCGTCACGTCGTATTCGTCGTCGCTGGCGACATAGCGCAAAGCGGTGAGGTAATACACCAACGAGTCTTCGGCGTTGGTTAGTATGGTGTACGGCGCAAGGTAACCGTTACCCGTGCCTAACAATTGCCCGCGTTCCATGCGCTTGCCTGTGCGGTGAAACGCCATGCGCTCACGTGTGGCCAGCTTGTTGATGCCAAGGCTTGCTGTTGTGCTGTTGAGGCTGCGCCAGTCGGTGGCGTCTACGTACGTGCTGCCGTCAAACACTTTGATAACGCCGTGGTCCATAGAAGTAATGCGGTCGCCCACCAGCGTCTCGCCCAAATCTTGTTCAAAGCGTCCTTGGTCGCCCGTGCTGGTAATGTCTACCGTCCCGAACTCTTGTTCCTGCGCTTCATCAAATACCGAGCACTTGAAATTGCGCACGCTGTAATCGGCGTAGGTCGTGTCGGTGAAGTCGGTGGTGGTGGTGCCGTCCGCCTGGATGCTTGCAATGTTCAGGAACATCTGCAGGCCGTCGCGCTCGGCAGTAAGTGGTGGCGTCACCAGGTCAAAACGGTAATTAATATAATTGCCGTCGGTTAGGTTAGGTCCAACGCCTTGCTCGCGGTCAATGATAAACGGGCATACAATTTGGAAGCGGTCCGTGTCGGTGTTGGTCCAAGTAATGTCATCGTACGCGTCGGCGCCCAACTCCAAGTTGGTTGGGAAGTCGTTGTCGTATCCATTTAGCGAGGCGTGAATGAAACTCGTGGTACCAATGCTGTAGTTACGCTTCAAGTAGTAGTCCGTGCTGCCGTCACCGTCACCCAGGCGCAAGCTAATTTTTAGCACAATGCGCCCGTAGCGGTTCGTGTCCGTCGTGCCCGTAGGTATTCCCGTGTGGCGATACATAAGGTTACCGCCAATCTTAAACCGCACGTCCTGCGCGTACGTGGCGTCTTCGTCGTCGAGCACCAGGCTGGCAACCATGTTGGCCACAGTGTAGTTGCTCTTTATTACTACGGGCTTGTCGCCTTGATAATTGCGCGTCAACTTTACCTCCTTGTATGGTGGCGCTGCCGTGCGCAGCCATCCGCGGCGCTTGTAAAAGTTGCCCGTATTGCCGCCAAAGGTTTTGCCAAACGTGGTGCTAACGTATCCTAAGAATGCGCCTGAATATCGCATGGCATACACGTTAACGCTTGACGCCGCTTGCTTGATGCCCAAAGGAAAAAACCAGTATTTGCCTTCGTGCATGAACACCGAGCTGTTAAACGTCTTGCACAGGCTTTCAATCACCTCTTTGGCGCTGAAGTATTGCAGCTCCCCGTCATTGTCTACGTTGTGCCACGTTTGGTGCGAGATGCGCGCCAGCGTCAACTGCAAGTGCGGCGAAGTGACGGGCGGGGAATAGCCCGCGTAATTGCTCGCAATAAAGTCGTCGACGACATATAAGAAAGCGTCAGTGCCTGACCAATAATCAGTGTGCGGTACCTTCTTGAGCGCAGTGTGCAGAATATCCGTGATGACCGCTTCGCCTTCGTATGGCGTGCCGTTGTTGTTAAAGTCGATTCCGTCCAGTTGCGCGAGGCCGTCAACGGCGGTAATGCTCACTTGCTCGTGTGGCGACATATCTTCAACGGCGATACCTTCTGGCAAAATTGTGCCAACCCAAAACAAAGTGTTGGCCCCGTCGGGGTCTTTGTATATGGCCACGCCCCATTCGCCTTCGGGGTCGGCGTTGAAGTCGTCAAACAACCCCGTAAAATGCGAGCGGTCATCGGGGTCGTACATCATAGTAAACGACACGCTGCTGCCCATGATTGTGGGGCATTCGTCAAACTCGCTGGCGTTGTCGTAGTTCAGCACAAAGCCGTCACCACCCACAAAAAATTCAACGGCGTTTGTAGAAGCGCCTGCCATGTGGATAATGTCAATGCGCCAGTCCTCGCCATTTAGGCCTGTGAATTCTGCGCGTCCTTGTACGTGTACAGCCATTAGATAACTCGGTTTCGATTACGTGTGCCACGGTCGTTGGCCAATACAATGTCGCTGCCGCTAATGCGGCCAAACACCTCCACGCGGCTGGCGCCCATGATGTCCTGCAACTTGGACAACGGTGCGATAACCTCGGGGTCTACGCGGGCGTTGGGGTTGTCACCCACAATAGCCGTGGTAGCGCCGTATGCCAAGCCGCCTTCGGCAAGTGCGGGAATTTGTACGCTGTTGATTAACGCTATACCCGCAGTAAGCAAACCAGCCATAACGAACGGATATGCTGGCCCAGTACCTGCCGAGCCTTCAGCAGCTCGTGCAATAACCTGCGCTTTGGCTTGGGCCAATGCCGCAATAATAACGGCCTTGGCTGCCTCAACTAATGCCTGGCGCATGTTTTCTGCATGGCCAACTGCATTACCAATTGAAGTGGCCAATGCATCGCCCATGCCTTCAAATACATTGCTAACCTTTTTAGCTTCTGAACTCATGCGTTCCAAACCAAGCAACAACTTACTGGTAAACGACGTTGACGTTACTTCAATAGCTTCAAGTGCTGACAGCAAACCAAACACCTCCGTTTTGGTATTCTCCAAGCGCAGCAACAACCAGCTTACTTCGCTTTTAAAAATCTTAAATTGTTCACTGCTTTTCTCGGCGGCATTGCCCAGCGCTGCAACCTGTGGTTCCGCTGCATCACTTTCGGTTGACAGGTTGCGCACCGTTGCGGCAAGGTCTGCAATACGTTCGTCCAAAAACTCGATTTGGCCAGCATACTTCTGCGCGCTACCGCGTGCCACCTGCTTGTCCAACCTGTCACCCAAAGCGCCAGCGGCTTGGGCCTGCATCTCGGCGCGTTGCGCTGCGGCAAGTGCGGCCTTTTCGCGTTGCAGCTCCCGCATTTGGTCTTTAATGTGGTTAATCTGCGCCTGCTTATCAAGGCCTACAAGCGTTTCGATAAATTCTTCATTTGCTTTGCTTGCGTCTTGCGTGCGCTGACGGAACAAAACAACAGCCGTTGTGAGCGCGGCAATGGCAGCAACAACAGCAAGCGCGGGGTTGGCCAGCATCGTAGTATTTAACAACGTGAATGCTGCACGTAGCCCCGTGATACCCGCAATAATCTTGGGCACAATGACAATCATTGGACCAATGGCGCCAACCAACAAACCAACTTCAAGCATAAGCGCTTTAGTGCTTTGACTTGTGGCAGCAAACTTTTGTGCCATTTCCACAATAAGGTCGAGCAGCTTGGTAACAGCAGGCAACACAAGGTTACCAATTTCTGCGCCTGCAATCTTGAGGTTGTCCAGCGCGGTGCTAAACTTACCCGCTGCCGTTTGGCTCAAGCGCTCCATTGCTCCAGCGGCAAAGCCGCCTTCAGTGGCAAATGATTTTAGTACCTCGTTGAACTGGTCAACGCTTACCGCACCCGCGCCCAGTTTGTCGGCAGGCAAACCTGTGGCGTCTGCAAGTGCTTTAAAAATTGGAATGCCGCGTTCTGCAAGCTGGTTCAGGTTTTCAAGTTCAACCTTTCCTTTGGCATTGACCTTGGCAAAGATGGCTGCAATTTCCTCAATGGTTACACCGCTTGTTGCGGCAATGTCCCCAAGGAATTGCAGTTGGTCGTTAACGTCGCCAATCTGCGTGCCTGATGCAATCAACTGCCGCGCGGCGTTGGCCACGTTCTCAATTTGAAACGGCGTTTTTGCGGTAAACTCGTTAAGCTGCTGCATCATATCCGCCGCTTCCTCAACGCCTCCCGTCAAACTGACAAACGATGTTTCGAGCTGCTCCAAGTCCGCCGCGCTTTTGACGGCCATTGCGCCCAAGCCAGCAAGCGGCAAGGTAATTGCCTTGGTCATGCTCTGACCCAAGCTGGTTAGATTGCTGGTCATGCTACGCATGTTGCGCTGCACGCGGCCCAACTGCTTGTTTAGGTCGCGCGTATCTGCGCCAATGCGTACTACGAGGTCACCGAGTTTTGCCATTTGCCAATGCTCTTAAGATAGCCAATCCGTTGCCTTTCGGCTTTTGTGTTTGTGTGTTTTCTTCCCAAGGAAAAACCGCGAGGTCGTGGGTTGTTAGCTTGCTGCCTTTCTTGGTATGTACATTCAACAACAACGCCGTTTGCCATCGCACTCGCTCCCAGGCACCGCGTTCGCAGTGTTCTTGAAACTCGTAACGACCGCGTACGGCGTTGCCAAATTCTCGGAATGTGA
>Ga0070750_10002156_pt1 | contig 10918 bp, 11 predicted proteins | sample VirMetDEL_Nov_24_FD_77013 | JGI IMG/M metagenome (GOLD analysis project Ga0070750, IMG submission 77013) | Aqueous microbial communities from the Delaware River and Bay under freshwater to marine salinity gradient to study organic matter... | ecosystem: Environmental > Aquatic > Marine >...
GTGGGACTGGGCAGGCTATAGCCATTGCGGACATGTACCACATCCCGGTCATCAACCTGTACAACAAGAACGGCACGCTCAAACAGCTGCAAGAAGTGTTAGCTGAGATTCGGGAAGTCCAAAAGCTGTTTACGCGGCGAGTGCGCCTGACAGGCAAGGAGAGGCAGACGGCTGGGCGCATGGTCGCGATGGAGTCTGTACAGGCAAAGCTGAAAGCGGCTGAAAAGACGAGGCGTCAGTCGTGGCTTCAGATGTCGAGGGCCAGACGTAACGCGGAGCGGTTCGTGGACGAATGGGTCAGGACTGATGAGCGCCTGCAAGCTGCGTACGATCTGGCCGTGTTCGTGCGCATGACTATGAACCTTGAGGCAGAGTTGCTGCTTCAGAAGCGTGCGGCTCAGGGCATGGTCGACGGCACTGACGCTGAGTCTGGCCTGGCTACGATCGGTACGGCTACGGCAATGGACCTTGTAGGCCGCCTGCAGAAAGACATCGACGAGATACGCCTAGTCCGCGATGTGCTGCGGCGAGGCAACTACGGGGCGGCACTTGAGTACCTGAAGAAACGCCACGACGACTCGCCTGGGCTGCAGATTGCAGTCACTAGCGCGTTCCGTCAGGACAACCCGTCATACCTTGAGGAGGACATCCGCAGTAGGGCCCAGAAAGGCTATGGCGCCGTGATGAGCAAGCGAGGTAGCGCTGACGTGGTGTTCGTGCTGGATCCCTTCGCTGTCTATAACCCGCGCAAGCTTGTGACTGCACCTATCGAACTGCGCGACATGGAGCAGGACGACCAGAAGGGTCAAGCGGATTTCGAGCGTCGCGGCATGGTCGGCGCTCTGCGAAAATCCATTCTGGACAACGTGCAGATGCACTACGGCGAGCTACTGCGTGGGCTGCAGGCCATTCTGGAAGAGGAAGACCCAGGCACCAAAGCGTTCCGAGCCCGCATGAACAGCATGATTTCGCTGGCACAGCAAGAGGTCGGAGATCATGCAGCTGCTGTGGAGATTATCTCGCGTGTTCTGAAAGCTGCTGAGGTGGAAGCGCGTAAGCCTTCGGCCAACCGCAACTACACGGCAGCGATGATGGCGGCGATCAACGACTTCCTGAAAGGGGACATCGTTCTGCAGGAGGTGGCTGGAGAGTCTGTGATCGTGGTGAGCAGCGAGCGCACTGGGGCTCAGGTGTTCCTTGCTGCTGACCGGGAAAGCACTGGCCGAGAGCGGGACAACCTGACGGTGTCCGTTAGTTCTGTGGGAGAGGTGGCCCCTGGTGGGTGGGGTGAGTTGTGGCCTGTGATCTTTAGCGCCAGCATGGAGATGCACTCTGTGGCGGACGCGGCTAGCAAGCAGCGAGGGCGCAAGCTCACGGATCTAGTGTTCAACCTTGAGGGCTTGAGTGGCAATGCTTTCGCTGAACTGGCAGACGTGTTCACGAAGGCTGGAGAGGCGAAGGTGTTGGCCGGCGATGTCGCTGCCATGGGCGTCTCCGACTTCAACCGCAGCAAGCGTCGTCGGTCTAAGAAGGCGCGCGAGACGCTGAAGTTCATGGCCGACCCGTTCTATGACGATATGCAGGACACCAGCACCCTGCACTCGGATAACGGGTACCAGTCGCCGCAGATGTGGGACGCGCAAAAGCTGCCTAAGGGCACCGACGCGTCGTGGTCAGCTAACGTGTTCCTGCTGGCCTACGACGATTGGTTCCGGCAGATGAACCTCGCGACGATGGACGCCAGTCGAATGCTCGGCATTCGCAACAAGATCGTCGAAGACTTCGTGGACGAGGAGGGCGTGACCGGGATGAAGAAGTGGCGCCGAATGGACATGATCCATGAGGCACTGCTGCTGGCGATCAACACGGAAGGCTGGCTGACGGAGGAAGGTCGTAACCTGGCTAAAAAGCTGGGCATGAAGCTCGACAAAGTTGAAACCCACGAGCAGTTCTATGACCTGTTTGTGCGGCGAGCCATCAGGTCTGAGCAACAGGAGGACGGACAGCCGAAGTACAGGCATTTGACTAAGCGGCAAGAGGAGATCGTGGCTATTGCCATCCAAATCCGCGAAGGTCAGGGCAAGTGGCGTGCGCTAGGGTTCGAACCTAACCGCACGCCTAATGAGTACGCTGGTCTTGCGTTCGACCTGACCACCGATGCAGAGGCGACGACGCGCCTTGCCAAGGATGCTGGCCTAATCAAGAAGACTCAGCGGTTCTACGTCAACCTGTCGTGGATTGGCCAGGACAACACGCCTGTCTATACCCGCGACGAGTACGGTCTTGTTGAGATGGGCGCCGCAGGTGGTCCGTTCAGGCTAGACGTTGGCGCGCGTAAGCTGGAACGTGGCCTCATTGGCGTGATTGACGGCTGGCAGCGTGGCCTGCGCCTGCAAAGGCCGCGGGCTATCGACAACGTGCATCAGAACAACCGCCTGATCCGTGAGGTGGTGTTCAACAGGGCCATGAAGACCGGCCTTGAGTTGAGCGGCATCATCATGCCGATCAAGGATGCTGGAGTCTTTGCCAACTGGAAGCCTCTGAAGCACCGAGTGTTCCGTGGGTATCAGGCGCCGGAGTGGGTAGCCAAGTATCTCAACAACGCGTTGACTCAGTACGGCATCCGCGACATCGAGAGCGGCTTCTACCGCAACTACATGCGGCTTACGATTGCTGCCAAGCACATGATGCTGATGTTTGGATTCTTCCACCATCAGGCTTTCATGCGCAGTTACCTGTTCACGGTGCGAAAGCAGGACGCCTTCGGCCCCGAGGGTGTGCGCGGCCTTGCTTACATGGCTAAGGCTGCCCTGTACAGCTACGGCCACGCGTTCGGGATGGTCAGCAACGAGCGCCTTGAGCGCATTGCTCAGAAGTGGACGCCCTATCGCGTAGGCGCCCAGCATATTGAGGAAATGGCGCCTGAGCTTGAGCTAGGCGTCGAGGAGGGCCTGACGATTCAGAAGGGCAACGAGATCATCGGCAACCCTGCTGGCGCCCTGTACGAACTGGACGACGAAGAGGATGCTGATGCCTGGGTGCGCAAGGGGTTCGAGGCCCTGGGCAAGCTGGGTCTGCCGCGTAAGCAGCAGGAGCGTGGCTTCGAGTTTCTGCGAGACTTCCGCCGCGCCCAAAAGGAGACGGCGCAGTGGCTGTTCAACGAGATGGGCGCGAACCTGAAGGCTGCCGCTTTCATCTCTGAGTTCCGTGAGGCGGTAGAGGAGCACTACGAGGAACTGAAGTCTGACTACGATGGCAGTTTCCGGCGTGCTCTGGCGCGCAGGGCTGCCAAGAAGATCAACGCTGACTTCGGTGGCCTGAACCTGCGTGCGCGTGAGGGCAAGGTCAGTGACCTGTTCCGAGATGGTGGTCCGCGTGACCCGCGAGTGCAGATGGCGTTGAGGGCTCTGATCCTGGCGCCCGACTGGACGGAGTCAAACCTGTACACGATCCTGGCTGCGCTCAAGAAGGAGAACGTCCTGGCACAGCCTGACGTGCTGGACAGGATGAATAAGAACGTGTACCGGACTATGTGGCTGCGTGTTGGTAGTCGGGCGCTGACTATCAGCTTCCTGATCAACCTGCTGCTGTCTGGCGTGGACCCAGACCGGGACCTCTACGACCTGTATCAGCAGGCTGGCTTCTTTGGGAAGACCGACGACGAGACCCCTAGCTGGTGGAAGTTCCGGTGGCTCGATGTGAACGCGACACTGTTCAGTCCTAGCGACAGTCGCAAGTACGTGAGCGTCGCCGGTCACTTCGGCGATGGCGTCAAGTGGACAGCTGACCTGCTGAAAGACGGGCCGCTGGCTCCGCTGGAGCGCAAGGGATCTGTTGCCATGCGTGCGGTCGTCGAGGCTATTACAGGCGCAGACTACAGCGGAAGGCGCTTCACGACTCTGCGCGAGATCCTTGGCATGGACTATGACGCTGGCTACTACCAGCGCAAGACCACGCTGTCGGATGGCACTGTGATGATGCCTGGCGACAGCAAGGCGGGGAAGTATAAGGGCAAGCTGAGCCGCTTCAGCGTCAAGACAGGGTCCGTGGATCTTGAGCAGGTGCTAGGTGGCGGATACCTGTGGACGCAAGTGTTCAAGTTCACGCCCTTGCAGGTGCGTGGAATGGTCGAGTACATCCTTGGCCAGAAGGATGGCTTTGACCTACTTATGGAGACGACTGGCACGAAGTACGGAAGGACGTACGTCAAACAATGAAGAAGTACATTTACGCCGTTGTGGTCGCTGGTCTGATGTCTGCCGGATGCAGCCAGCTTGATACCTACCTCGAAGACCGACTCAGCGAAGTCAATGCTGAAGCGTACGACGCGTGGCTGCGTGCTGCTGAAGAGCAGGAGCAACTGATCGCCGAGCAGGAAGATGCGATTGTTGCCCTGGCTAAGCAGGTCAAGCAGCAGGCTGAGGAGGGCAACGCAGAGGGCGCTCGCCTAGCTCTTGTTGAGCTTGATCTGAAGCAGAAGCAGTACGGACAAATGGTGAAGGACTACAACGACGTAAAGGATCAGGCCGACGCTATCCTCAAGCAGCAGGTTGATCTGCCTGTGCGCGGCGTCCTTGGCCTGCTCGATCCGCTGGTGCCCATCCCGCTGCAACCGCTTGTGCCTGTGGCTTCAAGCCTTGCCGTTATGCTGCTGAGCAAGCGCAGTCGCAAGCACGCTCTGCATGGACTCAAGGGCCTGGCTAAGGGAAACCTCGCAGAGCTTGGCGGGTACCTACTGAAGGCAGTGGGGGCAGCCCACACTAGCGAGCAAACTAAGAAAGTCGCAGAGCTTGAAGATGGCGGCCTGCCCGTTACCGTCAAATCGGAAGTGAGCGCGGAGACGTGAGCGACATGCAGCAGGAGCTTCAGGCGTGCAAGACGAGCCTGGGCAGCATTGAAGTCCGGCTGCAACAGATCGACACGGCGCTGCGTGGGAACGGTCGCAGGGGACTATTCACGGAGTTTGAGTTGCTGAAGTCCAAGGTCGCGCAGCTAGAGGAGTTTCGCCACGACGTGAAGCGCACAAAGCAGTGGGCAGCTGCTGCCGCGCTTTCGGTGTTTGGGCAAATGCTGATGGCGGTCTTGAAGGCTGTGCTGCCAGCAGCTAACCTCTAGCAATCACCTCCCATAGCTCCTGCGTTGTGCGGCGCAGTGAGCCGGAAGCCCCCACTGCTGGGTAGAGCAGAGGGGGCTTCTGTTTTTAGAACGGGATGTCGTCGACTTGGAACTCTGCCGGAGGAGCCTCTTCGACTGGCTCAGGGTCAGGCTCCGGCTGGTCGTTGTCGGGCGGGTCCTCGATGTCTGGCACAGCGGCGTTCAGCTTGGCGATGGGGTCGTCTACCGTGACGGGCGTCGCCTTGGCGTAGCGCACATCTTCGACCTCATCGGCGGTCTGCATACCGAGCAGCACCTCGGGACATGTGGTCCGAATCAAGAGCGTAGCCGACCTGTAGCGCAGCATCGTCGCAGCGAGGGGACCCTTGTACTTTGGATTGGAGTCCCACTTTTCTGCCTTGGCCATAGCCATGCTGGCTGTGAACGAGACGCGTTGTCCTGTCTCGCGGACAATGGCAAAGGCTTCGACCTCTAGGTTGGCGCCGGAGCCCCGCTCCTCGAAGCAGATGGGGCCCTTGAAGATGCCGCTGCGGTTAGCCATGGCAATCGCGTACTTGGCGCTGAACCCAGGGGTGCCATGCACGACATAGATGTTCTGCATGATTTCCATGGGGCTGGCGCCCATACGGTTTGCCATGTCCAGGGCGACGAAGCAGTTAGCTGCCTGACCTTGGAATGCCTTGGGGATGATGTTGCTACGAGACAGAGCAGTAGCCATGTCCCACATCTCTTTGCCCTTGTTGATAGGTTGGATGTCACTCATTGCCGGTAAGCGCGTCGATTTCGTGGCGTGCGTAGGAGGGAAGCTGGATGTAGTCGATCTTCTCGCTGTAGCCAAACCAGTGACCGGTGCGGCTGCAGTGATTGTAACGGGTGAGGTCGCGTTCGTACTGGAAGCGCCCTCGTTCAAGGTCGTCCATTGTGAGGGCGTAGATGGCTACGCCATAGGGGGCCTTGCGTTCCACGGCAATGAACAGGAACTGAGCGTCGTCGCCGACAAGTCCCTGAGCGCGGCAGCCGTCGAGGTAGTATGCGGCCTGCACATGGTATCGGTACTTGTGGACAGTCTTGGCGAACGCAGATGCGCTAGCGTCGAAGGTCGTCTTGAGGTCGACGATGAAGTCAGTGGTCATCAGGTCCGGTCGGCAGCGGCACAGAGCCTCTGTCCTGGGGTCCTGCCATTGCACGGAGACCTCAGTGCCCGTAGCAGCGTTGAGCAGCGTTTTGGCGACTGGATGCGCGTGGACGGCAGCGGACATCTTGGACAGATGGTTGGCGTCCTCTTGGCTGACGATCGTGCGGGATCCAGCGTCTGCTGTGAAGTTGGCCCACTGCTCCTTGCCAGCCTTGGTGCGCCTGTCGACCGAAGGCGCGACCACGATCTGCGAGGCGGCTTCGTCTGGCTCCAGGATCCACGCATGGGCTGCGGTCCCGAACGCCATGGCAGGGGTCGTCTCGGGCGGGTTGAGCTTGGCCTCTTGGTAGTGGGCTGGGCTGCGCGAGATGAGGTCAAGCTCATGCTTGCTGACCCCTGGAAGGGCTAGGTATTCGGCGAACGGCATCTGTTTCCAGACGCCGGGTCCGGTGACGGGTAGAGTAGTCATGCCGTCATAGTAGCGCAGCTTTTCCCATGGTCAAGGGTTGCGCCAGGTTTTCCGCTGGGCTAGTGTGTCTGCATGAGTGAGCCTAAGAACCCCGTGCTGTCTGAGCTTGTGAGCGAGCTTGGCGGCGTTACCCAGGTTGCTGCCGCTTGCGGCGTGACTGAGTCGGCAGTGCGTCATTGGATTCGCAAGGGCCGTGTGCCCAGGACCGCTGCGTATCTACTGCACACGCTGTACCCTAGCTATGCGGCCGCAGACCTGACTGGCAAATGAAGTCGCTGCCGTACTTCCCTTTCTACCCGGGGGAGTGGCTGCGGTCTCCTACTGTGCTGGGCATGTCCCTGTTCGAACAGGGCGCCTACCTGCGTTTGCTGTGTGTTCAGTGGGAGGATGGAGCTATTGACCCGGAGGATGTGCCTCTCATATTGGGCATAGACCCAGAGCAGGCTATTGAGATGCTGTCGCGTCGCCCGTGGAAGCGTGCGTTCGTGGTCGGCGAAGACGGGCTGATGCGCAACCCCCGACTGTCTACCGACAGGGAGACGGCCCAGCAGAAGGTGGATTGCGCTAGCGCTGCCGCTAGTGCGCGCTGGGCTAAGCACCGAAAGAAGGGTCGGCCCAAGATCGAGCGCAAGAACAGTGATGAGGAGTTGAATGCAGCTATTGCAGAGCTAGGGGCGCAGGGCATCAAGCTGCCTGAGTCCCTGCAGGCTGCGCTGCATGATTACAAGGAGACTCGGCGCGAGAAGAAGAAGCCTGTCTGGTCGCGCGACCAGTGGCTGAAGAACCTTGCGCCTGAGTACACCTTTGATGAGTGGGAGGAGGCATACCACACTGCTATCCGTAGCGGCTGGGCAAGTGTTCACCCGAAGAAGGCAAGGCTGAAGCAGCCAAGCAAGGGCAACAAGGCTCTGGAGACCATGCAGGAGTGGGTGAACAATGACGACCTTCCGTACTAGCAAGAAGGAACTGGCGCAGATACTTGCGCCATTGACGGTACTGCCCGGTGCGGATCGTATGCAGGAGGGCCATTGGTCTGCATACCATGCGGTCCTGGGTGAGTATTTCCCCCATGAGTTGAAGCAGGCTGCCAAGAGCCTGTTCTGCACATGTGAGTATTGGCCTCAGCCCAAGCGCATCTTGGAGGTGTTGCAGCGCAACAGGCAGATGCTAGGCAACAATGCCGTCGATCGTGTGAAGGCTATCGCTGCTGGCCTGCCTGACCCTGGTCCGTTGCTGGAGTTGACGGAGGCTGACCGCAGGGCAATACTTCAGGCGTTCCCTGAGGCTAAACAGATAGGCCATGCGAAGAGCAGCACGAGTCGACGCGAATCAGAAGCAGATCGTTGAGTATTTGCGCAAGCTGGGCGCCTCCGTACAACCGCTCCATACTGTCGGGCAGGGTTGCCCCGATTTGGCGGTGGGGTACGGAGGCGTCAACTATTTGGTCGAGGTCAAGGACGGTGCTAAGCCTGCGAGTGCAAGGAAGCTGACCCCCGACGAGGAGCGCTGGCACCAGGGCTGGCTTGGTCGAGTTCATGTTGTCGCGTGCGAGTGGGACTGCGAAGTCATGCTGCAGATTGAGGATCAGGTGCATGGGGACTGATCGCACCCCGGATCTGATGCTGAAGCTGGCGGACTGGTTTGCGGGTCCTGCGAGTGATGAGGGTCTAAGTTACACGTCGAATCAGAAGTACGCTCCGCACATCCATACGGTTGGGGAGAGGCAGCTGCCGAAGATGACTCTGATGGGATGGCAGCGTCGGGATTGGGTGATTGAAGTTCGCGACGCAGATAAGGAAGTGAACAGAACGGGTCGAGTTTATTTGACTGACGAAGGTCGTCGGATTGTCGAAGCTGTTCGTAGCGCGAGTGATTAGGGACGCCTGGCGTATCGCGAGTGATATTGGAAGCGGTATCTATGAGGCGACGTATGGCCTCTGAGCGTGAGCAGGACTGTTGTTGTGCGAGTCGATCCAGGCATTGTATGTAGTGCTGCGGTAGAGAGATGCTGACGGGACGACAGCGTGTGTCGTGTAGTAGCGGTGGGGTGTACAGGTTGGGATGCCACATGGAGACTGTCTCATAAAGGTGGGGTCTCCAGGCGTTTGGGAGAGTGCCTGGAGACCCCGATGCTAGCATCCGTCAAGTGCTAGCCTGCTGTCCCCCCCGGGGCAGCAGTTGCTACTGGTTACCTTCGATTCTGTCGACGGTTGCGTCGATGTCGCTGACGGTCCCTTGGATGTCGGTGATGCCGAGTGCGTCCGCGACGATGGTAAGGGCTTTGCCGAGCGTGTCGGGTGCGACGTAGGCGGGAGGCCGCTTCATGGAGACGGCGGCGCCGAGGACGTCCATCTTGGTCATAGTGCGGTTGGCTGCAACTGCGTTGATGATGGCACGTTTGGCAGTCTCGGCGAGGTCGGAGCCTGTGAAGCCGAGAGTTGCGTCTGCGATGTCCTCGTTCCAGAAAGGCGCATTGTTGATCGCGAGGATGTGGGCGCGCGTCTCGTTCTCGGGAAGCTCGAAGCCGATGCTGATGTCGAGGCGTCCAGTACGGGTAAGCGCAGGGTCGAGTTTCTCGGGGTAGTTGGTAGTTACCACGAGCGAGATGGCGCAGTCTTTGAGAGTAGCGTCGTCGAGAATGTTGGTGAGGGCGCGGTCGGGCTTGCGGTCGATGTCCTCGCAGAAGACCATGCAGGGCTGCATGTCACGTGCAAGGCGCATGGTGTTGTGCAGGTTCTGCCAGCTGCGTTCGTGCAGGACCGTGATGCCTGCGTTGACAGCCTCGGTCATGGCGACGGCTGCGGCTAGAGTCTTGCCGGTGCCGTAGGGTCCGTACAGGAGAACGCCGCGTTTGAACGGGATGCCGTGGTTAGCGGCTAGGTTGGTGTGGCAGCGGATCTGGTTGATGAACATCTGCAGCGCAGCCTCTTCTGAGACGTTGAGAGCGATGTCTTCGAGAGTGCGCGTCGGGGTGGAGATGGTTGGCATCCTGATGTCTGACTGGTCTCCGTCGAAGCTGAGGCACTGGCCGCGCCAGATGTCCTGCATGTTGTGCGTCTTGGAGATGAGCAGGTCTGCCTCAGCCTTGTGTGCGTTGGCACAGGTGATGTTGATTGCGAGCCTGTGTACGCCGTCGCTGTTGACGAAGTTGGTTTCTACAGTCAGGTTGCCGAGGACGAATTCGCCGAGGGTGATGCGCTGAATCTGGTTGGGGCCAGTCGGGATAGTGATGTCGACGGGGTACTGGACTCCGAAGAATCCGGGCTTGGGGGTAGCGAAGTCGACGCCGTACTCGTTGGCGAGCACGTTGCGGAAGCCGAGCGCAGCAGGAAGCGCGTGCATGGTGGAGACGACGTGGCGAATCTTGGTTTTGCTAGCTTCTGCCTCTGCGTACTCTTCGAGTTTGCGGACTGCGCTGCGAAGCGTCATGGTCTTGGGGACCGTGATGCCGGTGCCGGGTTTGCCGTCGTGGCTGATGGTTGCGTCTACTGCGTTGGCGGCAGAGACGACGGCGTTGGCTGCTTGGACGACGACGCTGTGGCCGTCAGGGCGGTTGATGTTACTCATGAGATGGTGTAGTCAGTTTCGGTGATGAGTGAAGTCGAAATGTGGATGCCCTGAGTGGGGCTGTTGGTGTTAGAAGCGATGTAATTGAGGGCGTGTGCAGCCGCTACGCGGTTCATGACCTGTGCCCAGTCAGGTTGTTGCTGGTAAATAGCCAGCAGATTGTCGGATTCGATGCCGTCTACAGTGGCAAGTAGTGCCAGGCTGGGTTGCACGTTGCGGTGCAGTAGCCTGCGCAGAGCGACCGATGTGACACCGGCCTTGTCTGCAGGGGAGTTTGTCTCGACTGTGACGTCGTAGATCCAGCGGGGTTTACTCACGTATGTGTTTGGGTATGTCTTTTGCGATGTCTAGCATTCTGTGTTGGCTACGGAAGATGTGGGGCCACGACATAGACGCCGTGATAGCAGGGTCGTCGTATAGAGCGGTGCAACTTAGAAGCCTGATGTGTCCTTGTTTGGGCACGCGGACTTCTGCAAGAAAGGAGCAGTAGGTGCCGCCTACGTCGAAGACTGTTACGTGGATCTGCCACTGTGAGAAGTCTTTGGTCGGCGCAGATGGGCAGTAGTAGTAGAAGGCTGCAGCGTGTTCTGAGTCGTCGTTTTCTGCTAGCTGTCGAGCGTGCGTGTCAGAAA
>Ga0070750_10002161_pt1 | contig 10911 bp, 10 predicted proteins | sample VirMetDEL_Nov_24_FD_77013 | JGI IMG/M metagenome (GOLD analysis project Ga0070750, IMG submission 77013) | Aqueous microbial communities from the Delaware River and Bay under freshwater to marine salinity gradient to study organic matter... | ecosystem: Environmental > Aquatic > Marine >...
GATTACGGCTTTACCCTCGGTGTTCGCTTTCCGCTTGGTGGTGGTGAGTTCAGAGAACGCGCTATCCGCCGTGATCAGTTCCGTCTAGCCAAAGAAGCAATTTTCTTGCGTGATAACGGACTGATTAGTGAAGACGACCCAGGGCAGTTTGAAGAGCATCATGCCTTGCTGTATGGCGAGGCTACGGCTCCTGCGTTGCCATCAGATCCCGACACACAACCAGAGACGGTAGAACCTTAATTAGCGCATCATTGAACATGGTGCCTGCTTTCTTCATTGCAAGGCAGGCGCCAAGTTGACCTTTTTCGTCCCGCTGCTGAGACCACCTGCCACCGCAGGAGTGCTGAGGGCGAGCAGCCCCAGAATTACAATAAAGCGTTTCATGACTTAACAAAATCAGACAGCCATTCTGACCAATTTTTAACGAAGTCAGGCTATATACCTTATCCTAAACTTTTTGTCCATCCTTTCTGAAGATATGTCTCTCCGCCCTGATCATTGGATCCGCGCCGCTGCCAGCAATGGCATGATCCAACCCTTCGAGCCCGTCCTCGTACGCGAATCGATCGACAGTCTTCAGCTTTTGAGTTTCGGCTTGAGCTCTTATGGCTACGACCTCCGTCTTTCCTCCAAGGACTTCAAAATCTTCCGCCGAATTCCCGGCTACATCACTGATCCAAAGGATTTCTGCCCTTCAGCTCTTGAGTCCGCAGCTCTGGCCCACGATGAGCATGGGGTGTACTTCGTACTTCCTGCCCATTCCTACGGTTTAGGCGTGAGCCTGGAGTATCTCGATCTTCCCGGCAACGTCACCGCTCTGTTCATAGGAAAAAGCACCTACGCCCGCTGTGGGGTGATTGCCAACACCACCCCAGGCGAAGCCGGCTGGCGTGGTCATCTGACCATTGAGCTCTCTAACAGCTCCAGTTCTGACTGCCGCATCTACGCCAACGAAGGCATTGTCCAAGCCTTGTTCTTCGAGAGCGGAATCTGCGAAACATCCTACGCAAATCGTGAAGGAAAGTACCAAGACCAACCCGAGAGCGTCGTTTTCCCTAAAGTCTGAGAACTGCTAGTTAGCGTGTAATGTGCTGACCCATCCATTTTCTGCTAAAATAAGCGCATACATTTGGCACTTTGTTATTTCATGTACAGCGAAGCTGGCGATACTTCTGTACTTCTGGCCCTTACTGATAAAGAACGTGTCTGCTGTGATTGTTTAGCACGTGGAAAAACTGTTACCTACACTGCTAAGGTAACAAATGTACCAGAAAGTACAATTTACAAATGGAAAAGTAAATCACATATTAAACTAGCTATTAACGAATTGCAGTCACAATATATAAACGAAGGCGGCGGCGCAACCCTGTCGGTTATACCGCTGGCTTTCGCTAATCTAACCGAAATAATGGTTGACACTAGCAACAGGCCTAGTGATAGAATACAAGCTGCGCGTGTTCTCATTAACTCTGCGCAGCATTATGAGCAAAGAAAACTCCTAGAATCCACCATCGGTGAGCTAGAGCAGCAGCTTTACGGCAAAGAGACCAAAGAACTGCGCGAATCCACCCTTTTGGCTGAAGTTGTGCACGCAGATCGAACCACCATCACCGATGAAAATTGGCAATTTGACGGCGATGAAGATGATCTACAGAACGTACTTGACTCGATCCGCGGTGAGCACTGATGGTCGCCAGTTTCTATCAATTACAGCGTCGTGCTAACAAACTCCGTGAAGAGCTAGAGAAACGCCGCGCCCGTTCCGCCAACTATGAGCCGGGCCGTTTCACCACTCTTCCCTCCGTCGAGAACTGGCCTGCATTCGCGGAGCGCACCTGGATCCGTACTGGCGGAACCGTAGCGCGCTTCATCCCTTACCCCTATCAGGCAGACCTAATCCGCCGAATCAACGCCCACCCGAACACAATAATTAATAAATCCCGCCAGATGGGGGCAAGCGAAACGGTCTGCTCCTATCTCCTCTGCCGCGCCCTCACTGAACGAGGCTTTGCGGCCGTTGTCTTCTCCAAAACCCAGCAGGACGCCTCCGAGCTCGGTCGCCGGGTCCGCGCCATGGCCAACAGCATCGAGGGGGAATCGATCCGCTACCTCACCGACTCCAACACACAGATCGCAATCGAAGGCCGCGGCACCCTCTACTTCCTGCCTGCATCCCCCCGAGCCGCTCGCGGCATCCCCAGTTGCTCAGTGCTCTTCATGGATGAAGGTGCTTTCCTAGATGGCGCCGCCGAGATCTACCGCGGTGCCATGCCCACCCTCTCCATGGTCGGCGAAAGCGCCAAAGTCATTGTCACCAGCACCCCTGACACCGAGCTCGACTGGTTCGGACAGCTCTGGCATCAAAACACCCCCACAGATTGGTACGACTACGTCCGTTCCCAGAAAATCGCCGAATTAAACCGGCGCCTCGACCGCATAGCCGACAGCTGGAATCGCGTCGCCATCCACTGGAGCCAGCACCCCATCTACGGAAGCCAGCCGGACTGGGCGCGTAAGACTCGTGAGTCTCGTCGAATGACGCAAAGCGCCTGGGATTCCGAGTACGAGCTCGCGTTCGGCGCTACTGACACCCAAGTCTTCCCTAGCGATCTCGTTATCCGCGCTTCCCGCGGCCACTGGCGCGAGTGCGGCGTCGTTAACCGTCAATACGTAATAGGCATCGACCCCAACGCTGGAGGTAACGACTATTTCACCGCTCTAGTCCTTGACATCACCGAGGCCCCTTACGAAGTCGTTTCCTGGTATCACGCCAACGGCAAATCCACTGACTACAGCCTGCGACACGTAAAAGAACTTATTGAAGACTACCTTCCCACCCGTGTCATCGTCGAAAAACAGGCGATGGGCGCCGTCATCGCCGAAGCCCTCCAATCAGTCGTCCCCGAGTACGTCATCGAAACCTTCAACACCAGCCGCCCTAGCAAGACGGTGGCCACAGACCGCATCCTCTACCTCCTAGAGCGGAACGAACTGGTATTCCCTCAAGGTGCAATTGGAGAAGAACTTCGCGCATTTCAACAAAAAGAGTCAGGTCAACGTGAAGCTGCTAGCGGCGCCCACGATGACTGCGTAATGGCCCTCGCATTCGCCTGTAGCTTAATCCCTGACACTCCTAACACAGCCGGTTTCTTTGCTCACATATAAATTGAACTTGCTTCCTCAATTCTTAAACATTTTTCCTACCCTTATAATTTAATTGCACCCTTCACTTTCACGCATCGTGTCCGAGCCCGTAAGCCAGGAAAGACAGGACGGCGCCCTAGTCAATGTATTGACTGGGATGGGGCTTGCATCCAAAGACAAAACAGTCAATACCAGCATCGGATTCAAGGCGTGGTTGACGGAAGGAGAGCTAGAAGCTCTTTACCGCCACGGTATTCCCCGGCGCTACGTAGATGCCATTGCAGATGAGATCCTGCGCCATAAAACTACGGTAGTACTAGGTGCACAGGACGATGGAACAAACAAGGAAATTATCGAATCCTTTGAAACCTACCTTAAAAACATACAATTTCATGCTGCTCTATCTGAAGTAATAAAACTCCAAAGGCTTTATGGCGGTGCAGGCATCGTCATGCTCGTTGATGACGGCCTAGAACCCGAAGAACCGGTAGACCTTAACCGAGTTCGGGCCATTAGGGGCTTCGTACCTCTTAGCAGGTGGGAATTAATCCCCGAAGATTTCACTATCACCGACTACAGCAAACCTTCGCACTACCGCATTACTACTAGTCAAAAGTTAACCCCTCAACAAGAAGGCACCTACGTCAATGTTCGTATCCACAGCAGTCGTGTCGCTCGGTTCGATGGGCTCTATCTCCCTTGGAATGAGCGCTCTCGCAATACAGGCTGGGGTCAATCTGTCCTTCAACTGATCTGGGAGGCTTACAAGCGCTACGAGAGCGCCATGTCCGGCTTGGAGAATCTCGCTAGCGACAGCGACCTCTTCATCCACAAAATCCCAGGACTGTTTCAACGTATCGCTTCCGGTAACGAGTCCGATCTTCGGCGCCGCTTAGAAGCCAACAACCTCAGCCGCAGCATTTACGGCGGCATGGTTGTGGACACCGAGGAAGACGTCGCCTTCTTGAACCGCTCTGTTCAGGGCATCAGCGCTGCCACCGATCCTTTCATCAGCGACTTACAAGCTGCCACCGGTTGGCCCAGCAGTCTTCTCATGGGCGAAAGCCCCGGCGGACTCGGTAAAGAAGGCCGTTACGAAGAGCGAGTCTGGGCTTCCCTAGTTGAACAGTGGCAGGAGGTCTACTGCCGCACTCCCATAAACGAGATATTCACCCTCATCTTCGCTAGCCGGGAAGGTCCAACCCGAGGCCGCACGCCTGCCTCCTGGTCTGTCAATTTCCCCAGCGTATTCACTCAAACCGAGAAAGAACAAGCTGAACTCCGCGCTCAGATTGCTCAAAGTGACTTTCAGTACATGCAAATGGGAGTCTTAAACGCCCTTGAAGTACGAGAGTCCCGCTTCGCTGGTGCCGAATACAGCATCGACACCAACTTAAACGAAGCTATTACTCAACAAGAAATAATCAAGCTGGATATGCAGTTCCAATCTCAAGTGGCAGGCATGCAGGCGCAGGTGGACGCCGCTCAAAATCCTCCTCAACTCGAAGAAGCTCCTCCAAATCCCGCAAATGAAGAAGGTTCTCCACCTCCCTCCACTAAAAAAGACAGCTTTGAAGTCTACGACGCTTACAATGTTCGTATCCGCGTTACCCACGAGCTCGACGGCATCAAAGTAGGCGTCCCCGTAGGCCCTGATAATCAACGCATTGACAGCACCGACTCCACCCTCGTCGTCCTAGGCCCCCACCGTCTCCGCTCTTACAAGATTTACCGAGTCCGAATAGATAATGACGGTGAACTGACGTCCGGCCCATACGTTATGGGCTTCGCTTCGCTCCGTGCGGCCAAGCAAGGTATCAAAACCCTGTTTCCGCGGCAGAATGTAGCGGGACTGTCGCTCATACCCCCCGGCGAAGTCGAATCACTCCGCGCTGGATGGGAGGCTTATTGAGATGACAAGCAACACTCGGTTAGAAGTCTTCCTCGAAGCTCAAAAGCGCCTTGACTACCAAGGCCGAAACACCCGTTCCTACACCGGCAAAACACGCAAGGGCTCTCTGAACTGTTCTCCGGGTAACGTCCAGTGCGGAGGGCGCTGCATTCCCAGGACGTGGGATTGCCGGCTCGCTGGACAGGGTACAAACTCAGAGCTAAGCACCCATTCTCACGATCTGCTAGGTGGAGCCGCCTCCATCCAACGTGGTGCCGTAAACCTAAGAAAAGGCTTACTACAAGCTAACCCCGAGCTTGTCCAGCGAGGCAAGTCTTCCATCATTCGCGGTGTCGTCAAGGTAACTCCAGGAGATGAACTAGAAAAGAAAAAGCAACTTAAAAAAGATCTTGAACGGAAAACTAGAGTTATTTCTACCGCTTTAGCCGTTACTGTTCTGGGTACTGCTCTTTATAGGGGTGGTCGAAAGAATCCTTTCCTAAAAAGGACTGTTACAGACAAGATTGATAAAGCGGCGGCCACCGCCGTCGATTCTGTTTTAGACCGTATGCCCGTTGTAGGCGCAAGACGTGCTGCTCAGCGTGGTGCAGGCGTAGCGGCCGTAGAGCGCATGACCGAGGTCGGGCTACGTCGCCAAGGTCTAGAGAACATAGCGCGACAAATGCCTGTAACAAACCCTGCAAAGCCGGGTCCAGCCAGCGTTTTAGGTCGAATTGCTGATATAAATAACTCTGGTATAGACGGCAAATACAATGAATACGTAAGAAACAATAAAAATGTCGATTACGATGTTTGGCGCCAAGAAGGCTCTTCTATTCTGTACGGCGGCACTATCCAAAAAGGCCGTGGCGCTGGTGACTCCGTTTTCAGTACCGACGCTGCCGGCTACCTCCTCACAAAAGAACACCGCCTTAATCCCACTGGAGTCATAGGCCCTCAGGCCCGCCTCGCTACGCGTGAATCGCGCCGCGCCGCCTTAGTCAATAATCTCACAACCAAATACACAGACGTCAAAAAAGCGATGGACACAGAGATGCGGATCAACCGCATGACTCCCAAGCAGTATGAAAACGTCATTGCTTCCAGAGTCCGCGCAGGTGTAGGAGGTTTCAATGCCGAGCCTGGAGCCCGCACTCAAGTGCGAGACAAAACTATCGCGCGCTTAAACAGCCTCGTAAAAGCCGATACTGACGCCAAAATTAGAGCTATAGCTACTCAAGAAGTTAGAGAAACTGAAAGCATGTTTAATATCGTTTTTAATGACCTTAGTTCCAACCTTAAAAGAAATGCTGCGTCATCAGACTCTCCTCAAAGCCAAGCTAGTATAGGTTTCGCTTCCTATCTCGCTAAAAGATCCAGTTCTGCTAATCCGACTAAGATCGCAGGAACAAAACACGCCGATCTCTATTTAAGATTCCAGCATTTTAACAAAGTAAATGGTCAGACAGGTAATCAATTCATCACGGCAAACGACGCTATTTTAGCGGCTAAAGAGATCGTAGGTCCGCAGGCAGGTAAAGGCATGACAGGGGATAAAGCTATCGACATCCTTCGTACACAAGGAGGGCTCCAGATTACTAGCACCCGTGTTGCTTTAGCGACAGGTCAAACCTCTCGTACCTCTGCACGACGTGGAGGCAAAACTTTAGCGCAACGTGCCGCTGAGATTCAATTGAAAGCCCGCCGTGAAGGTAAGAAAATGACGCTGAAAGCCGCTACAGAGCAAGCACGCCGAGAGCGTAAAGACCACGATGATACTCCCATCCGCCTACAATCATACTTAGTAGTCCGAGCAGCTACCAATTAAAGTGCAGTTACTCGACAAGTACAACGCTTTACTTCGCGCAAACGAAGAATCTGTAATAACCCGCCTCAACTCTGTACTAGACCGCTCCTTCAATCGTCTCATTCGGCGGACTCGCATCCACATGCGAGCAGGCTACACCCAGCCCGTACAGCGCAATCTCGCAGTTCTCCAAGACTTTAGGCAACTAATACCAGCCTTCAACCCCAACAGAAAAGACGCCTACGACCTCCTGTTTGAGGGCTTACTTATCAACGCCTCCAATTCCGGTCTGAACGTAGCGGAACAGACTGTCCGTCAGATGGAACCCACCCGTCCGTTGGTCAACGTAGATCTGCCCTTAGAAGCTACGACCTTCGCCCTTAAAAACACAAAAGAACGCTTCAAAAACCATGGTGACGTCTTTGCGCAAGAAGCCTCCGACATCATTGCGCAGGGCGTCCTCGAAGGTCGCCCCACTTCCTCAATGGTTGAGGATTCCCGAGATCGACTAAACATCGTCAAATCTCGTGCTGCAACTATCGTCCGTACAGAGTCTCTCCAGGCTTATAACAAGGCCTCGAACGAGTACTACACTCGCAACGGCGTAGATCAAGTCATGTATTATGCGACGGCCGACGACAGAACTTGCTCTGTCTGCGGTCCTCGTGCTGGTAACATCTACAAAAGAGGGGAAATCTCAGTTCCCTTACACCCTAATTGCCGTTGTTACTTAGCTCCTTGGGATCCCGACACTGAGAAAATAGACGAAAACTATAGAAAAAGCCGGCTTACTCACAAAAAAGAAGTAAAAAAAGCTCTACAAGAAGCTGGAGTTGTACCTGAAGATCCCTCTACACCCGCTACTTTTGAGCAATTTGCTCCTGAAACTGTTTCGCTATAATCTACTCAGAATATCCGCCTGGTTTAAGGCTTAGCTGCTGTGGCTAAATCAACTTTGCTGCCTCCCGCAGAACTGCGAGAAGGTAAAAGCGATCAAATGGGCAAGCCCCATAGCCGCAAACGCTCCGCAAAGAACGCCCATAACACGAAAGCTCCTATGGACGGCGAAGAGTGCGATTGTGGTAACAAAAAGAAAGGAAGATACGACGGCGGCAAATGTGACTGCAGTGGCTACAGCAAAAAAGACATGATGGCTCCCCCCAAGCGCACCGACTCCCTCTCCGCTCAGGAATATCTCACAGCCTGGGACATGGGCATCCAAGACCGAACTACCCCTTACATCCGAGCTCGTCTAGACGAAGCTGAGCGCCTAGATCTCAAATGTGGTAAGGGCGCCATCTCCGAGGGCGAAAAATGCACCAAAGGCCCGGCGACGCGAGTACAACAAGCCAAACGTATGACTGCCTATTCTAATTATGGCAAACCTTTAACAAATAGACAAATTCGTAAAATTGAGAGTAACCTAATTACTCAAGCACGGACTACAGGAAAACCTGTTAAACCGAGCAGGGAGCAAACAGCTCTGTTAGCACAAACACGCGGCACACAGACTAGGAAGCTTGCTAAACAATCTCTGATCGGAAAAGAAAGTAGCGATTTGAAGAAAGCCCTTAAAACCGCTAACCCTAATGACCCGCTCGACAAAGCTTTGACTCCTTTATACCGTCGTGAGCTGTTTAATCGCCGAGCGCGAGTAGCAGGTTACGCTCTTGGGGGCGCGCTAGCTGTTAGCACTGCGCAAAATGTTGCAGGTGCGCTACTTATGCAGAGAGTTGCGCGAAACTATAAACGCGATTCCGTCTACGCCTCCGGTTTCAACGTAGATGCTTCACGCCTCACTCCTTGAACCATGGCACTCGCACGCAACGATGTTTTCATAGGCAACAAAAAGCTGAATTGTGGCCCTACCTCCAAGCCTTGCGGCAACGCTTGCATCCCTAAAAGCCACACCTGCCGCGCCTCTTGGAACAAACCAGTAAAGGTGGCGGCAGGCGCTGCAGCCCTCACTGGCGCCGCAATTGTCGCCACTGCGTTCCTCCACCCGAGGTCTTCGATGCGCAGCGCCGCCCGCCGAACTATCGAACCCGCTTTGCAGACCGGTTTCGGCATAGGCAACATCGCTCGTGGAAACTGGGTAGGCGCAGCCAAGAACGCAGCTAACGTCGCGAGCTCCAGCCGAGGCCTAGGGCTCGACCTAAACACCTTGCGCAAGGGTTACGGCGCTGACATAAAAAGCGCAATCAACCGAGGACGAAATACCGCCTTCAGGATGCGCTATCACCGTCGCGCTAAGCGGCGTGACTCCGTCTACGCCTCCGGTTTCAACGTAGACGCCTCCCTCCTCACTCTTTGAACCATGGAAGGCACCATCAACAGCCGAGCTCGTCTAGACGAAACCGAACGCCTAGACCTCAAATGTGGTAAAGGAGCCATCTCCGAGGGCGAAAAATGCACCAAAGGCCCAGCTACGAGAGTACAGCCTAAACAGCCTACAAACAGGGGCTCGGCAGGCAAAGCCATTGCAATCGGGTTGACTGCCGGCGTTGTGGGCGCGGCTCTTCTACACAAGAGCAGTCGCAAAGCGATTTTCACCAGTCCCAGAACGATGCAACGGGTGGCGCAGCGCGGCGTGACAGAGGCCGTACACCGGGCTACAGCTCGGAAACCCTCGATGCGGCTGACCCCGAAGGCTTTTGAACAGCTCAGACCTCCTTCCAAGACTGAGCGCCTTAGTCTGACCGCGCGCTCTGCCAATGTGAAAGCTGTGAAGGCCTTGCGCAGAGCATCTCAAGCCAAGAGCAAACGTGGCGTGGCTGTTGGTAGGGCCTTGTACGCCGTGAGCAACGCCGGACGTGCCTCCCTCCGCAGTGGCACGCGTTCCCACCGGCTTACCGTGGAGAAATTCCGTCGCCGATATGAACCCGGCTACCGCAAGCCGCGCCGTGACAGTCTCGTTCAGCATTACGCGCCGGCCCTGCTGCAACCCCCCACGCGCCGCGACACCGAGGACGGCAAAAAGTACAGCAAAAAAGTTACAGATCCTAAGACCGGCCGAACTCGCACTGTTCGCTACGGCGCTAAGGGCTATACCATCGCCCCCGGCACCAGTAAGGGAGACCGCTACTGCGCCCGCTCTTTCGGCGACATGAAATCGCACAACAAAAACTGCGCCGGCAAGGACCGCAACACTCCGCTGTGCTTGTCCCGCGCTAAGTGGAAGTGCTCAGGTAAAACGTCTCGCCGTGCTTAAATACGGCTTCGAGATATTTAAAGTTGCGACGGTGCTTTTAATACTCGGAACGGTTTTGTTTTTGGCGTCGCCAGTAGCGGACCCAACTTCGACTAGTCTGACTCCGTTGGCTTCCAAGAAGTAACGGCCGCCCCTCCGTCGCGAGAGGAAGGGCATTTAACTCGGGAGAAACAGCAAAAATCCCGAGACCGCAACATCCCCCTGCCGCTGTTCTTCTTCGGGAGATGCGCGCTCACTGTAGCCACTACACATTCGTTACCAGAGTCTGTAATGAGATCCCATAAAATTCACTAAGTGCAATTAATTTAGAAATAGAAATTTCTACCTCACCTTTCTCTAATCTACTGTACGCCGCTTGACTAATATGTAGCGCTTTTGCCACTTCTTGCTGCGTTTTATAGTGAAATCTTCGTAGAGCTCGCATGCGCGTGCAGAGGGTAAGCTGTCTATTGATAGCCACTCGTATCTATACGGTTATCGTTTAAGACTACCGATTAAAGAAAATTTTGGTAATGTGGTTTTATGGAAACATCTGTTTCTCGTTACGACTTTGCGCCGATTACCGGTAGCGAAACCACGCCCGAGGGTTACCTCCGAGTGTGGTGTCGTGCGGCGCGCTCGGGCACTCAGCTCTATAAGCGCGCAGATGGCTCCCAAGTAAGGGAATACCGGCCTCCAGAAGAGGTCAGTAACCCTGAATCACTTACCACGTTTGGGATGAAACCCGCAACGTGGGGGCATCCTCCCGTCCTTCTCGACTCTTCAAACACTCAAAAATTTCAAGTTGGTTACTCCGGTAGCCAAGTGAAATACAACGATGGTTTCGTAGAAGTCGCCCTAGTCGTAACAGACCAAGAC
>Ga0070750_10002162_pt1 | contig 10910 bp, 13 predicted proteins | sample VirMetDEL_Nov_24_FD_77013 | JGI IMG/M metagenome (GOLD analysis project Ga0070750, IMG submission 77013) | Aqueous microbial communities from the Delaware River and Bay under freshwater to marine salinity gradient to study organic matter... | ecosystem: Environmental > Aquatic > Marine >...
ACCCATCAAGCGCAAGTGTTTCTAACGAGATTACTTTAGGTGATGGCAACATTAATGCTGTTCGTATCCCAGGGGCTTCACTTGCCTACGCGAGTGATACTTGGGACTTCGGCGATAAGACAATTGCTAAAGCGACATTGAAAGACTACGGTGAAACCACAAACGCAATCGGCTCAACAGGTGGCGGTACTCAGGACATTGATTTAACTTTGGGCAACAGTGTTTCTGCCACTGTAGATACAAGTGCCAACACTTTTACCTTCTCTAACCCAACCGCCTCAGACGAGCTGTGCGGCTTCACGCTGTATTTGGTCAACGGAGGCTCACAAACGGTCACATGGCCTGCTTCGGTAGCTTGGCCCGGAGGTACAGCCCCGACACTCACTGCTTCTGGTACAGACAAACTAGTGTTTGAGACTATTGATGGTGGAACCACATGGCTGGGTAACTTGGTAGGGGCTGCGTATGCCTAGTAAAAGGCGTAATTTGTTGGGTGCTGCTGGGCAGGCTGGTGGGCTTGATGTGTCAGAGGTTTTTTCAATCGATACGTGGACAGGTACAGGAGCTACACAAACCATCACTAATGGCATTGACCTTGCGGGTGAGGGCGGCATTGTTATTATTAAGGAAGATGCAAAAACTAATTGGCATATCTTTGATACAGTGAGTGGTGTAAATAAGTATTGGCACTTTGACACAAACGACGACCTTCTCTCCGATGCCAATACAGTCACTTCATTTAATAGTGATGGCTTCACACTAGGCTCTGACCCCGATGTGAATCAGAGTGGGCAGACTTTTCACGCATACACCTTTCGACAAGCTCCAAACTTTTTTGAGATAACAGCCATTTCTCACACTAATGGCGCAGACTCTACGCATACCTTTTCTACACTCACCACGGCATCAATGATTATGTGCAAGCGGATTGGTTCGGCGGCTGGCTCAAACAATGGGCAGGTATTGTCTAGCGAGTTCGCGTCTGACGCATTATCAGTAAACCTAACGGCTCTTGACACAGCCTCTGATGCTAACGAATTTGAGCGTAACGGGACGGACGGAGTTAGGATATTATCTGGAATGAACACAGCAGATTATATAGCGTATTGCTGGGATACTGCGTTAGATATAGTTTCTATAGGAACATATACGGGTGACGGAACAAGCAACAAGAGCGTAAGTGTTGGATTTCAACCGCAATATGTAATGACAAAGAGTTATACAAACTCAAGCGAGGAATGGTATCAGTTTGAGGATGTAAATCTTTCAGTGCCGACTGGCTCAGGTGACGATATGTTGAGATGGAATCGAGATAACCAAATCAGCAGTGGAAACGATTTAATAGATTTCGACTCTGATGGATTTAATGTTACAGGCATAGTGACCACGAACAACAACAGTACAGACTATCTTTACATGGCAATTAAGGCGGAATAATTATGAAAGATTTAGTAATAGATGGCGTTATAGTCAAAGAAAATGCAAAGCCATCGGACATAGTTGTTCTGGATGCTGATGGTAATCCCACCACGGCCTCTATCCCGAAAGCTAAGTATGCTGAACATGGATTACTGGAGCGTGTTAGGACAGATAGGCCCGTAGGGGACTTTGCTGTAGAAGAGGCATCTCCTATTCTAGTTGACGGAGTACCTACCCAGCAATGGACAACTAGACCCTACACTACGGACGAACTTGCTAACAACGCAAAGCAGGCCGCAGATAAACTCAAGTTCTCTGGTGTTGAGTTCACTGACCCTACAGGCACTAACGCATCTCCTTTAATGCTATCAGCCACTGCTGAAGACCAGAATGGATTAGCAGCTGTTAACTTGGCAGTAATAAACGCTAGGAGTGCAGGGCTTACCATATCCCCGATACAGTTCAGCTTTGAGAACGACACGATTTGTGTTATCACAGACGACAATTTTAATGCAATTTATGCTGTATGGGCACCCTTCAGGCAGGGATTTTTCTCAGTCTAACGACAGTCAAGGAAAGTATTTCTTATGGAGCATAGCAGGCGAGAATCAGACATGACTGAAGGACACACCTTAAATAACGGGCGCTTAACCACTCTCGAAAAACGTCAGAACCACATGGATGAGCAACTAGGTGTTCTCTCCCAAGACATGGCTTCTGTTAAAGCAAGCATACCAGGAATCGTTGATACACTAAGTAAGATTTCTGATAAGGTAAATGCACCACCAGTCTCTACAAACTGGTTTGGTCTTGTTGGCGCTTTTGTCTCTGTTGTGCTTATTATGGGCGGTGGTGTTAACTTAGTTATAGCGCCTATACTAAAAAACCTCGATAGACAAAACAACTTCTTAACAAACCTGAATGAAAAACATTATGTAATGGCTCAGGATATATCAGAGCAGGGAGTACGCATTGAGTGGCTTCGTTCTGATACAGACCACAAAGACGAGCAGTACCACCAATGGCAAGAAAGAGTTGACGTATTAGAAAGCAAGGCAGCAGCAGCAGAGATTTCACGCAGGGCTATCGGTAACTACGCAAAAAACCTTGAAGCTCGTTTAAACTACGAAAGAGATAGACCGTGAAACTCAGTTTAGTTTTAGTTGCGCTGTTCATTATTGGCTGTGGTCAGGTTCCAGTCAGGGATGAGGCATTGGTTCTTAGGAGCACAACACCCCCTCCAGGCTATGTTGAGGTACTTCGAGACTGTGAGTCTGTTATGCGCGGTGAAGCCTCTAAAAAAAACTTAACTTTAGAAATGTGCGAGTCTTTGTGGCAGATCCAATAAAACTCACGTGGGAACTAAAGCGAGATCTTAATAATTTCAACTGGGAGCTTAACGGAATGATCTCGTATCAGAAGGATGTTGAGCAGTATTCAACGAGTGATTGGTGGGCCTATACTGAAGACAAAGGTGACTGTGAAGACTACATGCTCACCAAAGCCCTATGGTTATTGATGAAGTTTGGCGAAAAGGATTGGGGTTTCGACAGAGCAAACATACGAATGACAACGTGCTGGGTAGAGAACGGTTTAGGTTATCATGCAGTGCTTACGTTGATCACAGACAAAGGCGACCTTGTGTTAGATAATAGAAGAACATTAGCAACACTAGCCAAAGACTTAGTTAGGGATGGCTATAAGTTTGACAAGCGCGAGAAAGACCAGACAACAAACCCTGGCGAGTGGGAGTCTATAACGTATGAAGTATAGTGTGTTGATTTTACTGTTGCTGGCTGGATGTGCTGCTACACCGCTCAACGAAGATCCCAAAGCAGGTTACTTTCTAGTATCTACAGGAGGCGTATCAGGTGTTGTTCAAATGATCTCTGGTGGTATTCGTTATTGTAAGGTAACACAGTCCAACTTAGGCAATACAGAATTCAACGTAATTGTTAAATATGATGGCGAGGCTTGTTTAGTGGAGGCACAATCGAATGATAAAGATTCCGCGATACTCACTGACTGATAGTGGTCTAGGTCGTCTTGATAGATCCTTTACGTTTAAGTGTCCCATTATTGGGCAACCTTGTTCCACAGAGTATGTAGATCTAATGGCTACAGGTAGTTTAAATATCTATACTGGATACCTTTGGGACTTTGGCAGCGGCCCCGCCATAGATACACCCGCAGTTGTATATGCTTCACTTGGTCACGACGTTCTCTATGATTTAATAGGCAAGGGTAAGTTACCGAAGCGTTATAGAAAGACTGCTGACGTTTGGTTTAAACAGTTACTCAAGGATGCAGGTATGGGTTGGTTCCGCAGAAATTATATGTACTTGGCAGTACGGTATGGTTATCCATTAACGCAGGTGTTTAAGTAATGCCCTATCCAAACTTCACACCAGAAGAACTAGCAGGCTTTGCAGCTCAGGCGCAGCAGTATCAACAAGGGATGTTAACTCAGCAGCCACCTCCAGTGTATACGCCACCACCTCCAGTGTACACACCGCCGCCTGTACAACAAACTCCTGCGTACACAAATAATGTACAAGCACCTCCAGTGTACACACCGCCGCCACCTGCACCACCGCCTGTGCAGCAACAGTACAGCCTACCTCCTGAGGTGCAAGGACTCCTAACGCAGTACCAGCAAAGCGGATCGTTTCAGAACTACGTCCCACCAAACTTACCTAGCATGGCAGAGATGCAGGCGGCAGGTGCGGCACAGGCTCAACAGCAAGCAGCTCAAGCAGCGCAAGCTCAAGCTCAGGCAGATCAGTTGGCTCAACAGCAAGCAGCACAGTTGGCACAGCAGCAGGCGGCGCAGTCGTTAACACCTCCAGTTGTTGCTGCGTCTCAGTCAGCGGGAATCTATGATCCACAATATTATGCCGGTAAAGGCCTTGCTGAAGCTAGAGCGATCGCACAAGCGTTAGGTGACCCTATTCCTGGTGATGACTGGCAAGCACCTCAGCCGCTGGTAGGACAAGAAGCAGCTCCGGTGGATGCTTACGATAAGTATCAGCTAGAGGGAGTTGACTCTGCTTCTAGGTTTCATAACCAGCTAGGCTTAGATAACCGCCCAGACCTAACAGGAACTGAGTTGGAAGGTGCGTTCCTGATGAACAGACCTGTGGGCGAAGACGTAACCGAAGCGGATATGTTAGCTTGGAGCAATTACTATAAAGATAATCCTGAGCTACGCAATGCACTATCCGTCGATGAACAGTCTGACCTCCTATATTGGGATTGGTTAAACGGGGACATGACTGATAAGGAGTTGTTCCAAGCAGGTAAGGCGCTACGTCTTGCTAATGGATTAGACGAAAGACACATAAGCATAGAGGGCAGAGATAATCATAGATGGGAGTGGAGAGCACGTAAAGGTCGAAGGACAGGAGGTACTCCTACCGAGTTATTTCAGAAGAACCATGCTAAGGTCGGCGGTTACTTTGATAAAGAGAAGCTGCCAGGCGGTAGTTTCTTTCAAGATGAAATACTAGGGGAGCCTCTAGGGCAGCTTGCGCTGGCTATTGCCTTAGGGTATGGTGCTACCAGTCTTATGGGTACAGCCGCTACTGCTACTACTGCTGCTACTACTGGCATGCTCCCCGTGACAGCAGGGACGTTAGCCGGTAACTTAACCGCTGGTGCGCTCACAAGTGGTGCTATGACTGCTTTAGGTGGTGGTAGCTTTAAAGACATACTTAAAGCAGCCGCAGGAGGCGCTGTGACAGCTGGAGTGGGAGGTTCTCTAAGTCAGATACTTCCAGAAGGCGTTGTTGAATTCCTAGAAAAGGATGGTATTATATCCGGTGTTGCCAACAATACTATCTCCAACTCTGCTCAACAGTTATTAATGACAGGCGAGTTAGATATAGAAGAGGCTATTAAGAGTGGGGTAATTAATTATGCCCAAGCTGAGGTTATAGACTTCCTTAAGAATGACGTATTAGACTTTGTTAAGAATGAGGTATTAGGGAACGAAGGGACTACTGCCCCCGTAGAAGATGGTAACTTAGTTTATGATGTAGAGACTGGTTTGGGTGTTCCCGCTGAAACTAATAATGTCTACGTTACCCCTGATGAAGCAGTTATGGGCGGCTATACCTATAATACCGATGGCACCATGACTAGAGATAGTGATGGGACTGTATTTGAATGGATAGAGACTGAGGCTACTGACGAGAACCCTACAGGAGAGATAGCTGTACCTGTTCAAGGTGACGCAGGCGGTAGCGGAGGCTCTACTCAAGAAGGACAGACAACCACAGCCACTGATAATATCTTTGTCGATAGTACCGCAGAGGAGGGTGAGAGAGTAGGTGGTCTTGATTATGACGAGGAAGTAGTTGTTACTGCTGATTATGACCCAAATAATCCAGTTATATTTCCTCCTTTTCTTCCTCCTGACATAGATAGTAACGGAGAGGAGGATGAGGACGTAATTGGTGATGATCTCGACCTTAACCCTGACGGTGGTGTTATTGAGGAAGTAGTTGTTACTGCTGATTATGATCCATATCCTCCAATTATATATCCTCCTTTTCCTGATCCTGACATAGACATAGATCCAAATGACATTATACTTCCTCCTTTGCTTGATGATCTTCCGCTCACGGAGTCCTCTCAGTCTTCCTCTGGAGGCAGCGGTCTCTTAGGTGGAAGTAGAGGTGGTGGTTCTTTCAACAGCTACATGACCAAACTAGATTGGAAACGTCCAGACGTTGTGCAGAATATACTACTACCCAGACAGAACGCATTCAATGAAATAACAATGCTAACAAACAGGTTAATGACATAATGACATACTTAGATTTAGTTAACAACGTACTCCGACGCTTACGAGAAACAGAAGTCTCAAGTGTGCCTCAGACCACATACAGTGTTATGGTTGGAGACTTCATTAACGATGCTAAGACGGTTGTTGAACAGGCTTGGAACTGGTCGCAACTTCGTTCTACATTGACAATCCCAACTGTAGCTTCGACAACAACGTACTCGCTAACAGGCTTCGGGGACACAGCGTCGCTACAGACTGCTGTTAACGACACAAGTAATGCTGTGTTGGAATATCGACCGAGGCAGTGGCTAGAAGAGCAGATATACGTTAGAGGCGCAACTGAAGGCTCTCCAACGTACTACACCTTCGCTGGTGTTGATGGTTCTGGCGATGCACAGATACAAGTATATCCAACTCCTGACGCTGTTTACTCTTTGCGTTTCGATACAACTCTCAGACAAGATGCACTCTCTGATGGAGCCGATGTACTGCTTGTGCCTCATATGCCAGTCCTGCACCTAGCCCTTGCACTGTTAGCTAGAGAGCGTGGCGAGAACCAAGGCAGTACAGCTCAAGAGTATTTTGTTGTTGCAGATAACTACTTGACAGATGCAATCGCATACGACGCAGCAAGACACCCTGAAGAAACGGTATGGTATAGCTAATATGGCATTACAACTACAGGACATTTCAATCGTCGCACCTGGTTTCAAAGGAATCAATACAGAAGATTCTCCTTTGGCTCAGGAAGCCTCGTTTGCAGACGTTGCAGATAACACGATTATTGATCGGCGCGGTCGAATGGCTTCACGCAAAGGTCGTACGTTATTGACCACCACCGACACAGAACTGAGTGGACAGCCGTTAAACGCTATTGGGAAGTATCGCGACGACGCAGGTAATACAAAGTTATTCTTTGCTGGCAACAATAAGATATTGAGCAACGCTGTTACGTTAACTGATGAGACACCAGCGGCGTACACCATCACAGCAGACAATTGGAAGATTGTTAACTTTAACGATAACCTTTACTTTTTCCAGAGTGGGCATGAACCGCTTGTCTATAACGATACACTTGGCGCAGTTACAAAGATGTCTTCTATTGCGCATGCTAACTCTGTTACCTCTGATATGTATGGCGATGAGGTAATTGGCGCGTGGGGACGACTATGGACTGCTAACATGGCAGCAGATAAGTCAACTATATACTGGTCAGACTTACAGTTAGGTGCTGCATGGGGTGGTGGTTCCTCCGGATCAATAGACATCTCTGATGCTTGGCCTGACGGTCATGATGAAATAATTGGACTAGCAGCACACAACAATTTGTTAATCGTATTCGGTCGTCACTCTATCATTACATATTCTGGTGCAGACAGCCCCGCATCAATGGTTATTCAAGATACTATATCAGGTGTTGGCTGTGTCGGTAGAGACTCAATACAGTATACAGGTACTGATCTGTTATTCTTATCAGACACTGGGCTGCGTTCGCTTGGTAGAACTATACAAGAAAAATCAATGCCTCTTACGGAGCGATCCTTAAACGTTAAGACGCAGCTGACCGCTTACATTCAAACAGAGACTGTTGGATACAGAGCAGTTTACTCACCAGAAAACGGATTTTACCTGTTACACTTCCAGGATGTTGGTATTAGTTACTGTTTTGATTTACGCGGAGAACTCGACGATGGCTCCTACCGAGTAACGCGATGGACAAATACGATCTTTGATTCATTCTTCAGAGACACTGACGATGGAACACTCTACCTTGGAACCACTGAAGGTATCTGTACATATTCTGGATACACTGATAATGGTTCCTCTTACCGTTTTAGATACTCAAGTCCTTCGTTATCTTTTGGTGACTCTTCTCGGTTAAAGTTCCTGAAGAAGATTAAACCAACACTGGTTGGAGGCAATGGACAAACAGCTATCGTGTCTTGGGCGTATGATTTCGCTTATAACAGTCAGTTTGCATCCTTCCCAGTCGGCAACGAAACAACAGCATTCTATGGTATTGATGAGTACAACATAGCTGAGTACAACTCAGGCGCACTCGCAACACGTAAATCAATTAACGCAAACGGTTCAGGAGAAGTTGTGGCAATCACATTTGAGATAGACGTAAATGGATTTCCTGTATCTCTTCAGGAACTAAACATATTAGCAACAATAGGAAAGGTGACTTAAATGGCATGGTATGATACCCCAGGTGGTTTGTTAGGAGGTGCTATAGCCGGAGCTGGTATAAACAAGGCATACGGAGATCTTAAGGATATTGGAGACACAGCCTATACCAGAGCTGGTTCTTTAGCGGACGAGTTAGAAGCTAGTTCTCAGTTTAAGCCCTACGGAATCACTACTGCTTCTGGTAGTAAGTTTAGTATCGGTCAAGACGCTCAAGGTAACGCACAGTACAATATGCGATTGGGAGATACTGAGTGGCAGAACTGGAATCAGTTACAACAGAACGCTCAAGCTGCGTTTACCAACCAGCGACCTGAAGGCTATGGATCTATGATGGATGCATCTCGACAGGCATTCACTCAAGGTTCTGACTTTATGAATAGAGCTGGTCAAGATACAGCTATGCGCGAGTCAGACATATACAATCGAATGAGAGCTATGCAGTCTCCTGAAGAGGAACGTCAACGCCTCGCCTTGGAAGAACGATTGTTTAATCAAGGCCGTCAAGGAGTCTCCACTGCTATGTACGGTGGTACGCCTGAGCAGTTGGCAATGAATAAAGCACAGGCAGAAGCGCAGAATATGGCAGCTTATCAGGCTATGCAGCAAGCCCAAGCAGAACAGGCACAGCAAGCACAGATAGGTTCTACCTTTACTAATATGGGTGGCGCACTTACAGGACAGGGTTCCGGATTGTTATCACAACAGCAACAACGTGGCCTCGGTGCTTTACAGGGTTCTTACATTCCACAGGCTTCTATGATAGACCAGTTCCAACCTGGAATGACAGCAGCTGCAGCACAACAGCAACAAAACCAGTACGGTTTAGGACTCTACGGCGAGACTAAAATGAGTGGCTTAGATGCTTACCTCGGTGCGAACCTTGGTGCAGGTAACTTACTAGGCAACGCCTCTACAGGATTGCTTGCAGGAATTGTTGGTGGAAACCAGAATAGGGAAGATGGCGGCTTTAGATGGCCTTGGGAATAATAGGAGAACGATATGCCAAAGTTTAGTAATCAATTATTACAAGGACTGACTAATCCAACGTACGGCGATAAACTAGCTCAGGTTGGTATGTTGCTGGGGAGTGCTCCACGTAGGGCTAGGGAAAAGGAAGAGGAGATGGAAAGACGTAAAGAAGTCCTTACTGTTGAGGAACAAGGCAGGGCTGCTGTAGAACAAGGAGACACCTCTGCTTTAACTAAGAGGATTAACCAGTTACAACAGTTGCGTCTCGATCCTAATATAAAACCAGCCCAGGATGCTCAGATACTCTCACAAGTTAATGCCTTGAAGAATCAACAGCACGTTGCAAAAACTAATCAGAAGAAAGCTGCTGCTACTGCGGTATTAAACATAGATAAAGCACTGGATGATCCATCTGTAGACCCCAGAGCTAAGGACGCTTTTAAGGAAAGACGAAAGTTGATGCTTCAAGACCCTGAAGTTGAGATGGCGGTGTTGTCTCATAAGAACGAGATAAACAGAGCCACAACAGCTAAAGAGGCAGCAGATGCCAAGGCGTATGTTCAACAAAACTTAACAACTATACTGGCTACTGCTAAGGATATAGACAATCCAGATAAACTTGAAGCCTTGTTAGAGAACACGCCAGAGTATGCTCGACTTGCTACTAAACAGATTGCAGATCCTGCCGCTACTGCTGCTCGACAGAACTGGGAGTTCAGGCAGAAACAGAAGAGTGTTAAGGTTACTCCTGATGTTGAAGGAATTGAAGTGTTAGCTAGTGGTTTACCGGAGGCATATAAAGCCAAAGTAGGTACATACATAGATGAACTGAAAAGAGTTAAAGATAAAGGTCTAAAGAAGGACGGTACTTGGACTCTAGGGATGGACACTAAGTATAAGAATTTAGAAGCAGTTACACTTGCCTTTATTGAACGCGCAACAATAGCTGATGCTCAGACTCAGGCTGATGAGGTTATTAGGAATGATAAAGAATATAAAGATGCCTTGTTCACAGCAGAGCAAGCAGCAGCACGTCCCGCAGACCCGTCTAAGATAAAGGCCATAGCTACTCAGTTTGCTAATATGGATAATAGAGACGACCCAACTAAGAACGATTACAATAATGCTACTGCTTCTTATAAATCAGCTCAAAAAGCTCAGTATAGAGATACTGTAAAGAACCTTAATAAGAGATTTGGGAAAGAAAGTCCAGTTACAGACCCTATGGTAGAGGCTATTGATATGGTTTCGAAGGCCATAGGTGGCCCATTAACTGAGAGCCAGATTAGGTCTGGTTTAGAAAACAAAAACTTTACTATTGAAGAGCAGGACAGGATACTTAGCGAGGCTGGTTGGCCTGTTGAAGAAGAGTCTGGTACTCCTTGGTGGGAGCGTATACTTAGTGTCGACATGAATGAACCTCCTGTTTCTATAGCTTCAGAATTCATAGCAAGAAGAAGGGATGCGTATGAGCAGTAAAGATGTAGCAGATTACTTTGGAGTACCTCTTGAAGTAGCTGTAGACGATCCAGTTTCAGAT
>Ga0070750_10002165_pt1 | contig 10905 bp, 19 predicted proteins | sample VirMetDEL_Nov_24_FD_77013 | JGI IMG/M metagenome (GOLD analysis project Ga0070750, IMG submission 77013) | Aqueous microbial communities from the Delaware River and Bay under freshwater to marine salinity gradient to study organic matter... | ecosystem: Environmental > Aquatic > Marine >...
AAAGCCAGACAGCTATGGTGCATTATACCGTCACCGATCTTTCGCTGGCTCATCATCCGGCTGATATTGAGAAGATTGTCCAAGCTGTTTCGACATAATCAAACAGCGGCGCGAATGGTGACTGTGAAGCATAAGGCTGGCGATTTGCCAGCCTTTTTCTTGGTAGTCATAAAGTTCATCATGCCCGACATATCGGCAGGCTATCCTTCTAAACGCCAAACCCGCCATCCTTTTTCGTTTCGCATATAACGCTTTGCAACTTTAGCGCCGATATGAATTAGCGCATAACGCAAAGACATTGCAGGCGTTTCTTGCTTAAAAAGCACACTGTCACCGACTTGCATCCGCATTGCTTGGCCTTTCCAGTAACCAACTTCCGGCGGCAATTCGATACCGCTTTCGATAGTTAAATCGGCTTCTTTTGCTTGCAGGCTTTCCATTACAAGTCCTCCCAACTTATAGGCTTGCGGCGCTTGTCAAAGCAGACATGGCCGCACAAAAACTCTTTTGCTCCATTCACTAGCCATCCATTATCATCAAGCTGCACCATGCGTCCGCATTGGACACACTTAGCCTCGCGGCTAATGTGGCGACTAGCCCTTTTCTTTTTCACGCATCGCCTCATCTGCGCGCCGCAAAAACTCAAGACCCATCTGATACATCTGACGCGGTTCCATCTGCTTTTGCGCTTGGTTTGTGCCAATGACCATCAAACACCCTTCGCTGTTTGGTATTATCAGCAAAGGGTGTTCTGGACGTTCTGACACGCTAGAAAGGGATTTCATCGGCCAATGGCGCCGCTGCGGCTGGCGCTGCGGCTTGTGCCGGTGCGTCTGATTTTGGCGGGGCTAGTTTAAGCTTTCCAGCTTTCCAGCTATCCGATTTATCGCGGAGATCGACATAATAGGTCTTTCCATCGACAACCAGCTTGCCGCGCCAATCGCTATGCCAATCTTCTTTTTTATTGGCAGCGTCATCGTTGAGGCTGATGGTTAAGTCATCAACCCCATATTTTATTTGTGGTCTATCGTCATTCATGCGCTTTGCTCCTTCGAAAGCTGTTGGACTAATTCACGTTTCTTCTCTGCGAAAATCTTTATGATTTGCTCGCTTGAAGGTTGTAAGAACCGGAACATCTGCTCAACGCCATCAAGCGTTTTAGCGGCGTTGACGGCGGTTGATGTGATCTGAACCGCTTCGTCATAACTGCCAGCGGCTTTGATTTTTGCTTGCAGTTTTTCAAGATATTCTTCGGCGGGTGTTTTTACTGTGCCGGCGTCTGAAAGCTTTTTCAGCGTTGGCTTAATGGTTGCGGCTGCTTCGTTAGCGGAGGGAGACACGCTTGGCGAAGCAGCCTGACCAGCCGGTGCGTCTGATGGCTGGAGAGCATTTCCATCATCGCTTCGCGCTGGCTTTGTTTTTGGTGGGTCTTTTATATCGCCATTAACTAGACCGTCATCATCTGTAACGCCAACGGCCAAGCCCAAAGCGGCATTAAGGCCATACCGGCGCGCATAGGTTGAGGCAGAGCCGACCTTCTGCGCGTTAGTCCAATCATCAACGGCTAAAGGCCAGTCTGACGGCGGTAACTGCTCGCCGCTTGTATGGAATATAATGGTGCGCAAAACTTGGCTGCCATCGGCCTGCGTTACGCCCTGCCACCATGAAAGCCCGAACTTTGTGGCTTCTTTAGCGGTATTGATAACCTCGCCGATATCAGCGTAGGAGCCGCGATTGCCTTTTGCGTTTTTTTCAAGCCCGCCCATCTGCATTTGGAACTTATTCAGCGCCGTTGCTATTTCCTTCATTTCAACACCTCTATGCGTTTTGATTTATTTTTTGCGACCCGAACTTTTATGCCTGCGCCGAAAGCTTCGGACGCATGACGCGGAACCATCTTTTTGATTTCTGCTTCAGCTTTTTTGCAAGTGGCAACGGCGCCGACTGTCTGAACCCATAATTCAGCCCATTGCTTCCAATGCGGATCGCCTTCCATTGAAACAGGGATGGTTTCTTCTGGCGGTACTGGCGCTTCGCTGATTGGCATTTCTGTCGGTGGCACACCCATTTCAACGCAGCCCATAAAATAGGTTGCAAGGCCGATCAATTCAGCCTGATAAAGCGGGTCTATTTTTATTTCGTGAAGGGTTGGCTCGCTGCCTGCCTTAATAATAGAAAGCAGTCCAAAAGGGCATTTTTTGCCGGTGTTTTCTTCCAGCAAATAGGCGTTCCAATGAAGTTGAGGACTATACTGTTTGCAAAGGCGGGGGATAACATCGCGCCATTCTTCGCCGGCCAAAGGCCTTCCCATAGTGAACTTGGCGTCTATGACCGCCTGCTTGCCCCGATATTTCGGAACAGAGCCGTCTAAAGTGCAGCGCATTATCTTGTGCTTTTTGCTGGTAAGAACGGCCTGACGGTTTACGATCTCAAAGCCGTGCTTTTGCTGACACCATTCGATGTTTAGTTCTTCTGTGATATGACCCATCAAAACAGGCCAGACCATCGACAGATCATCAGCTTCTATTTCGCCGCGCTTGCGCAGATAAAGCTGGTGGATGCGTTCAGCATTGCCGGACGCCAGCGTATTGATATCGCTGCCGCCGACCGTACTGAAGCGCTCACCTAATGACTTTTTGTCAAGCTGATACTTTGCAAAAAATGCGGGTGTTAAGTCGCAATCGGTGGGTTGTTTTTGCTCATCCATCCCACCTTTTTACTATTGCGAATAACTTATGTCAACAATTATGCGCATAATATGCGTTACAGGTCATATTTAACCATCACGATCTGATCGACACTTTCAATGTCGCGTCTAAACTCTAGCTCCTCTTGAGGCTCTAGGGTTTCAATTGCACAGCCCTCTTTATCAAGCGATGTTAGGATGCCCATAAAGCCCCTTCCGCTTTCGCGAACAATAACAAGCGAGCCGATTTTTGGTTCGATGCTAGGGTTTACGAAAGCCAGATCACCATTTGCGATTTTGGGGCTTAGTGCATCGCCAAAGCAGAAACACGCATAGGCACCATCGACAGCCGCCAAATCTGGCGGACAGTCCACTTTGCTCATCATTTGTTTGCTAAAGTTTAAGCCATCGCCATCTGGTGATGGGAAGCCATAAACCGGCAAGGTTTCAGCCGGTGCGATGCTGTTAATAACATCCGCGACATATTCTTCTGTGATTTGATCTTGCTCTACGCCAAACGCTTTGGCGAGGGCTGGTTGATGCGGCGTGATTTTACGCTTGCCGCTTTCTATTCTTGAATATTCTGCTTGGCCTATATTGAGGCTCTCAGCGATATCAGCTTGCCGCTTCCCAACCATAAGCCTCAAGCTTTTCAAATTGTTTTGATATTCCATTTTTCCATTCTTTCTTTCGTAAGGTAATAACATAACAAACCATCATTTCAAGCAAAGCGTTTGGCGGCGCACAATCCGTGCAATCTGTATCAAATTTGCAATAAGCGTTTTTTGTAAATATGCCTTCCATAATTAGCTCCTTTATCTTTTAGATGGATTGCGGACTTTAGCATATGTTTACTTTTATGCAACTAATAAGCGCGTAAAATAAAAATATGCCTATAGCGAGTTGACTTTGGCGCTCATGCGCATATTATGCCTGTTGGTAAACATAACAACAGGTGGCCTCTCAAAATGAAACTCAATCAATATCTGGTAGAAAACGCCATGTCGCAAAAAGAATTTGCGGCGCGTCTTGGCGTTTGTCAGGCAACTGTTCACAAATATCTTTATAAAAGCACCGTGCCAAGCGGTATGCGCATGATGCAAATCCATAAGATGACAAAAGGCGCGGTTTCAGTCCAAGACTGGATGACCATGCACGATGTTGACGCTGATGGGTAAGGCCAGCCGCGATAAAGGCGGGCGCTTTGAACGCGAACTTGTAAACACTGCAAAAGCGCATGGCCTTGAGGCTTATCGGGTTCCCCTTTCTGGCGCTGCCGCCGGCTTCAAAAATGACATCATTATAAAGCAAGGCCGGACAACGTGGGAAATTGAGGCCAAAAAGCGCGCAACCGGCTTTAAATTCATCTATGACAACATTGTTGGCGCCGACATTTTGGTGATTGGTGCAGACCGGCAAAAGCCATTAGCCGTGCTTGATTACGAAGATTTCTGCGATCTTTTAAATGGAGCGCTCAAATGAGGGAGCCGCCAAAAAATCCAGCCCGCAAGCATTTGGAAGAAGATATGGTTTCGCTTTTTCGCACTACTGGATGCGGAAATTATGCGTTAGGTATTCGGCGCATTGCAAAATGGTGCGGCATAACAGAAAAGCATGTCCGGTTCTGGTTTGATTACCAGCAACGGATTCCAGACCGCCGTTTCGATGAAGTACAAAAATGCTGTCATTATTTTTCTGGCAAGCGGGTTGAAATACGCATCTTAAATGAAGACCTTGCCATGCGGAAATGCCTGCGCTGCACAAACAGTTTTGAAAGCACCCATAAGGGAAACCGTATTTGCAACCAATGCAAAGGCCAACGAAACTTTCGTAAAGAAATCGGCGGGCTTGATGAATATAGGGTGGCAACATGATTGCCGTGACCCTTAACAGCTATGAACTGGCGCAAGCTGGCACGACTGGCTTGCTGCGCAACATTGCGGCGCTGAAACGCGGTTATAAAAACAAGAATGAAAACGCCAACTGGCAAAACCATGTTGAAGGCGCTTGCGGTGAAGTTGCCGTTGCCAAACTGCTTGGCAAATATTGGGGCGGCTCAATTAACACATTCAAAGAGGGTGGCGATCTTGACGCTACAGGTTGGGAAGTCAGGACACGATCAAGCCATCATTATGACCTAATTATCCGAAAAGATGACGCAGATGATCGGGTTTTTATTTTAGTGACCGGCAATGCGCCAAATTATCAGGTGCATGGCTGGATTTTAGCTGCCGATGGAAAGCAGCCCAAATGGCTCAAAGACTATGGAGGGCATGGAGACGCCTATTTTGTGCCGAAAGACGCATTGCGTAGATTAGGAGACTTAGATGAGCATAAGAGCAGTTAGTTGGGCTTTTGAACGAAAGCTGGATGACCCGATAGCAAAGCTGGTTTTAATTGGCATCTGCGACAGATTTAACCCTGATGTCGGCTATGCTTGGCCGTCAGTGCAATGGCTGGCAGACGTTGCCGATTGCAGCCATCGGACAGCCCAAAACAAAATCAAGCTGCTTGAGGAACTTGGTTTTGTGGTCAAAAGCTATGTTCGCGATGGCAATACCAACCTTGCCAACCGTTACCGTTTACCCTCGCTAGAGGGGGGTGCAAATCCTGCACGGGTGCAAGAGCTGGTGCATGAGGGGGGTGAAGCCTGCTTGCATGAGGGGGGTGAAGATAGCGTTCATCCAAACAATAGAAACGATAAAAACAATAAAGATATCTCCATTTCGTTTTCAAAGTGGTGGGATGAAGCCCCTAAAAAGATCGGCAAGAAAGCAGCCCTTCGCGCTTACAAGACAGCGCTAAAGGATACAGATGCAGATATGTTGCTGGAAGGCATCAAGGCCTATAGCGCAAAGGTTAAAAGCGAACAAACCGATGCAAAATACATTTGCCATCCGGTCACATGGTTAAATCAAGGGCGTTGGGAAGATGTTGAACTAGCTACAACCCCAAAGCACGAAAACTTCGGTATCAGCCAACGCTGGTTCCCATCAACGAAAAATGAGTTTTTGTCCAAATATAACGCGATGCCAAATTACTACGAAAAAAGCCGGCCAGACATAATCGCGCTGGCGCTAAAAGAAGGATGGTTTGATGCCTGATAACGATGTGCTTTTGCCGACACCTGAGTTTTTAGCGAAACATTCGATAGAGGAGATCGAAACCAGACAGGCCGGCAAAAAGCGTATCCGCGTCACTGACCAGCTTTGGATTGATTATTACCTAAAGCATAAGCACATCCAGCCCTACCAATATGCAGCCGCCACAAGGCTGTTGGCGCTATACCGCGCCGCTGGCCGTGCGCAAAAGATGACTGGCAGTATGGAAGGGATGCCAAAAGGCGGCGGTGGCGAAATGACAGAGCGCGCATCCGATGCCTTTGCTGACTTTAACAAGATAGCGCGGCGCATGGGCAGGGAAAGCTATAGCTGCGTGGAAGAAGTTGTGCTGCATGATAGAAGCGCTGCTGATTGGGCTAGACAAAAAGGGCGCAACCCAAAGGCTGCGCCGGAGATATTAAGGCTTTGTCTTGATGATTTAGACGATGCGTTCACAAAAATTCACAGCCGATAGTTTTGGGGTCAAGTTAATTCACACCCCATTCGCCTATGACTTGGCTTTAAACCTTTCGCCGGCTGTCTTTAGCAAGTTTTCTGCATAACGCGCATTTTCGTTGCTGTCTTGCTTATGTATTTCATCAACCTGTTTTCTGATGTTGTTAGCTAAACCCCATCGAGTGCCACCATTCAGCGCATGTCTGACCAATTCTTTTTGGTCAAGGCGTTCCAATATGGTTTTATCCTTACCTTTATAATCAGCATATCCAGCTTCGATATCGCAGATGCCGTCAACCCATGCGGCGCCAAGTTTGTCAGCGTCATCGGCTAATGGCTGAACCTTGTCGATAAGATCGCGGGCTTCAGCAATAAAAGCGCTCAAACGCTCGCTGCCCGCTTCTGGATCGCCCTCAAACCAGCTTAAACCGTGCTGGCCTATTATCTCAGCATCAACAACGGCAGCCCTGCCGTTTGGCGTTTCTGTAAGGGCAACAGCCCTGTCCTTTAGTAGTCGCTGCAAATCATGCAGCATTTCGCCCGCATTCATGTTCTATCTCCTCATCTTCTGTTAATTGGCGCCAGCCGCGCCCATCGCAGTCAAGGCAACCGCGCAGTTCGCCAAAGCGCTCAACGCAGCTTTCGCACTCTGCAACGGTTTCCCAACCTATATCGGCGTGTCTGTAAAGCTTTAGCAGCGCAGGCATTAGCTAATCAGCCAAGCAAACGCCTGCCAAAAATAGCTATCTTTGCCACCAATCATGCTGATTGCAATCGGGCAAAGCACACCGCCAAACAGCGCAAGTTCAATAAAAAAGCCTTTTGTTTCGTTATTCATATCAACCTCCTGTTTTATTACTCTGAGGCATATTATGCGCATTATTTGTCATTATCAACAATAAAACGCTGATTTATGCGCATATGCTTGCAAGTGGGGGCGGAAGGTGATATGGTCTAGGCAGAATAAAATCATTCCCTAAAATATAAATGAGACAACTCGATGCGAGACCTCGATGTGGTATGGCATGGCGTTACAGCGCTGACGCCATACGCCAGAAACAGCCGGACGCATTCCGATGAGCAAGTGGCGCAAGTTGCCGCCTCTATAAAGGAATTCGGCTGGACAAACCCTATCCTGATCGATGAAGGCAAAAGCATCATCGCCGGTCATGGGCGCCTGCAAGCTGCGCAGCGGCTTGGCGAAGATAAGGTGCCAACAATAACGCTGACAGGCCTAACTGATGCGCAGAAGCGCGCTTATGTCATAGCTGACAACAAGCTGGCGCTGAACGCTGGTTGGGATGAGGAAATGCTAAAGATCGAAGTCAACGATCTTTTGGGCGAAGGGTTCGATATTGATCTGATAGGTTTTGACCCTGCGGAGATAGATGCGCTTCTTGACCATAACGATGAAAATGAAGTCACTGATACGGCTGTCAAAGGCTCGCTATCGGATCGCTTTGGTGTGCCGCCATTCAGCGTCATGTCAGCCCGCGAAGGCTGGTGGCAAAACCGCAAGCGCGGCTGGCTGGCATTAGGCATCAAGAGCGAACTAGGGCGCGGCGATAACGCTGCGCCAAGCGGAAGCGCAAGGCCTGCAACAGATTACAGCAAGAGCAAAGCTAGAGGCGATGGACATGGCAGGGCTATGCCGGAATCTATGCTTGGCAAGACATACGGCGGTCAAGATAGGCTGAACGCTCTAATGGGCGGCAAGCCTGATGATATGAACGCCACAAGCATTTTTGACCCTGTTCTTTGCGAACTTGGTTATAGCTGGTTCAGCCCTAAAGATGGCGTCATTTTAGACCCATTCGCAGGCGGTTCCGTTAGGGGCGTTGTTGCTTCTAAGCTTGGCCGACAATATGTGGGCATTGAGTTACGCGCTGAACAGGTTGAAGCTAACCGGCAGCAAGGCGATGATATTTGCGATGATCCGATGCCGGTATGGCATACAGGCGACAGCCGCAATATTGGCAAGCTTGCTGAAGGCATACAAGCTGACCTGATATATAGCTGCCCGCCATATGCTGATCTTGAAGTTTATAGCGATGATCCTGCCGATCTATCAACGCTTGGTTATAATGAGTTCAAACAGGCCTATTTCGACATCATTAACGAAAGTTGCAAGCTGTTAAAAGACAACCGCTTTGCTTGCTTTGTTGTTGGCGAAGTCAGGGATAAGGCTGGTAATTATTACAACTTTGTCGGCGATACCATTGAGGCTTTCCGACAGGCTGGCTTGCATTACTATAATGAAGCTATCCTAGTCACTGCGGTTGGATCGCTGCCAGTAAGGGCAGGGCGCCAGTTTGCAGCTAGTCGCAAGCTAGGCAAGACGCATCAAAATGTCTTGGTATTTGTAAAGGGCGATGGCAAAAAAGCCGCAAATGAATGCGGCCTTGTTGAAGTCAATGTTCCTGATGCAGACGAGGACGCCGACTAAGCGTTGCAAATATGCGCATCGCGTCCCTGCGCTGTTACCGCATAGATCATAGTGCGGCCATCGTTTTGCTGGCGGCCATAATTAACGGCAGCATCAAAGCTGTCGAACTCTATACGCTTGAAGGTTTGCTGGATGCGGTTGCCGCGACATGCGGTAAAATAAGCCGCATTGTTAAAGCAATATTCTTCGTGCGGGTTGGTAAATTTAATATCAGTCATTTCGCTCTCCGTTGGTTATTTATCGAACATAATGAGTGACTTGCGGGTTCTCGAGAGGTTTCTCATGGCAAAAAGCAAAAAAACGCCGGAAGTTGTAAAAAACTTCCTGCAACGCATCAGTGAAGGGCGCAGCCATGCAAGCGTCTGCCGCGATGATGACATGCCTGATTGGGCGACTGTTTGGCGCTGGACTAAGGAAGACCCAAAATTTGCCGCCGCCTTCGCTGTCGCGAAGGAGGAAAGAGGAAACTATTACGGCGAAAAGGTTGCCGAAATTGCGCTGGCAGTATTGGCTGGCAAGATCAAAGACAGCAATGCTGCGCGCGTTGCAATAGATGGACTAAAGTGGACGGCTGCAAGGATGGCAAGCAAGAACTTTGGCGATAGGATGCAAGTCGAACATAGCGCAGAAAGCAGCTACGTTGACGCATTGCGGGCAGTAAGTGAACGCATTGAGGTTGATGGGTTGGGTAATGATAGCAAGCTATCGCAAGAAGTACGCGCGCGAAGCGGCGAGGATGCCGATCAGGGCGGGCTGGTTCACTAGCGCGTCAGGTTGTTAGCCTGACGGCAATTGGCTGTCAGCAAGGCTTGTGCGGCTATGGCGCTATGATGGCGCTATGGCAGGCGGAGTTTGCCGGATATTTCAGCCGTCTTTTTTGCTGATATATATTTTGACCCCCCCTCTAAAATCAGGCGGGGCAGGAATATTTTTAGCCCATCCGCACACACCCGAACCGACCCCCCCCTTAAACAAAAGGGCAACACCGGCACACGATGAGAAAAATTTTGGCAGACGCGCTTGTCCAACTATGCGCGTTGGGATTGGGGCGGGCATTTGACTGATATACAAGACACCATTCTAAAGCTTCGGAATGACCCTGTTTTATTTGTTGAGCAAGTTATCCAAGCCAAGCCGCAGGCATGGCAACGCGAGGCATTGCAGGCAATTGCAAAGCACGACAAGGTTGCGGTTAAAAGCGGTCACGGCGTTGGCAAAACGGCGTTTGAGGCATGGACAGTGCTTTGGTGGCTGCTAACGCATTATCCCTGCAAAGTGGCGGTTACGGCCAACACAGCGCACCAGCTAAACGATGTTCTTTGGACTGAGCTTGATAAATGGGCGCGCAAGCTGCCTGACGGCTTCAAGGACTTGCTAGAGTTTAAGACCGACAAGATAAGCCTAAAGGGCGCCAGCGACAGCTTTGCGGTTGCTAGAACCAGCCGCAGGGAAAACCCTGAGGCGCTGCAAGGCTTTCATAGCGAAAACATGCTTTTTATATGCGAGGAAGCATCTGGAATCCCCGATGTGGTTTTCCAAGTTGGCGAAGGCTCGCTGAGTACTAAAGGCGCGAAGGTTATAATGTGCGGGAACCCAACCCGCGCAGATGGTTATTTTTACGATGCTTTCCATAGCGATAGGGCGCAATGGCATTGCATCACAGTGAGTTGCGAAGATGCTGACACAGTTTCGGAAAAGTTTATCGGCGATATGTCGGCCAAATATGGCAGCGACAGCAACATCTATCGCGTCCGCGTTCTTGGCGAATTTCCGACCCAATCGGATGATGTTCTGGTGCCACTTCATTTGGTTGAAAGCGCGGTTAAGCGTGATATCGAGGCTGCGTCTAGCACGCCGATTGTTTGGGGCTTGGATGTCGCGCGATATGGATCAGATCGATCTGCCCTCGCGAAAAGACAAGGACAAGTTCTTCTAGAGCCAATTAAAACTTGGCAAAACAAAGATTTGATGACGCTGGCAGGGATTATTTTAAGTGAATACGACAACACCCGATATCAGGATCGGCCGACTCATATATATATTGACAGCATCGGCGTTGGCGCTGGCCTTGCTGACCGGCTAAAGGAATTGGATTTGCCGGCTTATGGCATTGCCGTTTCTGAAAGCCCTAGCCTAAAAGACAAATTTATGCGGCTGCGCGATGAGTTATTTTGGAACGCCCGCGAATGGTTTGAGGCGCGCGACTGCCATATTGA
>Ga0070750_10002172_pt1 | contig 10880 bp, 14 predicted proteins | sample VirMetDEL_Nov_24_FD_77013 | JGI IMG/M metagenome (GOLD analysis project Ga0070750, IMG submission 77013) | Aqueous microbial communities from the Delaware River and Bay under freshwater to marine salinity gradient to study organic matter... | ecosystem: Environmental > Aquatic > Marine >...
ACCATCTGACGAGCTTGTGTATGTGAGATGTTAGATTGCTGTGCGACCTTCTGAGCGATTCGATCGATTGCTGCTCTTTTGTTGCTATCGGACATTGTATGCTCCAGCTCCGAGATCTTCGACTCGCTTGATTGCCTTCTTTGTCAGGTTGAGCTCTTCCTGCTTTGACTTGAGTCTGTTTGCGACTTCGGGGATATGTTGATCTCTTTCAAGTCTGCTCATTGCTCGATTCATGGAGATCAGTCTGAGAGCTGCGATTTGTGGGTGTGGAGGATTGAGTGCTCCTTCTCTCATGAGAGAAAGTCTCCATTGATCAAATGCGTCTTGATCGAAGTGCTCTATCACTCGTCGACCGACCTTCTCGAGACGAATCCACTTAGATGTATGATAGTTGCCTTTGTGCGCAGGATATACGCGCATGTAGTCATGCTTGACAGGATCAAGAAGAGTCCATCCTTGATCTTGCATGTTTGTTCTCATGATTGAGCTGTCGATGCGGCCTCCGACTGCTCTGGTCCCATTGACACCAGGAGTCTCGGATACACTAGACAAGACAGGAAGCAAAAGAGGAATCTTTTCTTTCTTCTTCTTTCCGTCTGTCGTTGTTGTGTATGTGTCGAACACTTTGAGCTCCCAGTTCTCGGGATTGTGCGCAAACAAGAATCGGCTGTTTGCTTTCTTGGGAATGCGCGTTTGTGTTTGCGTCTTCTCTTCCCAAGGTTGTGAAAAGTTTGTGTAGTCCATTGTAGTCTCCAATAAAAAAGAGTTGGGAGACTCGCAGAATTTGGAGACTACAGAAATTAAATCCTGAAGTCTCCCAACAAAGCGAATCTTTCTAGCGTGCAGAGAGCAGCTTGACTCCGCGAGCATCTTCGATGATACCGAGTCCGAGATATGCGTGACCTACGATGAAAGTGCTTGCGCTCATAGGACGACGATCAAACTCGACTACAACCTTACCCATAGACATGAGATCAGCTGAGCCTTGTACGCCGGCAGGAATACCGTCGACATATCCGAGAGCCATCGGAGAGATCATGTAGTTGTCATAGCCAGAAGAAGCATTTTCTTTAACGTACTTGCTGCGATACACGTCTACGCCGAACAAGTTACCAGCAAAGTTCTCACCTTTCGCTTGTAGCATGTCAATAGAAGACTGCATGCGAGAGATAGCATTTCCTGTCTCGTTACGGAGAGAGTCTTGAAGCTCTGTCAATGCTTTAGGAGCTAAAACAGCAGCGTAAGGACCGGGAGCACCGGATCCAGAGTCTGCTTGCTCAAGTTCAAAGATCCCATCGAAGAAATCGTCTACAGAGAGACTAGTTGTGTTTGAGCCTTTAGAAGTTCCGAACAATGCAGCAGCTTCTCCTGTGAGCTCAGCAAAGCGAGCCTCATAAGATCCCGCGATGCTTTGAGCGATACGGAAAGGATCGATGTCTGCTCCTCCGAATCCAGTCATAGAAGCAAGATCACTCATCTCATAGATGATGTATTGACGAGCTGCTACAAGATCGGCAGAGTTGATTGTGAGAGCTGTTGTGTTTGCAGCTTCGTCTGAGATTTCAGAAGTAGCAGCTGCCATGCTGTCATATCCATCAAGACCAGCAAGACGAACACGAACAGTGTCAGAGCCGAGGCCATTGATAGAGCCTTGATAGCTGAGGAGAGGAGTATTTCTTAGGTTTGCATTGTCTTTCAAGAGAAGATTGATTTCTTGAGAGATCATCGCGCTCAAGCGCAGGATGTTTTCCATATTGGAAAAACGAATCGGATCGACTGTAGCCATTGCGGCCTCCATTCATTAGGGGTTATAGTTTTAGAGTGCTGTGGGCTGCTCTGCTGTTACCGGTGCGACCGTACCCTGCTGTATCATTCCTAGTATAGCATAAAAAAGGAGAGTGCAAGTATGATTGACATTTTTGCTCGATATATTGATGGCAAGATTGTATGCGAGCCAATGAAGAGACGAGGAATGACCAGAGGAGAGTATCTGAGAGCCTTGTCGCGATGCAATGAGCTCAATGGCAAGAAAGAGATAGCAGAGCCCAAAAAAGAGAGCAATGAAGAGCAGATGTCTCTGCCTTTTTAGTTATTCATAGCCTGTGGATAACTTGTGTATATCATAAAAAAAGCCCGACCACATTGGGCCGGGCTCACAGTACGAAACTTTAAATCTTAGTACCAGTACCAGATGATCAGACCATCTTGATCAGCAAGAGCAGCACCGAAAGTCAAACGAGCAACCCCTCCAGATCCACCGTTTGCAGATACTGAAAACTCGTCTTCGTCTGCAGCAGTGTCTCCGAGTGCTGTCATGTTGCGAAGAGACAGACCGTTCTTGAATACAAGTACGGAGTTGATGCTGTTGCTTGGAAGAGTCTGAGCAAGATCGATTGTAGTTGTAGAGCTACCGGAGATCTGAGCTCCCTCTTGTGCAAAAGTGATTCCGAGCTTGCCAGCAGTCACGGATGACGAGGAAAGTTTGTCAGAAGTCACGGAGGAATTAGCTAAGGCAGTAGTACCAACGGCCCCTGAAGCAATTTTTGCCGAAGAAACTGAAGCTGAAGCAAGTTGATTCTGACCGACAACACCGTTTGCAAGCATCGCGGAATCGTTGATCGCTCCGTCTGCGATTTGGGCAGAGTCCACGGAATCAGCTGCGAGCTTGGCATTAGTAATTTGAGCGTCTCCGACGGCTGCTGTTTGGACGGCAGCTGTGCCGAGCTTGCTGCTTGTGATACAAGAGTCTGCGAGCTTACTTGTAGTAATATTTGCATCAAGTACCTTCACAGTAGTCACAGAATCACTTGCGAGCTCACTTGATCCAACAGAACCAGCGATTAGCTGATCAGATCCAACAGAATCATTAGCCATTTTTGCTTGTGTAATTTGAGCTGAACCGATGGCTGCTGTCAGAATCGCACCTGTAGAAACCTTGCCGGAAGTAATACAACCATCTGCAAGTTTTGCAGTCGATACTCCTCCGTCAGCGATTGAGATGTCATCGCCATTTTTCTCCAAACCGCCCGATACTGTTACAGAACCGAGGCCTGTGAAGCGCTGGAAATCGATGTCTGTAGAGCCGAGAGTTGGAGCTGTGTCATTGATACAAACAAAGCCTTGATTGTCGTATGTGTTACCTTCGAGAGCAAAGAGGAATGCTCCAGGAAAGTCGTCGCCAGCATCCATATCGGTAGAACGAGACATTGCATTAGTAGAACCAGCGAAGACATAGACACCGTTCTCAGCACCGTCTGTCTGACCGATCAAAAGAACACGATCGTCATTTGAAAGAGTAACTCCGTCAATGCTTGCAGGAGCTGAAGAAATATCGACGTTTGAGTCAGATACGACTCGGACGTTTTCCTTGACAGACAATCCAGCTGCAACAGAATCGACATAGCTCTTATTCGGTACGTCGTTTGCATTGCTCGGAGTGCCGACTTGCAAAGTACCGGAAGAGAAGTCATAAGTATCGGTCAAGTCGAGCTTGCTTGCGTCTACAGCATCAGCAGCGAGCTTGGCTGTGGTAATTTGAGCGTCTCCGACGTTTGATGTCTGGACTGCAGCTGCTCCGAGCTTGCTACTTGTGACCGCACCTGAAGAAAGTTTAGCCTCTGTAATACATGCACTTGCGAGTGCTACAGTGCCGATTTCACCGTCTCCAACCTTGTCTGCAGTGATACAATCGTCTGCAAGAGCTGCGGTTGCAACAACACCAGTTCCGAAGAATGAAGCAGAGTTAATTGCGCCTGAAGCGATGGCGGCTGATGTGACTGCGCCTGAAGAAAGAGCTGCCGATCCGACGGCTCCTGATGCGAGTTTTGCCGATGTAACGGCTGCTGATGCGAGTTTTGAGGCGCTAATAGCCGAGTCGACTATCTGACCGCCTTTGATTTGTACTGATCCCATGAGAGATACTCCTATATAGGTTTGATGTTAATACACGTGTCTGTAGTCTCCAGAAACTGTTAGATAACTTCTTCCATAATAATGAAGAGATTGTCCGATGTTGAGTTGCTCTCAAAGAAGAGAGAGCGCGCTCTGTTTCTTCCTTTGCCAATCTTGAAAGTTACAGAAGCATCTTGCGCAACAGGGAGAGCATCTGCTGTCAATGCTTGTCCGTCTGTCTGTCCTTGCTGTCCTACGAAAAACTTATGTGATTCGCTGGATACTGTGACCTGATTGCAATCGTTCGGAATGAATACCTCTACGCATGTTGTGCCATTGATAGCAAATTTCTTTATTGCCGGAAAAGTATCGAGAGCTCGGTAATCTTGTGCCATTGGGATCTCCTATTTATGAGGATGCGATATAATCGACAGTGAGATAATCTCCTGTCTCGGGAGTGAAGTCTGTCGTCGTGAATGTAGTCGAGTTGTGCTCACTAAACGTTTCTCCTTCTACTTGTCGGACTCCATTATAGTAGACTCTGAGAGATCCTGCCTGATATTCTTCGGGCAATTCGAAAGACGTATTTGAGCCATCACATTGAGAGGATAGATCCGCTTGTTTCATGTCTCCTCCTGTGCCGCCTGACTCGTTGATGAAAAATGCAAACCTGAACACACCTATAACTCCTCAAGTACTATCGAGATCTCTGCATTGCCCGACTTCGATGCGACAAAGATCGACTCAGGGCGATTCTTTCCTCGTCCGAGTCTGAGCACGATATAATTACTCGAAGGCACAGTCATCTTATTCGATGGAATCGCTCCTCCGTCTGTAGCTCCATTGCGACAGACATAAATCTCCTTTCCTGTCGCTCCGAGACTGATCTGTGTAGCCGGAGAAGGAAGAAGGATCTCTGTGACTGTCGAGTCTCCTGCTGTGAAGTTATAGAATGCAGGATATACGTTTAGGCTTCTTAAGTCTTCGCTCATGATTGTCTCCGGTTGCGATTCTTCCATGCTTGCATGACTTTGTCTCTGTTCGCTGCATAAAACTCGGGATCTTTCAAGGCACGATCAAGAAAGCCCGGAGAGTCGGGCGCCGGGATTGCTCCGACGTTTGTGCGCGGAGCTGCGGCCTGCTGTGGTTCAAGTGATTCTCCGAGAGCCTGGAGCTGTGATGCTGTCGATGCTTCGGGGAGATCTCCTGCTTCTGCATTGTCTTCTCCGATCATCTTCAATGCTTGCAAGTGTGGACGGATGGTGATCGGTGCTGTCTCTGGATTCTCGACTTGCTGATCAAGCCAGTCTGAGAGAGTCTGTCGCTCCTTGTCGCTCTTGCCTTTTTGCGCTCGTTCAAAGCTCCATTCTATCGCCTCCACAAGATCGGGATCTGTCAGTCCATGCTTCGATATAGATTGGTATCGCTCGAATCGTTGCTCTGAGCTCTGGAGTCTTGTCTGCATCTCTGCGAGCTGTTGATTAAGAATGTCGACAGAAGACATTGCCTTCTCCGCTTTTGCGAGTCTGCTCTGTGCTTCTTCCAGTGCTTTCTCGGCTGTCGTTGCTCTCGTTGCGACCTTGCCGATTCTCTCTTTGATGATGTTTTCCATCTCGGATTTTAGGACGTATGTTCGCCCTTCGTTTTCTATCTCTGTCATTGTAGTCTCCTATTGGGTTAGATTGAGTATTGAGCTCGTTCTGCTCGGATTCTCTCGAGCTCTTGCTTTGCTTCGATTGGATCAAGATCTGGATTCATGATCTGCATTGCATCGACTGGAGAGATAAGTCCTGCGCTTAATTTCTGGATGATGTCTTCTCGTTGTGCTCTCATCTCTTCCGGGGAAAGTCCGAGAGGAGTATACACGACTCTGTATCCTGTCTCTGGAAGATTGGCACTCAAAAAACGGTTGCACAGCATCGCACATTTTGACAGCATCTCTTCGTCTGCTCGACGAAAGACAGGAGCATATCTGCGCTGCGCTTCTCTTTGTCCGTCTCTTGAGATTGAGAGTGCATATCCGCTTCTTGGATCTCCGCTTTGTCTCAGGACCTCGGACGAGATGCCTGCTGCTGTCGCGACTCTGTATTCATACTTTGAGATACTCTCGAGTAGCTTCTCGGGATCGCTATATGTGAAAGAACCGATAAGCGGCTGTCCTTGCATGTCGGGATCGGTTTGAAACATCAAGATAGAGCTTGGATCGGTAGAGATTGCAGATCGTCGTCCTGTGAGATCTCCTTCGAGCTGAGAGAGTCCTGCAAGATGCAATCCTGCGACATACTTTTGCGGCCAAGAGTTATCGCGCACACAGTGAACATAGAAGGAAAAGAGGACTGCTGCTGTCAGAGAACCGTATGCAAGCTGTGCAGCGTCAAAAGCGTTAAAGAGCTGTCCTGTCTTCTCGGCATGATACAAGACGACAGGAAGAAAAGGGACTCCGTCCTTGCTTCGATAAGGATATGCTTCTCCTCGCATCGCTTCATGTCCCATGTAAACTTCCGACATGTCCTTTCCGACTCCTCCGGCAGGAGTAGCTTCGAACATGCCAAAGAGAGGAGCATTCGGATCTCTGATGTCTAGGATGTCCCACACCCAGATAGCCTCCCCATTCTCTGGATTCATCCTCAGTCTGAGCTCTTGATAATACAGAGGAATGTCGGGAGCATCCTCTGAAGCTGCGCAGACTACAAAGTCAGGAGAGACGCAACGAAAGGACAGACCGGGCACTCGTGCAACGTCTCCGGGAATATGAGGAGCAACGTCGACGCGTACAAACATTTCTCGAATACCGAGAGTCATTTGCTGCACCTTCTGCATCAGCTGGAAGTATCCTGCTTTCGATACATATCCATCGCGCCCGACGAGCTCAGAGATGTCTCCTTCTCCTGTGATGTTTGGCTCTGAGTGATAGAGCATCGCGAGCTGTCTTGTGACTTGCTCGATTGCGCAGCTGCTCAAGTCTGACGGTCCGAGAGCTTCTCTTCTGTCTGTCGGCAGATGTCGGAGGAGCTCATCCTCTAAATCCTGCTCCCAAAGTCCGGTTAACAGTCTTCGTCTGAGTGCGGAGTGCTCCCATCTTCGTTGATCGGAGTCTGTCGGAGCTTGCGGTTTTGGCGGTACGTTATTGATATGCATTAGTACACCTTAATTTGTTGTGGAATCGTTGGCTTGTAGTCCAGAATCGGAAGCAGTCCATATCTCAGACCGTCGATTGCGTGTCCATAGGGATCTCGGGATCTTGCTGATTGTGTTCTCTTCATTGTCCAGCTCTGAATTGATTTTATCGTCTGCGCACATTCAGGACGTATCCAAAAATGTTTTCTCGACATGATTGCATGCAATATACTAGCACCAAAATAGACGGAGTGCCGACCTTTTCGCGCTCTGCGTATCGTAAAGGGTAGACCTCTCGGAGGATAGCCCAAGATGCTCTCAAAGGCGCGCATGAGCATAATGTTATTCATGCGGTATTGATCGCGGCCTCTGTGCTCTCCGTCTCCTGTCCAGATGGCAAGATTCGGATCGACTCCGTATTTTTTCAGCATCTCAAGAATCGCTTGTGCATGATGCTCGGGAGGAGCTTGTCCTGATGTGTATTCTCCAAGGACAAAGATTCTCGGGTTCTGAGGATCTCTCATGTCTACGCAGGAAAGAATCGCGACTTGTGATCCTGGATTGGAACCATGATCAATACCGACACAGAAACGATAATCTCCTCCTCTCGGGACTGGTTGCGAGCTGATCATGTCTTCGCTGAAGTTCTCAAAGACGACTCCAATAGGAGCAACGTCAAAAGATCCATTGATTCGAGCTTCTCTATCGTAAGGCAGATAGGCCTCTGTGATCTTGTCGATCTGCTCTTGTGACAGCAAGAATCCTTTCGGGAGTCCGATCGGAGTCGTTGCATCGACAGTCAAGGGAGCACGATGTGCAGAGATCAGTCCTCTCTCAATCATCTCTTTGATATATGTGACATCGACTCCTCCGACGGGAGTCAAGCTGATCGCGACTGTCCCTCTCTTGCCTCCTGCTCCTCCTCGCGAAGTACGAGCGACGAGCTCGTTGAATGTAGACTGATCGACAGGCTCATCGATGCAGACAAGATTCGCTGTCGCAGATGCCAATCCTAGTCCTTGATTCGCTGTCTTGATACGGATGATTGATCCGTTTGTAAACTTGACGAGAGGAGCAAGACCTCGGAATCCTTTGCCCCGGACAAACTCGCAGCTTGGATCAAGCTCTTCTTTCGGGATCATGTCATAGAGCTTCTGTTGTATCGTCCGAGATTGCTCGTGCGAGTGTGTTATGAGCCATGCTTCGATTGGAGGAGGATCTGTCTTGTAGTGCGGATGCCGACCGAGACAATGATAGAGTAAGAGTGCGCATGTCGCTAAAGTCTTGCCGACTTGATTCCCTCCGATCAGTGCTTTGATTGGAGCTTTGTCTGCGAGATATTTTTGTTGTGGAGGAGTAGGAGAGAAGTATCTCAAAGGATCATTCTCTGCTCTCTTTCGCAACCATGTCAGACGCTGAGCCATTCCTCCGAGGCTATTCATTTTCTTCTCCAGAATAGATCAGTGCAGAGTGTTCCGTCTCCTTGCTCGTTGCAGTATTCGATCATTGACATCGTGTTCTGTATGTTTGAGATCTCTTCGCACTGCTTCCCGGATGTCTGAGAATCGATTCCTCTTGAGTAGACGAGACATGTCATCTCACGACAGAGCAGCAGTCCTTCTTGTGTCTTCGTCTGATCGGGATTGCAGATCTCTTTGATCACATCTAAGTCTGTGAGCTGCTGGATGACTTCTTGCTGCTTCGTTGCTGTCGTGTCTTCGATTGTCGGCTGCTTCTTCTCGAGTGCTTTCGCTCCTCCGACTCCGAGGAGGACACCGATCAAACCTGCAAGAATAATCTCTACCATTTGCTTTCGTTCCTCTCGTTTATTCTTTGGATGCAGTCTGTCCATGATTCTCCGTCCATATCAAAGACGAGCTTGATGTCGTCTTCTTGCAATAACATGTCTTTGATGATTGCTGCAATTAGATCGTCGACTTGAGGAGCTGTCACTGTCTGCTTGTATATATGGAGATAGTTACGGAGCGTGATTTTGTCTTTGTCTAGCTCCATAGTCAAAGCATTGACAGCAGCGTTTTTCGTCGCAACCTTGTCGAGCATATACAGGATTTGTCCCTCTAAGGTTGTGACATCAAGATCGACGATTCTCATACTGCATCCTCAAAGAGATCAAGCTGTGCATTCTCTCTCTTGTATTCTTCTTTTGCCCAATCAAGACGACCTTTGATAATTGGCAAGTATTCAGACGTTATCTCAATCCCGACAAAGTCGAATCCTTCAAGGATTGCTGCGCATCCTGTTGTGCCCGATCCGCAAAAAGTATCAAGAATCGTTGATCCCTTCTGTCCTCCGATCAGTCTGCATAACCATCTCATGAGCTTGATCGGCTTGACTGTCGGATGAAAGTTTGCAACGTCTGGAGATTCTCGTCCGTCGAATCTCTCTCCTTGTCCGTCATTCAAGCACATGTTGCTCTTTGCTGTCCGTCTCTTCAGATGTTTAAGTCCTGCTTCTCTCTCTGCTCTGCTCGGCTTTGCGCATTGATAAAGGTTTGCAGGCCATCTTCCTATATCAGACGGAGGAGTATTTCTTATTTGACTTGATTCTGATAATTTATGACCGACATTGCCTCTTGATGTGCCTATTTCCCAATGTGGCTTCTCTTGAGAACCTATCCAACAGGGATCGCCATAACCGAATCGACAAGAGTCTATATTGAGCGCACCCGTACCATATTTCAAGACATTCTGTGCGACAGTCAATCCTTTCTCTATTGGCTTTCGTGCTAGGATTGCAGGCTCTATTGCAGGTTTGAGTGCTGTCCCGTATCCCTCCCAATCATCACAATCTAAGTCTTTGTCAATGTCTCGCGACTTTGGGAATCCAGAGAAATAGCACCAGTGTATCGTGTCTCGTATATCAAAGCCTGCATCTTCAATCGCGACTCCGAGACGATGCACTGTCCGAGTCGAAGAGAATGCGATGATGTGTCCTCCGGGCTTCAGTACTCGCAGACATTCTCTCGCCCATTCAAGACCGGGGACAGAGCAGTCCCACTTCTTGCCCATAAACCCGATCCCGTAAGGAGGATCAGTGACAATCGCATCGATTGAGCAAGGAGCGAGCTCTCGCATTTTTGAGATGCAGTCTCCTTCTATTATTCTGTAGTCTCTCAGATCTTCCCACATGTCATGCCTTCTTGAGTGCAACGACATTCGAGCCGACAAGACTATGCAGATCAGCTTGCACTCTTTGTCTCAGGATCGGAGGCAGCGCAATAATCGTGTTGACGATCTCGGACATGAGCTGCTCGTCTGTCATTCTCTCATGTGCATCGACTGCACCCTCTTCTGCGTCGTATGCTTTCAGAGCTTGCATCATAGTCACGAGCTGTCTCTGTAGTGCTGCGTATGCTTGCCATGAGCCGGAGTCCTTTGCTTTTGTCATGCTTTGCTTTAGCTCGGAGATCTGGATGGTCAGCATCGTCCGATAATCAAGAGAGTCGGCTTTGTTCTGTGTCTCTTCTTCTGCTTCGGGGATTGCGTGTTGTGCATCGTTCTTGTATCCATGTCTCCGGGAGAGCAACCACATTGCAGACTTGACATCTCCTTCTTGTATTGAGTGATTGATCGTCTCTAGTGCAGACATTGCAGCATGAGCGTCTGCAGCTCTGACATTTTCTGCAAAGCTCTTGAATAATTTTTGCGCTCTTGGCTGCTCTCCTTTCGCAATCCATTTGTAGATCGTTGATCGTCCGACTCCGGCAACGTCTGCTGCAATCTGCATCGTCGCGCCAGCTCTGAGCGCTTTGATGATTTTGTCTTGTGCTGTTTTTAATTTTTGGCTCATGTAGTCTCCAATATTTTTGAAAAAAATCTGCACGTTTCTCTAAAAGCCCGCGGTACGCGCAG
>Ga0070750_10002173_pt1 | contig 10879 bp, 16 predicted proteins | sample VirMetDEL_Nov_24_FD_77013 | JGI IMG/M metagenome (GOLD analysis project Ga0070750, IMG submission 77013) | Aqueous microbial communities from the Delaware River and Bay under freshwater to marine salinity gradient to study organic matter... | ecosystem: Environmental > Aquatic > Marine >...
ACCATAGTTTCACTGTGACTGCACAGCATCTCGACTACCGGAGACTCGGTAAGCAGAGAGTGGAAACCAAGCAGATTCTTATGACGCTGCTGGGTGAGAGTAAAGGATGGCGCAACCATCCGGCGGTGCGTATGTGGGAGGGATACGAGACCGCTTTGTGCTGGTACGGATTGGCCATGTGCTGGGAGTGGCGACAGAGGCAGTATGTAGACAACCTTCAACCCTACTTTCAGAAGACATATATGGAATTAGTACAGTTTGAAAAAGAGAAACCAGAGCGCTTAAGTGAAGGTGTGATAATGAGTATTGATGATGAACTTTATAAGCTGCGCGAGGATGCCGACGACCTTGGCTACGACCTTGGCTACGACCTTGGAGCATGGCGTCAGTACGGGCTTGGGGATCTCCTGCCGTGGTGGATGGACCCGGAGAATCCCATTAGTGATGCAATGATAGCGTCCCACCGTAGCAACCTGATAAGAAAGAAACCAGAGCACTACAGTGAACTGTGGCCTGAACTGGATGGATCACTAGAATATCTGTGGCCTGTTTGAAAGAAATTTTAGGCTTGACATACTATACACAGTATGGTATAATGAGCTTCGCTCATGACGAAAACTACAAAGTAGGAATGAGCAAACCGTAACAAACCCGACAATGTGTCGGTGATGTTACAAAACTTAAACAATGAGGAAATTCACATGACTACAGCATTTCAAAACAACGACTGGGTATCCATTGACGACACGCGGGACATCATCCTTGCGTCTATGTTGCAGGAGACCTGTGACGTAAGTTTCCTGTTACTCGGTGAGCCGGGTATCGCCAAGACGGCGATGGCGATGGACGTCGCACGTATCGCAACCGAATCCGATGGGGTAAAGAGGATATCTACATATATAGATGTGCCGACCACTGACCCGTCGGACATTGGAATCCCTATCCCTAATCATGAAACGGGGACAACCAGACTATATCCCAACGAAGCGTTCAAGTTTCACCTGATGGGTGAAGACGGTGATCCCGGCGTGCTCATATATGATGAACTGTCCAAGGGTGTGATGCCTGTGCAGAACATGCTACACCCAAGTCTGACTATGGTGGACGGCGCGCGGCGAATAGGCGCAACACGTCTGCATCGTAGGACCGTAGTGGTCGCCACGGGTAATCTCAACAGCGATGGTGTCGGTGATGCTCTCAAGTCTCATACTCGCAATAGAGTAATTGTGTTATATGTAAGGAAGCCTACCAATGAGGAGTTCCTGTCTTACGCTATAGGTGCGGGTATCCACCCCATGATTGCAGCGTGGATTGCCAACGAGCCTAGGTTATTTAAGTCTTATACGGACGGAGATTTCGAGACGTTCGACGACGAGACGCTAATGCTTATCCACAACCCGACAGCCAAGTCTCAGAACAAGCAGCAGGCGGTGGTGACGCCACGGTCCATCATGATGGCGTCGTCTATCCTTCACGCGGCGGAAGCTGCGGGAATTAGGGAAAACTTGTTAACTGCACAGCTCCATGGTGCGTGGGGCGCTACGGCTACGCGGTTATTCATGGCGTTCCGGTCCATCGGTAAGGATCTCCCAAGCCCGAAAGATATTGTCGCGGACCCCGAGGGCACGCCGGTACCGACCAGTGCAGCTGCGCAGATGATTATGGGATTCAAGGCGCCGCATTGGATGACGGCGAATGCGGGTGGTCTTGCTGCACCAAAGACGCGGCTCGATGTAGTCGCACGGATAAATGCGTATTTCAAATATATCAAACGCATGAGTGCTGAGCAGCAGGCGGTGTTTGTCAATCACGTTAAGCTCGCGCACGATAACGCGGTTAAAGCTAAGAAGACTACCGATATGTCTAAGCTGTGGGATGTATTGACAGGTACGGAAGCGTACCAGCAGTGGGCAGTCGAACATAACTACATGTTCACTAAATAACAACGCCGACATTGTGTCGCTAATGTTATGGAGTAAAAAACCATGCCACACCCGGGTGAAAAAGAAAGACGGAAAGCAAGGCGTGCACAGCGGGACCTTGCCCGACTCCGTGAGAGAGAAAGTCGGAGTAAAAAGAAGAAATACAAATTTAACGATAAACATTTTCCGGGATATGACCCGGAGATACACAGCAACCTGTACGACTACATCTAACTGAGGAAAATCAACGATGAATACTACTGCTCAAAATATATACAGTGTTAACAACGAAGAGGAAAATACCATGACCACCGACAACATCGAAGTGCTAAAGCACGCACAGAAACTGCAGAACAATGCGTATGGCTTCAAGCTCAACGTGAGCGTATGGACTGCGGTGAAGAAAGAAAAAGACGCGGGTGAGGATCTCGCCGCCCGCAACAACGCCGACAAGGAAGCTGTCGATATCAAGAAGAGGATCCTTGCAGGTAATCCGTTACATAAAGCCATTATCAGCTGCGCAGCTGCGGCTCGTAACTGGAACCACCAAACCAGTCTGCCGTGGACGGATGACGGTGACCGGGTAATTTCCAACGCCAAAATCTTAGAGCATAAAGAGCAGGTAGAAGCACAGCGCAGTGAATTCTACCAGCTGGTGGATGAGTTCATCGCGGACTATCCAGATGCTATCAATCGGTCGGCATTCTCTCTGGGTACTATGTTTGACAGAAACAATTATCCTCCTGTCGATGAGGTGCGGGCTAAGTTTAAGTTCGAGTACGTCTACCACCCACTACCTGATGCAGGCGATATCCGGATTGATGCAGCTAATGAGGGTATGAGGGAGATCATCGAGCACACTAAGCACGTCTTTGAACAACGCTCGCAGAATGCGATGAAGGAGGCGTGGACCCGTATGCGTGAGAAGCTGGAACATCTCCGTGACAAGGTTACTGATGGGGAAGAGGACAGTAAGAAGAAGCGCCTGCACGCTACTCTTCTGGTAAATATAGAAGACACAGTAAACATACTGCGCGGGCTGAATCTCACTAACGATCCTGAGCTAGACAAAGCTGGCGATGAGGTTATGGCACTAGTCCGCCGGTTGGACTTGGATGACCTGAAGAAAGACGTCGATGCGCGACAGGATACACAGCGCAAGGTCGATGAAATTCTCGCGAAGTTTGATTGGTAAGGAGCAAGACAATGCAAGTAGCAAAACAAGTATACGCATCGGGTGCCGTACTGACCCACGCGCAGAGAATATCCCGCGTGCTTAATCAGATTGAGAGAGACGCGGAACTTAGAGCATACAGTTCTCTCGCAAGGTTACGTCCTGTTGTGGTGACTGAAAGTGTAGAACTCGCCGCGACGGATGGTCTGACTATTATGTTTAATCCAGAGTTCATAGACATACTGGACGATGCAGAAATGGTGTACGTCATGTTGCATGAGGCGTCTCATATTGGGCACATGCACATGCTGGTGTACAACCACTTGGCTAAGATAGACAGCTATATCACTAACGTCAGTATGGACTACGTTATCAATAACGAGCTGGATGAACTATGCACGAAGACAGGTACTATCCGCCGACCCATATGGAAGTCTGGTGAGAATGCCGGTAAAGCTATCGGTGTATACAATGAACAGTACCGAGATAAGGATACCAAGGAGATATTCGATATCTTGTATAAAGAAAAGAAAGAACAGAAAGGAAAGCCAGAGCCGGGTGATGGGGATGGCGATGGCGATGGCGATGGCGATGGCGATGGCGATGGTGGTAGTACAGGCAATGACCCCGGTGATGGCGATGGTGGTAGTACAGGCAATGACCCAGCCGGTGGTGGGGGTGGTGATATCCCGTTCGACCATCACGATTGGGATAATGCTCGCGGTATGACGGAGGAGGAACGTAGGGAAGCCCAACATGAAATTGAGCAAGCTATTGAGCAAGGTAAGTTAGCTGCGGGTGTGACAGGTGCCAACGTACCGCGAGCTATACAAAACTTAATTAAGACAACCGTCGATTGGCGTGAACAATTACGAGACTTTCTCCAGCAGGCGAGTTCCAAGGGTTTTGATAACACGACGTTTCGCCGCCTCAACCGTCGCATGATAGGACTCGATTTGGTTATGCCTACGATGTATCAGGAGAGTCTGCGTAGCATAGGATTCTTTGTAGATACGTCCAGCTCTCGCAACGATGTGGAGATCGGTTTGTCCATGGACTGTATCGTGTCGGCATGTGAGGAGCTGATGCCGGATGAGCTGCGGGTGGTGTATTGGGACACTGAGATCCGCAATCAAGAATCATATGGGCCATGCGAGTATGCAAATTTCTTAGAGACCACAACACCACGCGGTGGTGGCGGCACTAAGCCACAGTGCATCAAGCACTATCTTGACTCTCTGGATGAGAACGACAGACCCGAGGTTATCGTAGTGGTAACCGATGGCGTGTTCTGGGGCGACCCGGAGGACTGGAATATCCCCACCTTGTGGGCTATTGCAGGTAAAAGAAACTACAATAATTTCACTGCACCGTTCGGTCAGTGCATAGAAATAACTGATTAATCATAACGAAGGAAGACTCTAATGGATAAATACACAACGAAGAATCTGAAGTATGTGAGCTTGCGTAAGGCATTCATCTCACCGCCGGGTATCTCTTATCCGATTTTGGATGGATACATGCAAGTACCGAGTCAACTTGTCTTAGAGCCTGAAGGTAATCTTCTGCAAGATATTATGTACAAGATGCGCGATCGGAGGAAAAGCCTAGCTAGTGATATCAAGTTTATGTTTATGACTAATTGGCGTCCCGTTGGAGTTAGGCATCCTCTGCCGCCGCACGATATTGTTAAGGTACAAGGCGCAGAATCTGTAGATAACAGTACGTTCACTAAGTTAAACAACAATTTAATATGGGTGATAGAGCGCGGACATAAAGTAGGATATATAAGGATAATAGAAAACAGCGCTCTCGTGCTTAATGATGACTACACACCCCAAAAAGAATACTGCATAATTATAGGTGCAAAGAATATCTATAGAAGCCGTTCAGACTCTAGGTGCTATTATAATGAGATAGTAGTTACGGCTAAGGGTAAAGGGTGGATGGCGCGAGTCATAAAGCAAATAGATACTCATTTATGTGCTTCGGCTGAAGAATTAATAGGTAATATAAAAGAAGCTATGAATACCGGAAAAGAAGCATTCAGTAGCTTAAAGAATGGGGGATTGTATGAAGAAATTAACTATGGACTATCAGATAGAGCGGGTGAACAAATAGAAAAAAATTACAGTAAAATATCTAACTCCATACCTTTAGCTCGTAATTGTTTTACCGCGCGTGACTTAAGAAGTAACCCTAAAAATATTATTAACCTACTTATGTACATGCTTTTCAAACAACATGAAGAAGTCTCATGGGATTCCATGCCTAGTACGGTCGATGTAGACTATATAGAACTAATTAATGATATAGCTCTGTCAACACCGTCCGAAACACGTAAGGAGTTTATTGATAAATTGGAATCAGCTAGTACAAGCTATATTATACAGAAAGAGCATTTGAATATTTACGAAGCTAAAGCCAAAACAGCGAAGTTGCATATCAATCTATTAGGAAACGTGACTCTATTTATACCGTGGCTGGTGAATATATATCTGGATGATGTATCCAACTCCCCGGTCTCCCCGAGATATAGAGTATTTCACTTCGACAATATGTCACTACTCCCTAAAAGTTTGCGGGATGGCGTAGACATAATGCAGACAACCGGTCTATGTGAATACGTGCAAAATGTTGGGATGATGTTTGCTTCATACGATAAGTGTGAAGACGCAGAGTTTGAAGAAGAAGCGGAAGGTAAAGCATCTATAGACCGTTACTTCGAGGCTTTTACTGACTTTCAGAGAGCAAGGCAAGAAGATTATGGTTCTTATTTTTCGTTCGATAAAGTTTTCTTTAGGAATGCTGTAGAAGATAACCTTGATTGGTTTGAGAGTTTGCCGGATGAAGATAATAAGGAGTGAAGTGATGAATGTTCTTGATGAGTTTAAACGTCTCGGAAACATTGCAAGCTACCACTATGCAGATGACACAAGCCGAGAGTGGGCCATGGGTGCTAAATACAAGGCTGATGCGCTTGCCTTGTTCGATGCCAACCCGGAACTGCAAACCGAAATGCGTCAATGCCGGTTCCTCTGGAGCATAGAGATGGAGAGACCATCAGCTGTATGACTGCGGTGACCAAAATGAGGGGGTAACAACCCCGACAATCTGTCGGTAATGTTATGGGGCGCTTCGGCGCCCTTTTTTTTGCTTGACGATTATGAAAAATAGGTGTACATTGTATTTCGACCTTGTGATGTACAGCTCATCACACTCCGTTCCCCATCGGGTGGTTTTCCTTCGTTGTCCGCCCGATGGGGTTTTTTAAGATTATTACAGTATACATTGTTAGGATTAAACATGGCAGACACTCCAGAGAATAGAGTAAAGAAGAAAGCAACCACCTTGCTTAAAAGTCTGGATGCGTATTACTTTTTCCCTGCCACAGGGGGGTATGGTAGGTCAGGCGTACCTGATATCGTTGGGTCTTATATGGGTAAGTTTTTCGGTATAGAGTGCAAGAAACCCGGAGGTAAAGTCACTGCACTCCAACAGCGAGAGCTGGACAATATCACCGCATCAGGTGGTGTCGCGTTTATGTACGATGGGACCATGAGTGACAATACGTTTCTGGAATTGTTGGGCGCTGGTGAATTATGGAGGAACATGGTCTAGTGGGTTGGTATCATGAAAAACCAAGACGTACTCGCAGATATCAGGTCTATAAGATACTCGGGGAGTTAAAAGATAACGGCCCCTACACTATAGAAGAGTTATCTGAGGTAACCGGTATCCACCAGAAGACTGTCACTAGGCATGTGCGCGAGGTGTGGGCGCTGGACATAATCTATATATGTGAGTGGTGTAGAAATTACAGGATGCCTGTGCCCGTTTTTAAGTGGGGAAGGGGTATAGATAGGCCACAACCAGACCCATACACAGACGCCGAAAAGGCCAAGAGACAGAGAGAACGTGTAAAAGAGCGAACGTGTAAAAAATTCTTACCAGTTCCCGGATTGGCGGCGATAGCTAAATGGGGAAATTACGAAAATGAATAATGATGATTTGTTATGGAAGTGCAAAGGTAAAGCTCTGTGTTGGATGGGCAATAAAAATGGACGCTGAAGGCGCTAAAACTATGGATCTGATGGGTATTGTATTCGGCAGCAGACCCCGGAAGGCCTGATGAAGGCCGCCAAATTGCGCGCAAAAAAGACCCATAATCAACGAGGAGAACGATTATGAGAACATCATCTGACTATATCATGACACTTCTGTATCGCACCATTCATGATCGACTTGAAGCAGACCGCGTCATTGAACAACTGCGCGAGGCCAAGAAGCAGAAACCACGCACACAGCGGCGCAATGTGTATGTGCGCGATAAGTATAGATACGACTCGCGAACACCGCGAATGCGCAAGATTACAGGTAGCTGGATTCTTCGAATTCGCCCGAGATTAGGTAAAAATTCACCCTATCGGGACATGTATGCATCCGGAAAAGGCGCTACTGAGCGTGGCGAGTACTATCGGCCGGTGGCGCAAGACATTAAGCGCATTCACGCCGACAGACTTGACATATATCTGAGTTTTCAAGCAAAAAAGTTTTCATTTAGGAGCCCATATGATCGGTCTTTTTTGTCCAATTTGCTCTAAGAGGAGATACTGTTTTTTGTTAGGAGCGTATAAATGACTAAAACATCAGAAGTAAGAAGTCTTTACGTAATCGAACACCGTGTGACTGGAGAAGTACTTTTCTCGCTGGAATGCAGATCGTTGAAATTGTGTGTAGAGGCTGCGGTAGAAAACGGTGCCGACTTACGCGGAGCAAATTTGCGAAATGTTTGCTTAAGCGATGCATACTTGGGCAATGCAGACTTATGCGATGCTGACTTACGCAATGCAAACTTTCGCGGCGCTGACTTACGCGGTGCTGACTTGCGCGATGCTGACTTATGCGATGCCTACTTGCGTAATGCCTTCTTGAGCGGCGCTGACTTACGCGATGCTGACTTACGCAATGCAAACTTACGCAATGCAAACTTACGCAATGCAAACTTTCGCGGCGCTGACTTATGCGGCGCCTATGTCATTGATGCCGGCCAGGATTTTCGTGGCCATCGCTTCTGGTGCTGGCGACAAAAAGACGGCAAGGTTGTATATCGCGCAGGTCGTCATGAATGGGATTCATACACAGACGCAAAAGCGCATTACCTGCACAAATATGAAAGCGACGGCGTGCCCGCAGAATGTTTGGCCCGATTAGAGCTATTGCATGGCGAAGCTAAACGGCGCAGGTGGCAAGGTAAAGGTGAGTAATGAAAGGGAAAAACCTGTTAAAGGACTTGCGTCACTTGGTTTGTATGAGGAATGTTTCGGTCGAAAGTTTCCCGAAAAAACTGAACTGCTTAACGAACTACAGTTCGCTCATGACCATGAGGAGGTTGATATGTGGGCTCACGCATTCAAGAGAATAAAGGATTTATACTTATAATTTTCTAGAGAAGGTAGACAATGAATAAAGAGTTTAATTACGAAGAAGCTAAAAAAGAATACTTTGAACGATTAGAGATTGTTAAAGTATGGATGAAAGAGAATAATATAAAAACAGTAGACCAAGGCGGGGGTAATTATGAGCGGAGAAATAGAACTAATATACGGTAAACGAGCTAAGTGGGAGATAAATCAATTTATACTTCCAGAGCGCAAACCGGGAGAGAAACAATGTGAATACTCTGACGGGGGGAGACGGTGCCTAACTACTTTCCCATACGACCCTAGCTCATCGAGAAAATTCTGCCCCAGACACAGACGCTCTTCACATCGTAGTAGGAACAAATAGGAGTAACGTATGGGCACCGGACCTAAGATTGATACAAAGAAATTCACAGAAGATTGTATGGAATATGTTGTTACTGAGATGGAGAACGATATAAGGAGATTAAACAAAGAGAATGCAGCGTTAGAGAAAGCATTGAAAGAAGCTCAGTCCCAACTACTTTCCACTAGACTAATCTTGCTAAGTATACAAGATTCTTTAATAGCTATTAAACATAAGTATAAGGGATGAATGATGGAAGAAGATATGTCTTTAGAAGATTTGACAGATATACTTCAATCTAAATCCGATTGGAAAAGTGAGAGTAAAGACACTGAGGAAGTATTTACTGAAGGTACAAATTTTGTACTCACAGAAGAATTAGTCAACAAGTTCGGAGACTTGTTAGAGAGTGTAATCGGATTCACTGACGAATTGACAATAGCTCAGTTAACACATATTGGATTACCCGCTACAGATAAAAACCGCGCACGTATGTTTAACACAATATGTGGATTCATGTGGTGTGCGGCAGTTCATCGTCATATCTATAACCAAAACAATACAAATAGCACGCTCAATTCAGATGACGACTTGACATATGGGTGGAGTCTAGGTGGAGTAATTGTAGATACCGTAATGGAAGAAAGAGGTTACGGATTAGACGACGATGGAGAGATAAAAAAAGTTAAAAAACATTGACTTTGTTTGACAAGACCTATAAGATATTTTTCCCAACCAAAACTACCTAAGAGGTACATATGAATCAGAGAGTTGACAAATTGTACGTTGTAACCAACAACGAGGGTGAGAGGGTCTATGTAAAAGCTAAAAGCAAGACTTCAGCTTTAGCGTATGTTGTGGGTCAGATGTTCACGGCGCAGATGGTTTCGCCTAATGACATGCCCGCATTAGCTAATGATATTGCCGGGGGCGTTACCGTCCATCAGGCATAAGTTGCCCATACTGCACTAATTCTATTAAGGGTTAGTGCAGTATTTTTAATCTGGCTGGGTGGCGGAATTGGTAGACGCAACAGACTTAAAATCTGTCGGAGGATTCTCCGTACCGGTTCGAGTCCGGTCCCAGCTACCAACGAGGCCAACTAGATGCGGTGCATCACGATTGATTTCGAGACTTATTACGATTCTAAGTTCTCTCTATCTAAACTAACTACAGAAGAATACATACGGCACGATGACTTTCAGGTTATCGGCGTAGCGGTCAAAATCAACCACCACAAACCTATCTGGTTTAGTGGTTCTCACAAACAGATTAAGCGTTTCTTAGATGAGTGCAGGCTGCAAGAGTCTGTGTTGATAGCGCATAACGCCATGTTCGATGCAGCTATCTTATCTTGGATATTCCATATAGAACCTTTTAAGTGGGTTGACACTATGTCAATGGCGCGGGCTATTGATGGCGTCAATGTCAGTGTAAGTCTAAAATCTATAGCAGAGCGTTATGGTGTGGGTGTAAAGGGAACGGAAGTCATAGCCGCTCTAGGTAAACGCCGAAAGGATTTCACTAAGTCAGACCTAACACAGTACGGTGAATACTGTAAGAATGACTGCAATCTTACATTCGATATTTTTAAAATATACGTACAGCAGACCAGCCCAGTGGAGTTGGACGTTATCGACACCACCATACGTATGTTCTCAGAACCAATACTGCGGTTGGATTATGACCTTCTTACTGAATACTTAACTAATGTAAGAGATAAGAAAGAACAGTTGATGAGAGCATGTGTTGCAGACCGCGATACATTGATGTCAAACCCCAAGTTTGCGGATATGTTGATAAGACTTGGGGTAACTCCACCTACCAAAATATCTCCAGCGACCCAGAAAGAAACCTTTGCGTTCGCTAAGACAGACACAGGGATGCAGGAGTTGTTAGACCATCCAGATGACACGGTTCAAGCATTGGTAGCAGCTAGGCTTGGAGTTAAATCTACACTCGAAGAAACCCGAACGGAAAGATTTATAAATATCGCGGAGCGCGGCGAATTACC
>Ga0070750_10002176_pt1 | contig 10866 bp, 14 predicted proteins | sample VirMetDEL_Nov_24_FD_77013 | JGI IMG/M metagenome (GOLD analysis project Ga0070750, IMG submission 77013) | Aqueous microbial communities from the Delaware River and Bay under freshwater to marine salinity gradient to study organic matter... | ecosystem: Environmental > Aquatic > Marine >...
GCACAGTTCTTTTATTTGTCAAGAGATTATTTAATAGCCTTCTTCTAAAGCCCACTCCATAATTTTGTCAATCACGCTAGGGGCAACTGGCTTTAACTCGTCGGTAGAATTATTCGTCAACCCCCCCTCATGGTAAAGGTGTCCGAGAGAAGAACTGTAGTAACCATCCCGAGAGGAGACGAAGCAATCTGAGCGAAGCTCCCCCCCCTCAGTATAAACATCCAGTTCTACTAAGTAACCGTGGATTCTCTTGCTGATACTTTTCTCTGAGTTCATTTGTTTATTCTCCTTCCGAAAGTTCACGAATGATCTGCTCCGACAGGTTCTTAAGATCGAAGAGGCATGTAAGCAACTCTCTCTTGGCTTTAGCTGCTCGGTCCTCCCCATCCACCTTCGGGTAGTGGTTCCTCCCGTGAAAACTTTGATTGGGGAATACATCGAAAGCGTTCTCAATCGCTGCTGCGAAATTGTCCCACTCTTCGATAAGAGACTCCCTAGAGTTTCCATTGAGATGGACTACGGGAGACACGGCTTCTTTCAGTTCTATTGCTGTCATGGTCAAGAACCCTATTCCAGACCCATAAAGAAGTCAACAGATATTTTTAATCCCAGAAAAAATTATTTTGGTTTAAATAAACCAGATCACTTGGTTTAAATCAACCAGATTATTTTGGTTTAAATAAACCGGTAGGTTTGGCGCGTTTTAATTATAAGTTCTTTTAAGAATAAATAAAAGCGCCCCCTCGTAAGAGGGGACGCTTCCCGTCAAGCCCGTGCGTCCTCAGGCTTAGACGGTGGGGGTTAGGAGTTTCTTCCCGTGGTCCCGGTATTTCGCCAGCGTTGAGTCTCCGGAGAGCAGGAAGCTGGTGAACTCCGACTTGTGGCGGGATGCAGTCCCGAAACGAGCGTTCGACACACGCTTCGCCATGCTGACCGACTTGCCAACCCCGTCGCCCGAGGTGTAGTATTCAGTCGCCCCGTTCATCAGGTCATAAAGGGTCTTGCCCTCGTTGCCCTGACCGTTCTGGAATAGGTCTACAATCCCGTCGATGGTGTTCTCCATGCGGGTGGACATGTCCTCGTTCGACTTCTTCTTCCGACCAAACCATCCAGCGGTCAGTTCACGCGCTTCGATTTCAGAGCAAGCCTGATCCGCAAGGAACTTCATGCGGTCGATGAACTCTTCCCGACCCGTCAGGATACGGTTTACGAGGTCACCCATATTCTGGACAGCGAGATTCGCGCCCTTGGTATGAAAAACCTTGAAGCCAACGTCCCCGGCACTGGAAAGCGACCAGTCGAGGGTATTCTGACAAACGATCCGCACCATGGAGTCGTAAGCGTTCACCGCCATCATCCCATCGTGAGAGGTCACGAAGTTGAGATAAGCCTCAAAATCATCTCCATTCACGTTGAACTGGGCGGTATCTCCAAGCTCGACGCTGACGAAGAAACGCTTGCCCTCCCCGAGAGTGCCTACGGTAGAGATCTTATGATCAACCCCTTCCAGAGCAGTCTCAAGAGCATCCCACACTTCCTCATTCTTCACCACGGTGTAGCCCTCGCGAGGGATGTGGAGAGGAACGAATGCGTCGGGAACATCCGGACGGTTACGCATATCAGCAAGGAGTGCCTTCCAGCCCTCCAATTTGACCTGCTCGCCCTCAATCGGGATGACTGGGCAGCCCTCCACGATGTCAAAGAAGAGAGGGTCCGCTTCGAGTTTAGTAATTGCAGATTTGACTTCTGCCATCTGGTGCCATTCCGGTCCTTCGACCGAAAACACCCTGTCTACTGGTTTTATGATCATGTGGCTCATGATAGTAACCATTCTACAGAGGGCGAAAACAAAATCAAGTAGTTTTTTTGCGTTATATCGATTTTTTTTTCATGACTGCAATCACCAGTCATATGACCAGTGTTCATACGAACACCCCCCCAGAGGCGCTTGGTTTAAATAAACCAGAATCAAAGTGGTTTAAATAAACCAGAAATTTTTTGGTTTAAATGAACCAGAACTCATCCTCTCAAAACATATCAACTGATTTTTTTCAAGCTTCTCGAGCCGAGAGGGTCTGTTTGCCAACACTATTGCTGTTTAATAGTTATAACTTACTCAAGCCGAAAGAATAATTGTCCCAACAGAATTATTGTTTAATATTATTTAATGCCCATCTTCCGTCACCTCGACCAAACACTCTGGCTTGCCAATGAACACCCCACTGTCATTCACCTTGATGTTGAGTCTGTGACCAGCCGCTCCATTCATGCGCAGATACTCGCGCCGACCTCGAAGAGCGTGTAGCAACTCCTGCTGATGGATCCTGATCCACTCCCATCTCTCTGAGCCGATGCAATACATCGGAACCTTCACGTAGAACGCTCGGGATGCCCCCTCTTTCTCCACCCACCTTACAACTTCTTCCAACTGATCTGATTCAAGTTCCATATATCTATATACACAAACAAACCCCGCCTCCCCACGGGCAAACAGAAAAACCGGGGGAGACGGGGACCTTACCTCTAAGGAATTGTTTATACTTTAGCGATGTAAGCGTTGCCCTCTTTTGTAAGGAGGCGGTGGTTGTCCACCGTAATGAGGTTGGCTTGGACGAGGTATCGCTCCATGTTCTGGATGGTGGGTCGAGCCTTGTTCAGACGGTTGGCAAGGGTGGTCACCTTCAAACCCTTCGGGTTCTCACCCAAGATGTGGAGGTATGCCACCTCATCTCTGGTAAGACCTCGGGGCAGCAGGTCGAAGTCAGACTTAACCTCTTTCCACTCTTTCTCGTTGACACTCGAAAGCTCTAAGGTGCGAATCTCATCACCCAACTTGTGTGCGCCACGACCGTTCCAGCGAACGTGCTTCACCATCTCATCCAGCACCTTGGCGGGGATCTTCGTGTCAGAACACGCCAGTTGAACTATTTTGCCAAGTTCTTCTGACGAATACGCTTCCAAGGCAACTTTCTGGAGACGATCCATCAAGGGAGGAAACACGTTCTGCTCCTCGGTGGTCGTGAAAAGAAAAGTGATCTTGGAAAAATCGAACTCGAAAGAATAATCCTCATATTTAACTACGTTGAACCGCTTGGGGGTAGGCTCAAGAATTGAAAGAAGGCTTCCAACAACTTTATTAGGAAGTTCGTGGCACTCATCGAAATGAACTGTCACACGCTTGCCCTCAACGTCGGGAAGGATGATACCCTCGAAAAGATCACGTGCATTTTTAATAGTGCCACAGTTGACCTTGCGGTAGCCCTTGCCATAGTGAATGTCACCATCAGCCAGAGTCAATCCGCTATCGCGCTTCTTCTCCTTGTCGATCTCGTGCATTGCCTTGGCCAGCAGACGAGCAAGGTAAGTCTTGCCATCTCCAGAGCTTCCGCCAATGAACAAGTTCGGCATGAAGGATGTTTTCTTATAGGCAAGCAACCTACGCCGAATCATCTTTTTGAAACGAGTCTGGCCAATTGCTTGGGTGAATATATCAAGTTCATCAATTTTCATTAGTAGTATTGTTTGTTTGGGTTGAAATATACTTGTAACAGTAAATAATGATATGTCAATCAAATTTTTCCAAGCTACCTTCAATTTCGACATCGGGCGAAGGACGAGACAGAGAGTGGTTGGAGGGGCTTACCTCAATCGTCTTATAACTCTCCTCTGGTGTAGCCTTGATGACGTAACCACGATTCCTTGCCCACATTCTGCCAACTGATATAGATTTATTGAGAGTGTCTGAGTAGCCCTTGTCCTTCATCGAGGAGATCAGGTCTTGAGCAAAGCGTTCGCCACCCAAGATAGTTAAGAGAGATGTAAGATCGACATCGCTAGTAGAGCCAGACCCCTTGGGCTTGCCCAGTTTGCAATTACCATGCTCATCACACTTAGCCCATCTATACCGATTGGTCTTAGTTTGAGTTAATTTCTTGAACTCCCCATCTACAATGCGGACTTCACCGACTTTGGCGTTTTCTGTTCCAGTTTTCATAAGTTGAGAATTTAATATTCTTTTTTAATGCTGTCAAGAACTAATTAGCCTACGCTGGGTTGGGTTTGGGTTAGCTCCTTCAAGACAGCACACACGCCAACATCAAACTGGTCTTCGGTATCGACCCAGTATGGCTCGCCATTAAAAATGTAGGCGATGGTTTTGCCCTGCTCGTTGTCGTCATCCGTAGTCCAGCCGTCTATGTGGCGGACTCCGTTGTCGTCTATGTAATCTGTTCTAATTTCGCTGTATTTCATGTCTGTTTTGGGTCGGGTTAATCGTTGTCGATGTAATTAATATTGTTTTTTAATGCTGTCAACAATTATTTTGCAAGTAAACCCTTCTCGCCCAAATAAACGAACTGAGCTTTGTGAATCGGGGCTTCGTCCTTTTTATAGACAAATGTCTTATACTTATATGGATTGTAAGTAATAGAGTCACACGCCTGAAGAGAGGGACCAGCAAAAGAATCATTTGGAATAAATCCAACGACACCAGCGTGAACGTTCTTCTTCTTCTCTTTGATGACTCTCAGCCGACCTTTCTCACCGACCCGAAACTCACAGTCAGATAGTCTTACCGTGCCTGCGTGGGCTTTTACTAATCCATCTTGTTTGATAGACCAGCAAGCTTTATGCAGATTGCGATAAACATATACGCTGCGGCTGAAGTCTATTCTGTATCTAGGGTCTGTTGGTTTCGTCATTTTCATGGTTCGGCATTATATAGTCGTAAATACCCGTGGTCAACAAATTTTTTTTGTTTCCAGGGGAATCCAGGTAAAAAAAAGAAATTATTTTTTTTAATCAACTAATTACCAACGAGTTACAAAGATTTTAACGATTTGGGGTATTCCGGGTTAATTTTTGAATAAAATTTCCGGTTTAAATAAACCAAAAATTGTCGAGCCGCCAAAGTGGTTTAAATAAACCAAAATGTTCCAGATGCTACCAATGAATATGCCTCATTAAAAATGGTTATCTTGATTACATTAATTATCAGCAGAAAGAAATGAACTTATAAAGATCTGCTCCCAATCTATAAATTAATCAAGCCGAAAGAATAATTCTACCAACAGAATATATGGTTAAAAATAATTGAGCCGCGAGAACCCTGTTCCAACACTTTTACTGACTGAAAATTATTTCAATAGAATTTTTCTAATCGCATTATCTTTTGCCTTCACCTCGCACTCCCATATAACATCTGGATTTTCTTGGATCATTTTCGGTATATGAGAAAAGTAATCTGTATGCTTACTGGTTCCGTTGATACCTTCGCTCCAGTGAAACACTGGGACGTGGCCGCGCCAAGTTCTTTGAAATAAATTAATTGGTTTTTCTGAATCGCTAAAGCCGCCCCCTTCTTTAGAAGGGTTGCAAGAATCATGTAGATTATCATAAACCAGAGGCATTCTTTCTGAGAAGGCTTTATATAGCTCATAACAGTTCCAATAACCTTTGTCCTCATTCTCTAGAGCTAAACGTCTACGAACTCCCTTGCTGCATTTATAAAAATTAGTCATAAACAGACTAACATATTCAGCCACACTTTCACCCTCCTTTGGAGAACGATTAAGATGCAGGCACATTGATGAGCTAAGATTCTGTGGACAACCAAGCATGTCCATAACTGCGCTTTCATGATTTAGCTGACGAATGCTTCTTTTAACTGTATCTTCATTAAGACTAGCCAAAACGTTATATTGATCAGGATGACAGCTGAGAGATATATTTTTCTCTCTTGCATAGCTCCCCGCTTCGGCCAGATTATCTCGGATAGCTTTAATATCGGGCAAACTATCGTAACTTAAGTTTAGCGTAACATCTGTCACTAAAGGAAACATAGCTGAGCTAACACGATAATGAGAGATGCCAATACTATGACAATGGTGAAGAGTGCGCCCAAGTACGTGTGTGTTGTGAAGAATTCGGCGGCTAAGCTCAGTTATATTATCTTCAATATTTCCTGTTAGAAATTTTTTTCGAGTCATAGTTCGACCGCGAAGATTCTCTGACTGTTGAAGCATCTCAGATATACAAACTAATCCTAGTTTCATTTAATTTAATTTGGCTGATTTTTTTTTGGGTACACACTTATATCAAATGTGCTATTGCAGCTAGAGCAAGCCCAGTGATCCACTGTCCAAGGAAAATACTCGGGCACTCTCTCCACCTCACACTCCCCACAGAAGCTACACAGAAGTTCGGGGCTGTCAAGTTTTATTTTTTTTGGGTTATCCATGATTGTTCTTTTTTTGGTGTTTCCTATAGGGCTCAAACCTCACCTTGAAAATAGCGTATTTGTTATAAGTTTTTGTGGCTTAATGAATTATAGATAATTGGGTTTTGTATTTCGATAGGGCTCAAACCTCACTTGGCCCCCTCCCGTTTTACACAGGAAAGACATATGAGAGAGAGATTTAATGACACATATATAGACATATACAACTACCCAGATTTATCAAGATTTTCTCCATAACAACACAGTATACAACAAATTAATAACTATAACTTACTGATTAAGAGAGATTTAGGCCGACTGCATTTTTTACTATAAAAACGTAAAATTATATTTATTTGGTTTAAAGAGATTTATTTAACTATAAGTTGGCCACCTCCTATTTTCCTATACTTTACTGTTTATTGGTTGGTTTATGTTGTATTGTTTATGTTATGTATGTGGGGGTGTGGGGGGTTATTAATTACTCTTAAAAAGCTCTCTTATTAGTCTTTCATAAGTCTTTCAACGAGAACAAGTTACACAAGCAACAAGAAAGCTCAATTTGTAAGAAAAAATTACCCTTATTTCCTAACAAAATCCCATACTTTCTACCCTTGTTTTGTGACAAGATTCTGTCCCCTTTGTCCTCTTACTATCCCCTTGCTAGAATACTATTCTATAATAATGCCATTCTTTTCCCCTAATCAAAAAAAAATGCAACTGTAATAAACATCTAAAATTGCCTGATTAATCAATCAAAACCCTCAAGTTTCCTTTAAACTGGTGCTATTTCAGTCAAAAAGCTATGTATTTGCCTGATTTATCACTCATTTTGTAATGAATTATACTTAGCCCCGAAATTTCATTACGTTTAACTCTTCATTAGTTGCTCTTTGTATAGTGTTTTATGTGTAGTTATAGATGTGAGTTTTCTATTAAATCCTAGTAGGCATGTTCAGCCCCCTTTAGAACTTCCTGACCACAACTGGGTCGTTAATTATGATGCGACTCTTGATGTTTATGTCGATGCTGGGGTTACTCCGGCCACTCAAAACAATGATTACTTACAAGAGTGGCATGATCAAACGGGTGTTCATGACGCAACTCAAACCAATGCATCATTCATGCTTAGATATTTGACTTCGGCTTCTTGGAATGGCATTGCTAGTGTTGATGGTTCTATAGGTGGAAATAGATACATGAATGTAGCTGGGGGAGATATACCCATTTCGAATGGTTATACTTTTTTTGCTGTTTTGTATAGATATACTGATAATTTAATTTCCATCCCTTTGGGTGGTTCTGATAACACTAGAAACTACCCGCTGCTTTGGGCAAGTAATGGACAAATCTACTTCTCTATGCCAGACACCTCAGCCTATTCTACAAACTTATTGGTTGGAGAAGCAACTGGAAATTTCTTAGTTTGTGTACAAGCAGAAACAAATGGCAATGCTCTATTGAAATTAAATCGATATGTTGAAGGAACTCATGCTGATTTAAATTTCTTCCCCGCTGACGGATTAACACCTACAGACATTACTTACCTAGGAAGAAGAAGTAATACTCACCATTATCAAGATCAAATGTCACAAATACTATTCACCGAAAAAATACTAAGTGCTACAGAAATTCAAGATGTAGAGTATTATTTACATACACGTTGGGGTTTTTAATCCAATTTCAATTCAAAATTTAAAATGAATATTATTAATCCATATAGATTTGGTTCCAGATGGGATCCATCACAATTATCAGGAGTAGAAGCTTGGTATGATGCTTCTGACAGTAACACTATTACAGAATCTTCAAATCAAGTAAGTCAATGGAATGATAAGACTGGAAATGGATTTGACTTAACTCAAGGTACCTCATCGTTCCAACCTCTAACAAATACTGTTACAGTTAATGGATTAAATACTATTGTCTTTGACAATGCAGATGATTCAATGACAATTTCTGCAAATCCAACCACTGGTTCCGATGACCTATCTCTATTCTTTGTCGTTAAGCAAATAGCTATACCTACAACTAATCCATGGTTATTTACTGCTGGTAATGGATCGAGTAGATTCTTAGCTCATGCTCCTTGGACCGGAGGTCAATTTATTTTTGATGTTGGAGGATCACAATCTTCTAATAGAATCAGTTCGGGGGTAAGTGTGGTTACAGCAGGGGAAGAATTGATATCAAATTTTGTTGTAGAAGCTGGAGCATCTCCTAATGGTAAACAACAAATGTGGAAAAATGGTTCTGTGATTGCGGAAGATGATTCTGGAGAAACATTTACTCGTTCGACTAATATGGTCATAGGTGTGAGATCTGATTTGGCAATTGGAGAATTTTTAATTATTCATGGAATTGTTACTCAGTCTGACAGACAAAAGACCGAAGGCTATCTTGCTCATAAATGGGGGCAAACTATATCATTACCCGCAGGGCATCCATATAAATCGATTGCTCCATAACCTGTTTATAAAATGAAATATTTATTAACACTTCTAATACTTTTAGCCCCGCTGAGTTTAAAAGCCGAGCCCGACAATTCTTGGTTATCTGATAAAAAGCATTTTTATCATTATAGGATTCATGTTACTCAGGTTTATGATGGAGATACTGTTACTGCTGATATTGAGGTGGGGTTTGGTATTACCTTGCTGAATCAGAAGTTAAGACTCTACGGCATCAATACCCCGGAGGTAAGAGGTCCAGAGAAACCAGATGGCCTTTACACCCGTGATGAGCTTCGTAAGCGCATTCTAGGTAGAACTCTTATAATGGATAGTCATGGAGACAGTAAAGGCAAGTACGGACGCTGGCTAGCTACTTTGTGGGTAGAAGATGATGGTGTGTGGGAGAACATCAACGAGTGGATAGTGAAAGAGAAACTAGGTAAGCCAGCAACATATTAAATAAAATGCATATTTTTAATCCATATAGATTTCCAACGGCAGGTGGCGTTCCCGATTTCGGTGGGAACTATCAAGGATTCCTTGGTAGTTGGGGCTTCCTATTTATAGAACTTGTCCTGTAGATTACTATTATTACTACGGATACTAAACAAAAAAACGGCCTAGGTTTCCCTAGACCGCTTTTATTAATTAATGTTGTTTAGTATTAGAATCTTACTCCAAGACTTGCTCCTGCAACGAACTCTTCTCCACTCTCAGAGGGGTGAGTGTCTTCGTCGCGGAAGATACCAGCTGCCCACGGGGTAAGCGTTACGGTTTCAGTTACCGCAATGGGAAAAGAAACTCGGGCAATAAGGTGGCTGAGCTCTTCTTCGCTGAAGCCGAGTTTAACATCCAGTTCTGTAGAAATGGAATCTGTAAGCTCAAGACCAGTGCCAACGCTACCTTCGAAATAGTGTGCTTCGGTATCAAAGTTATACACGTAGGCAACGCCAAGATCAAGCGGTCCATAAAAAGTATACAACCTTGCGGCTACTTCGTGTGACTCTGGATTACTGCCGCCGGGAAACAGGTGGGCAATGTAACCAAGCTCAGCATCAAACTGACCAAGCTGAACACCAATGTCAGTAAACAGATTGAGCTTATCAAAATCGAAGTCTCCATCTGTAGCATTGACGTAAAAAGCCCTTGCGTTAACATAGACTCCATTATCAAGAGGGGTATGCAAGCCGATTGCAGACCACGCAGCATCTTCGCCAAAAGAACTTCCTCGGAAAAGATATGTGCTGTCATAACCAACGCTAATATCGCCACTGATATTTTCGATAGGGCTTGGGGAAGCCACAGGTTCTTCAGCGACAACGCCGCCGACCGCCACGCCAGAAAGCGCAATGACGCTTGCCAGTGTAAGTAGTGTTTGTTTTACTTTCATATATATGTTTGTTGTTTGGGGCTTTTTTAGCCTCCATGAGAGGATACCAAAAAAAACAAAAAAAGTAAAGCGTTTTTTTTTACAAAATTTCTTTTATGGCTTTTTCTAAAAATTGTAAAGTTTCTTCTCTTTGGCTTTCATCTTTAACTAATTCCGTTCCACATTTCGGACAGAAGTTCGCATCTGTTCCAAAATAAGCTCTCCTCTCGCAACTAGGACACTGGAGTTCTTCGTCTATAAACACTTCCCAACCACCTTCTTTTATTAAGTAGGCCGCGAGTCTTTCTGCTTTTTCACGAAGATTTTCTTTCGGATCTACATCATAATACCACCCACTTGCCCTCTCTGCCCTCTCCTGTCCCTCTGGATCGTCTTTAAACCGTTTTGTGGTCTTCAGTAAGCGAAAGTCTTTCTCCCACGTAGGAAGGGCCATGGGGAGCTTGTGATTCACAAGGGTTCTCATATCTTCCGCAGAAAGCGAAATAACCTTATCTCCATTTTCATGTTTTATCGTTAAGTAAATCATTATTCTTCTTGTCTTGTTGTGTCTACTCAGTTTCTGTGGAGAGCAGTTTCTTCATGTTTTGCTTACACGTTTGTAAAGGTTGTGTCAACTCTTGTTTTTTAACTTCTCTATACAACTTTTTAAGGAAGGAGGACTCCTGCTTCGTATGCCTCCAAGCGAATCCCTGCATGAGAAAAAGACCTTCTACGTCGAACCATATGATAGATTCTTCATCTATATCTCCCATGTTTTCGCTGACCGTACTAAAGACAGTTCGGTCGTTTTTACAATAAAAATCCCA
>Ga0070750_10002180_pt1 | contig 10862 bp, 6 predicted proteins | sample VirMetDEL_Nov_24_FD_77013 | JGI IMG/M metagenome (GOLD analysis project Ga0070750, IMG submission 77013) | Aqueous microbial communities from the Delaware River and Bay under freshwater to marine salinity gradient to study organic matter... | ecosystem: Environmental > Aquatic > Marine > Coastal...
CCAACTGGTACATTTTCAAATACAAGTGCAACAGCAGATGTTCCACTTATGTTCGTACCAAATCAAGGAGCAAACTCTTTAGTAAATAGATTGACTTGCAGAGTTAATGATGGAACAGGTAAAATTATTGAAGATAGAGAAGCCTACAATATGTATAATGGTTTAATGAATTCATATTCTCACGATAGTGATGTTTTTCCAGCACTTGCAAAAGTTGAAGGTGTTACTGGAAGAAACTCTCATCAAATCAATAGAACAATTGATAATGTTAATAATACATATTTTTATCCACTTCCAGATACAGCAACTACAACAAATACAGCAGCTGGTGGAGCATCTTTACTTGCTCAAAACTCTTTTGTTATTCCAATACAACTTGGTTTATTTAGTGCATTTGCTGGTCAGCATCATGCAGTACCAAATATTGATATTGGCGGTTGCCACCTCACATATTATTTAGAAAAAGCTAATAGATGTTTACAAACACTTTGTCATAAATTTTATGTTACAGATGCTGTAAATGGTGTCCAAGCAGACCATGTAAATGCTGTAGAATTTACTGCTAGTATTGATATTGCATTTACTAGTACAACTGAATTTAATGTAAAAACATCAGAATGTAATTGTAATTTAAGTATAGGTGATGAACCATGGACTATTGATATGTGTGCTTGGAGAGTAGGTATGCCTATGAAAATTGGTTCAAATAATGCAGTTGCTCTTATAGATACAATTGAAATAGGAGCTGGTGGACAAATCAAAGTAACATTAGACCAAGCAATTGGTACTGTAGGTGATGATACAATAGCCCCAGATACTATTTCAAAGAGAGATTATAATATTACTAAAGTAGAACTTAGAGTATTAAATACTCAGCCAGACCCAGCAACTATGAAAGATATTGCCAGAGCAGTAATGAGAGGTATTAACTTTAATTCTACACAACTTTACAAAATATCTACAGCATCAGCACTTAAAAATGCAGTTATAGATATTCCAGAATCATTAACAAAATGTTTATCATTATATGCACTTCCATGTCAGCAAGGAAATCTAGATAGTGTAGATGACCAAAACTCTTATAACTGGACAAGACCTGATAGTGTATTAAATAATAATGATAATGACTACACATATCAATGGCAAGTTAGACAAGTATTAATTCCAAATCTTGCTGTAGAAACAAATAAAAAAGTTGATAATAAGAATGATAATGTTATTTACTTTAACCAACAACTTATGGCGATGCGCCCCATGCACCAAGTTAGAAGTTTAGGAGATAATAAAATAAATGCAACAAAGAATAATTTGGAACTTAATAATCCATATTTCTTCCCACTTTTACTTGCACCTATGGGTTCATCTTTTGATTTGATTGATAGTGCGCCACAATTGAGATGTGAGAACGCTGATAGTGCAGATACAACTGCTAAGTTATACCACGTCTTTGTCAATCACGTACGCATGCTAAAAGGATCTGAAGCTGGTGTAGATGTTGAATTCTAGGTATATTAATTTTTTTTTTAATATTATATTTAATTATAGAATGAGTAGTAATCAAGTTAAAACTCGTGGTAGACCTCCGGGATCTAAGAACAAGCCAAAAGTACTAAATATTGGTCAGCAACCAAACCCTCCACAAATTCAGCAACAATTTGCTGGAGCTTTGAATGCTAAGAACATGGGCGTTGATAAAGTAATTTTAAATATAAATGGAGGTAATTCAGATCTTGTAACAAATAAAAATGCTATTTTAAAATATTCTTTGAAACAACCAATACAATTAGAAGTAGGTGATGTAATTACTTGTGTAAATGCATTTGTAGAAGAAAAAGGTTTACAGACAAATACTATTTCTTTTGAAGAAGATATAGAAGCTGAAATGAGATTTTGCTATTACAAACAAGGAGACCCAGGTGATGAAACATCAGATATGAAAGATATAGGTTTTGCTGCCTATCCAAAATTTTTTCCAGATATGTTTAATGATACAAGATCAGAAGGAACTGGAAATCCTGGTGATCCAAAAATAGAAAGAGCAGAATTAGTAAAAAATTATTTAAATGGCCCAAATACTTATGAAAATTTAGCAGGTGATTGTACACCTAATATGAATTTTGGTGGTGTTGTATATAATGCAGATGATGTTAGTAAAGTAGCAGAATCAAGAGCAGATGTTATGTCTGGACCTAATGGCAATTATTATTATTTATGTGAAACTGTAGAATATGACAAAGTTTTAAATACCAGTATAAGAGAATTTGTAGGTCCAGAAGTAAAATATTTAAGACCAGTTTATGGAAGTAAAACTATAAAAGTAAAAGCAGGTAATTATAGTGTTGATAGTTTAGCTAATATAATTTCAGCACAATTAAATGGAAGTTTAGGACCAGATAATAATGAATTTACTGATGCATTATTAGATAAATTATATAATGCTAATGGAGTTAACAAGGACAAATTTTTTCAAACCTATCCATATTTCAAAGATATAGATAATGTAATTGACCCATCTCAATCAGATTTAATTGGTAATTGTGGTGAAAAAGCTGGTTATGAAAGAAGAGTAGATGGTTTTGTAAAAGAAATAAATTATTCAGTTACTAGTTATTATGAAAATTGGGCATATCAAAATATTTGGGTAATACCTGAAAGTTTTTCTGATGTCCAACCAACACAAAGATTAGGAAATCAAACATTTCCAAATGGACAGACAGCTTTTGCAGCTACACCTGGTATGACTTTAGAAGGAACTGGTGATGAAAAAGAAAAACCAGCTTCTGTTGAAAGTTTATTGACAACACAAGATAATTATGGTAATGGTAAAAAGAATGTTCATTTTTATATGAATAAAAAAGCTATTGAAGTTTTATTTGAAACTGAAGACAGATGGTATAATTTACCAGGATTAGAAACAAATACAGCAAATGGAGATGGTTTTTTTGTACCACCAAATATTTATGAAATGATGTATGCAACTGTAGATTTAGAACACGGATTTATTCCAAGGTCTACAACAAATGCTTTTGGAAGTTTAGGACCAGAAAATCCTTATGATCAAGAAGTAAGATATGCAGATATAGATAGAATGATGGCTTATCAAATGATATATCCAGTCAAAGGTTTAAAATATCCAGGTCGTGGTGGTTTAGAACCATTAAGACAAAAATTTGCTGGTACAAGTGTAGCCCAATTAACTTTTGGTGATGCAGTTAGTAATAGATTTGCACTATCAAACTTTCATGAATTTTATAAATTACCTAATTTAGATGCAGCCGCCACAGCACCCTCAGGATTTGGTGGACAACAAGCTACAAAACTTAACAATCCATTTTTTAATGATTCAGCTGGTAGTAGTATAAGTGATAATATTTCTGTTGCTACAGATGGTGCAGTAGGTCCTACCTATCCTATTGATAGTTCAAGTGGTGTAGCAATAAATAATTTTGATTTTGCATTAGTAAAAGATACACCAATTTATAAAAATTTAATATCACAAATACAAGCTATAAATGGTGGTACAGCAGAATTACAACAACTTTTACATAAAGAAAGATTGATTTTTGAATTATTTACTAAACCTTTTGATCAGTTTTTTGATAAAGAAGTAGAAGCACAAGCAGCTTGGTCAAAATCATTATGGGCAAGATTAGGATTTACATATAATCAATTAGGAAATATATCAAAAAATTTAGAATCATTTCAAGGTGTAGGTTCTCAATTCAGAACAACACCACAAAAACAAACTGGTATAATAACACATAATGGTTTTGATTTTTCTAAAATTGTTTCATCAGATGGTTTAGGAACAGGTAATCCTATTTCAAATAATGGTACACCTATGCAAAATTATAGATTAACATCATATTTTACAGGAGATGCATTGCCAGGTAGTTTAGGAATATCTGGTAATATAATTCATTTACTAAGTGATAGTAAACCTATAAATGCTGAAAATCTACCTTCTTTGAATGATGGTAAATCATATTTGTTAATTGAAAGTGATTTAGTAAAACCAAATTTTAAAGATAATAAAAGTAATTGGGGTAACTTGTTGGCTATTATGAGTAAGGAAAATGCTACGAATGACACAATTTTTGGAGCAGACCCAATAGATTTTATTGTAACAGAGCCAAGATTATTGTCAGATATAACTATATATATAAAAAATCCTGATGGTACATTAGCTGCTGATGACGTTGTAGGACAAAATAATGGTTTTATTATACAAATTGCAAAAGCTATTCCTGTGCAAAAATTACCATCAATTGAAATATAAAAATCTAATTATCATTTAATGAATTCAAAAATTTAAGATGTTTTTTAGTTTTGAAATGCCGACTTCTATGATTATAGGTGTAAATTGAGCCACAAGCACATATAAAAGGTTCGTGTAATTTTTCATAATTTTCATTTTTATATAAAGCATTTTGTCTTATGACTTTGTCTATATTCATTAGTTTATATATTTGATTATTCAATTTAATTCTTTCTTTGTTTCTTTTATAATAGCTTTCCATATTAATATATAAAGATTATTTTCTAAGTAAAATATATACATATTATGAATAAGGATTACTTAAAAAATTTTTATAAATTTACTGTAGAAGATTTTACTGATTTTCACAAAAAAGCATATCCCCATGCAAATGAAAGAACCCATAAATCTTTTAATCAATCATTAAAAAGAATTGAAATAATTTATAAAAAACCATTAAATCAATTGCAACTATGCTTCTTAGATGATGCTAAAGATACTTTTGAAAAATTTAAATCAACAGATTATAGTCATCAAACTAACATAACTACTTTTTGTATGTTATTGAAAATATTGAAGATGCTTAGTGTACCTATTGACCAATATAATAAATTTCAAAATATTTTAAATTTGGAAGTAAAAAAAAATAATATTGTTAGAGAAGAAGATTTACATGAAAAATTAAATTTTTTACCATCATTTGAAGAAATAAGAAATTTATTAAGAGAAAAAATAGATGATTTAAATGAAACTAGTACTTTTGATGATGTCAAGTATTTATTGATACTAAGTATGATGGTATTAAGTGTTCCTTTGAAACTAATGCAATATACAAAGATGGGTATAGTATTTGTAAAACCTGAAAGTAAATATATGAATAATTTTTTAGTAGAAGATCAAGAAGGAAATTTTTATGTAAAAAGTGGAGAAATAACTATTAAAATAAATGATAGTCATTTAATAAAATTAATTAAGTTATGGATAAATGAATATAATACAACAAAACATTTTTTTATACAACACGAACAAGCTAAGACTGGTATGAACAATAAACAACTTAGGATTGCTTTGAATACAGCAAGTAGACAATATTTAGGAGAAGCATTAAGTAATGGTGAAATCCGTTCCTTATATATGAAAAACTTAATGGATTTAGACCCATCATTTAAAGAAAAATTACAAGTAAGCAGTTTACTAGGTTATAAAAATAATAATATTTTAGAACTCCACAAAGTATAATAAATTTTTTTTTATATATTTTTATAATATAAAATGTCTAAAAAAACACAATCAGTCATATTAAACTTAAATCAAAATTATTCAAATAGTAAAGCTCATGATTATTTTCAGCCTGTTGCCCAACAATTAGACATAGGACCTAAAGCAGAAGTTGCATTATATGGAGCAGCTATTAAAAGACAACCTATATTTATAGATAAAGATGGTACAAAAAATACTTTCGGTTTTACATTAAATTGTGATGTTTTTCCAGATGGTAGACAATTCAATAATGCTACATCTACTGCTACAGATGTTATTGATATAGATAATTTACCAATTCCTAATATTGAAGAACTATCAGAAGGATTTGATTTAGATGCTGGAGCTTATTCAATTCAAGAGTTTGGTGAAACTATGGTAAATAATATAAATACTAAAATTACACAAGAAATAAATGGCACACCAGTTAAAAATTCAATAGGAACATCTTTACAAGTTAATGGTTCAGATATGGTTATGCAATTTCCATATGCATATACATTTCAAAATTTCAGAGAAGATGATTTTTATTTAGGATTACAAGGTGTACCAATTCAATCTGAAGGTGATAATACTAATAAAGCTATGTTAGGTAAATTAAATAATTCACAATTATTTGCTGTAGATAATAATGAAGATACTGGGTCTAATGGAGCAAACCTTTTACACTATGATACAGAAGGTTTTAATAGATTTGAAGGTTGTAGAAGTATTACAGCAAATGCTGCTATTAATACAACAGACTATCAAGCATTTCAAAAAATACATTCATCTGGAATTTTCCCATTATTTAGACAACAAAAAGATTTAGATTCAACTATGGTTGCAGGACAAAATGAAAGTTTTTTTGAATTCAATATTAAAGATGATGAAACTGATAATAATAAAACTACAGATTTTATTGTAGGTTTTACAAATACATTTTTACAATCTGGTTGGGCAGCTACTGGTACACCAGCAACAACTACTCTCTTCCCAGATGCAGTTACAATTCCTCAGACATTTTTAGGTGTAAAAGTTTTTGAAGATATACAATCTGGAGATATACAAGAAGCCCATGCAGAAATATATATAGCAAATAAATTAACTCAATTTGTTGAATATTATGATGATATGGCGGAACTTGGTAATTTATGGCAAGATGGTTGCTCTAGAGTATGTAAAATAGATTTAGATGAAAGACTTGGAGAAACAGGTAAAATGGGTTTTAGATTTTATGCTGTTGATAATCAATTGAATTTTATTACTGGACAAGAAAATCAGTTAGAAGGTGGTGGCGGTGCTATTGATCCAAATCAAAGTGTAATGTATCCAAGAGTATATGGATTTCAGTTTTATTTTAGACCAGCTGCTGGAAAGAGAGAAATAGTTTATGATAGTAAAAATGATAATTTATTTATACCATCATATTATTTAGAAGATGGATTTGTATTTAATGCTGCAAGAAGTCAAAGAACACCTGGTGAACTATGTAACTTAGGATTTCAGCCATATATGTTTGTAAATAAATTAAATGCAGGAGATGGTATTTCAAGTCCAAGAGGTAATTATATAGCACAATATGATACAATAGATACAGAAGTAGTTTACAGATATGGATTAAATTTTTATAATTATTTTTCAAGTAATAAAGATTTCAATAGTGTTATGGGTATACCACAATCTTCTGGATTGGGTAAAAATTTATTAAAAAGAAAAATAAGACAACCAGATGAATTAAGTTTTAGTTTAGATAAAGCAAAACGATTTGATGGTAATGCATTTCCAGAATTTAAAGGAAAAGCTGGATTGAATAAATTATTTACAGACAATAATCAATATAATATAGAAATAAATTTACCAGTAAAAGCATATACAACAACACAACCAAATGTGTCAAATGTAAAAGCAGTTCCAGGTCAAAAGAGAACTATTTTATATAAAACAGAACCATTAGTTGAAGGAGAAAGTCAAGGTATAGACCAATATTATATAGATAAGAATATTGTACCAAATAACTTAAAATATTTAACATTAGATAATTCAGCAAAATTAAATGTAAACTCATTAAATGTCCAGATCAGAAGAGCTAGAACAAATGAATTAGCTGTCGAGCTCGAAGATGCGAGTATAGAGTTATTGATTAAAAGTGAATAAATAAAAAAAATAAAATGTTTTTCTATTTTATAAATATGTCTTTAGATTTAAATGAATATTTTTCTCTTGGTTTAGAATCTACAAATCAGCCTATTGAAAACGCAGGCATGGTAAATATGTTTAGAACACCTGTAGACACAAGCTCTACAAATCTTAACAGAATAACTTTTAAATTCCCAAAAACAGGTATGTTGACAGCTGATAGTATGATTACATTACAACCTATTGTAAGTAATACTTCTGCATTATCTAGTGATTTTACACCAAATTTTGTTAATGGTTTAATTGGTTCTATTAAAAGAACTAGAATTTTAATTGATAATAAAACTCTTGTTGATTTAGAAAGACCTGGTCTTGCAGAAAATGTAAAATTATATTCAAGAAATACTCAAGTAGAACTTGCAGAAAAAGAATATAAATTATTGGGCAACCAGTTCAGAAGTAAAATAAATTCAGATGGTACAGAAGACTTTGATGTATTAGAAACTAGAGTTCATAAAAATCAAAATACACCAGCAAATATTGCTATTGCAAAAAATATTATTTTCCAAGAAGCATCATCTAAAGTTTATGGTATTCCACTTAAATACTTAGGAGCAGATTTCTTAGAAGCAGCCGCACTACCAGTCTTTTTACTAGGTAACAGGGAAATGATTTTGGAAATTGAATTTTATGCAGATTGCAGAGAATATGTTGCTCAGCCATCAGGTGCTGGATTTAATGCTGTTGATGTAAAAATTAATCTTCCAAACTGTGAATTAGTAACAACTCATATTATGCTTCCATCAGATGTAGAAGCTAATGAAATTATGGCTATGAGAAAACAACCAGTTTCATATCCACTTTTGGATCAATATGTAATCAAAGGTGTTGTTGACCCAAGTACTGTAGCTCTTAATAATCAAAAGAGTGAAACATATAGACTTAATTTCCAAAACAGAGAAGTTCATAATCTAATGATGTGTCCAGTAGATAATTCACCAACAAATACAAGAATAGTTGCCAATCAAGCATCAGTAGGTTTAGGAGATGAAGAATTACAAATGAAAATAAATGGATTAAATCTTTTTGATAGACCTATTGTAGCACAGCCACTTATCTATCAGCTCACTACTTATTCAGAAGATGGTAGAACACTTAAAGTACCATATAATGGATGGAATGTTACTGAAAAATCTTTGAATTGTTATAGTCAAAATACTGATGTATTATACTTAGATTACAGAGGTAAATTTCATTACACAAAAGTTGACTTTTCCAATGGTAATCAAGGTGTATTTGGAAGTGGAACTGTCATGAAAACTGCTGCTGAAATTGACTACAAAATAACACCAAGAGTAGGAGGAAATCCATCACAAACAGCAACTTATGATATGAATTTCTATGTAACTATTTCAAAACTTTTGACTATTGGTGCAAATGAAGTAAGTATTTCATATTAGGTTAAACTAATTTTTTTTAATTATTTATATATATTAAATGGCTACGAAATCTCGTTACTTTTCGGCTTATCCAAGTATTAACAAAGGTTATTTAAGTGGTGGTACAAATAGAGAAGGACAAAGGGACTATACTTTTCAAGATATAGTAAGACCTGGTGATAATGCTGTATCATCTAATATTATTGTGCAACCTAATATTGATGTAAATATATTTAAAAGTCAAAATCAAAATAATGAAGAAGTATTGAAACCTATTACTACTGATAATTTTAATATAATTAGATTAAGTGTTGATTCAAATTATCCACATATAAATATAGAAGATCAAGAATTATTTGTAGATGTATTACAAGGACATAATGAGGAAAATATGGCTGTAAGTTATACAACACCTATAACAACTTTTTCTACATTTTATAGAGCATATCCAGTAAAAAATAAATTTTGTAATTTTAGATTTAGAAATGAAACATCATCTAACATTCATATAGATTATGAAATTTCTTTAACAAAATTTTCACAATTTTCACCACCCAGTCAGATTGGAGATAATGTAGAGTTTAAAGAGATGGTTTCTTTGATGAGAAATGCTAATGAATATTATGATGATGTTTCCAGAGAATTATTTGGTAATTCAAGAATAGAAAATAGAAATGGATTTTTTACTGATAATGTAACTCAAAATCAAATAATTGCACCAGTAGAAATATTAGAAAATACATCTAATACTTTTGTTGAAGTGTTTGGTAAAAGTGATAGTATTTCAGATGCTTATGAATTATTTATAAATGGTCAATCAGATGTGTCACCAAGTGGTCGTGTTAGAAATGGTATTGAATTATTTGGTACAAGTAATGGTTCTATTAGTGTTAACAGGTATAAATATATTGATACAATAACATTTCCACAAATAAATACTGGTAATGTTTCAATTTATAAAAATGGTACTACAGATATTATAGCATATATTCCTAAAGATACTGCATCACTTAGTAGTCCATTGTATTATATAAATAAAATAGAAGAAGGTGTATTAAAAGAAGTAAGGGTAAATGGAACTACAATATTACAAAATGGTTCAATAGAAGTAAGATTAAATGAAGGAGAAAATATAAAAACAATATGGTCAACAGGTGTATTAGATGGTAAAATACATAATGTATGGAAACCAGATTATAAATTACCAAGTAATTCAACATGTTATGCAGTAGTAAAAAATGTAGATACTAGTACTCTTGGTAATGAAAGAGTAGATGTAAGTATGAAGATTTTAAAATATGCATTAAAGCCTGAAAATTCTATTACGCTTTAATTTTATAAAAATAATAGTACTTTATTTTAATGATAAATAATTTTCTTGAATTAAAAGAGCGTCTTAACGACCCCTATGGTTTATCTGTTATAAGATTTGGTAATGTAGAAATTATGACTTTACTACAAAAAGATGATAGTATTTATCATCAAATGTTTACTAATGCAGGATTTTATGTTAAAGATAAAAAAAAAGAAAAAGAAATTTATAAAAAATGGAAGAACTTATATGTAGCAAGTGTTTACAATTGTGATTTGATGCTAGATGTTGTAAGTTGTCATAGTTTTCAAATTCTTGGTGAATTATTAAATAGATTAAATACATGGCGTCCCTCCTTACCATATATAGAAGATCCCGCTTGGTGGATACAGAATATTATATTGGAATATCGTGGAACTATAGGTATTGTAAGTTATTTTAAAAAAGATATTGAATCACAACTAAGTAAGATGGA
>Ga0070750_10002184_pt1 | contig 10836 bp, 17 predicted proteins | sample VirMetDEL_Nov_24_FD_77013 | JGI IMG/M metagenome (GOLD analysis project Ga0070750, IMG submission 77013) | Aqueous microbial communities from the Delaware River and Bay under freshwater to marine salinity gradient to study organic matter... | ecosystem: Environmental > Aquatic > Marine >...
ATATGATCAATTAATTGAGAATGAACGGGATTGAATGGTGTTCCTGGTTTATGTCCCGAATCGTCTCTTTCTTGTTCAATATCATCTAAAATAATGTCTACAGCATCTGGTCCAAGATTAGAAGCAATGTGATCTGCTGAATTAACATATTCTAGATGTCTTTGTGTTGTTGTTGGATCTTCTGGATTTTCTGGTGGTTGATGATCCGTGATTCGAGAACTTATTTGTTTTTCTAATTTTTTTTGTTCTTCTGCAGAATCATAATCTGCTGCTGCACCAGTACCCATACCCATGTTATGGTCTTCTTCTTTAAGATTTCTTTCTTTCATCATTTTTTTAAATTCACGAAATGGATTGTTGTCAAACATTTGTTTTCTCCTTGTTCTACTTATTATATATAAAACCCCGCTTTCGCGGGGTTGAATTTAATATTTGATCAGTTCTAATTCGTAAGAAAGAGAGCCTTTTTGGTCCTTTGTTTCTTCCAAATACTTTCTTACCTTCTTCTTTATGTTTACTACTGACTTGGATACGGCAGATTCTGATACTCCCTTTTCTTCTCCGATCTCCTTCAACTTCTTGTTCTTGTAGAAATACTCATAGAACACCTTGCATTCATTGTCAGAGAGAAGTTCAGAAATGATGATAAAGAAATTTACTCTATCCAGATCCCATGAGCATGGTGAATACGAATCTTCAAATTCATACTTCATGTCATCGTTGTTCTTTGAGATCGACTCTATAAACACAAAGTTCTCTTCAGATCTTCTTGCACTCCACTTCTTCATACGAAGACCATCAAGAATCTGACCCCTGATTCTAAAGGTGGCATATGCACGAAAAGGAACATCTGAATCAAAATCATATGACTTTGCAGAAAGAACAAGTCCATAAACTGCTTCTGCTCGAATTTCATCGAAAGTCATGATGTTTCTATACTTTCGGTGTGTCTTTGCTCCTATTCCTTGAGCAAGATTCATGTTGTCTTCAACCAACTTTTGTCGTTCTTTAGTCAACATTGGTTTGCTCTTCGTAATATTTCTTTATCTTGTTTCTTGCCTTGAACAGATTCTTCTTTATTGACTCTTGTGATCTGTTTGAGATTGTGGAGATCTGTTTTATATTCATATCGAAAATATAATAGTCCTGAAAGTCCAACCACATTTGACCTGTAAGAATATTCTTTGCTACCTTTTCTATATCGTGGCTGTTCTTTTGTTCGAATTGATATGAATAATTCTTTACGTCTTCTGTTTCAAGAGGCACAATCACACGACCAGAACTGCTTTTGTTGTCGGAGAACAGAGAACTTCGACACATATAATTTTTCAGTTCTCCCTTGATGTATACGCCAGCATAGTTTACAAATTCCCCCTTGTTGTTGTAATTCCTTGCTGCTCTTGTCAAACCATAATATGCACAAGAAATCAGTTCGTCTAAAGAAAAATACTTGAACACCTTTCGATATTGCTTCTTCGCAATATTTTCTGCAAACGAAAGGTATTCGAGTATTAGTTCGTTGTTTTGATTCATCTAGATCGAGAATTGATTCTTGCTGCTCTTCGCATGTTCTCCTTGTCATTGGAATCTACAATGACAAGTTCGGGTGCGGTCTTATGTCCCCAATCCATAAACCCAACCTTCTTTTCTTCTGTGGAACATCCCACACAAGTTTGGGTGTCTGGAAGAATTTCAAGACGCATAGGATTAATTTCAGTGTTGCAATGAATACAGATTTTCATTCTTCATCAATCCTCAATTTCATTCAGACAGTTCAGAAAATGAGTATTTGTGTCTCGGAAAAAGTTTGGAATGTTTCCATCTTCGTCCGCTTGGTCTACTCCATAGAAATTGACCAAAGAATCCTCAAGTTCATTGAGTTCATTAGAATTAAGTTCATCGAGCATTTCCTTGAGTGCGTCAACAATGTCTTGGATTTGCTTTTCTTTGTTGTTCATTTATCAATGAGATCCGTTGGAAGAATTCCAATTACGAAGAATGACGCTGTTCGTATACTCATCCACACTCATTGCATTCTTTGGAACCATTCCCTTCTTGTAGATATAGTTTCCGTTTTCGTCTGTTCCAACATAGATCAGACCCGGAACCAATTCATTTTCGGTTGATTCCTTCTGTGTGGCATCGGTATTATAACCGTTCACATATGCTGCTGCAACCAAAACAATAAGAATAAGCAGAGCATAAAAAATACGAGACTTTGTGTTGTTGCTGATAATCATTGGAATTGTTCCTTCCTTACTTGAAAATGTCAACGACAGACCAGACTTCCATAGGTTCATAACAATACATCCAGGTATTTTTAAAGACATACTTCCACTTTCTTCCATCTTCTCCCTCAAACTCAATGAAATCATCCTCGTCAAAATACTCACGAAGGCAATTCAAAAAATGCTCTTCATCTCCTGCCTTGTTGTCAAACAACAACTCAACAATGTTTCCATCATTATCCGTAAGGTAATCAAAACCAAACCAATGAAAAGCTTCAGGGAGATCACCTTTCTCAAGAGCATTCTTGAATCTATCCATATCAACCCAAGCATAATATCGCTCGATGATTTCTCCGTTCTTGGAACGCATACCACTCATCTTATCATTTTCTTCCAAGAAAGAAGTGGAAAGAAGATAATCACATGCCTCCTTGAAATACTTCTTAGACAACCTAACCTTAGACTTTGTAATACGAACTTCGTAGCCCATTGTATTCCTTTTCAGAAAAGATTACGTTCGTACTTGCCATCAACAGTCTTACGCTCAATAAACTTCTCTGCATCTCTTTGTGCCTTGCGTGCTTTTTGTGTACGCTTACCAAAACCAGAAGCACGCAGGACAACAAATTTCCGCCGAGCATTACCTTCACGCTCGGCCTCTTCATCAAAACGATCCCAATTCTTTTTTGCCATGACTAGACTCCTTTCGGCATGGCATCATAGCAGAAAAAAGATAGCAAGTCAACCCCTCTGCTCGAATTTGTGTATTGTTATATGAAACTTTTTCTTCTAGATGAAAAATTGTTTGTAATTCCTGGATCATAAAAACAACACGAAACTCGAGTTCAATAGAGGAATCGAATATAAACAGGCTGATAGCGAAATAATATATCACACAGACATTTTCGTAACACCCTGTCTATAAAAAAACACCCGGACGAATCCGGGTGTTTTGAATGGGATGAAGATTTATTTTACTGTATCAGTCAGAATCTGAAGTCTTCACTTCAACAGTCTTTCCCGGCTGAAAAAGACTAGGATTCTTCTTAGGACGACCCCTCTTCTCTTCCTTGATGGTTGCAGAATCAAGGATAGTAGAACCAGATTCCAGTTCCTCAAAGTAATATTCGTTTCGGTTTTCCCTACGAGTCTTACCAAGAGAACAGTAAAGAACACTATTTGGAATGCTTGCATAACCAATATCCTTGGCAATCTTGAGCAATTCCTTTCGGGACCACCTATCCTTTCCGGGATTGGTATTCTTCATTGCCTCAAGAAAATTGTAGACATTCCGAGTATAAGTACGGGAAACAGTAGCAGTGTCACTCATCGTTGTTTTCCTTTACATTGTTCACGATGTCTTCAAAAAACTTATGGACACTTTGTCCACTCTTGATCGCTTCACATGCTGCTTTCTCAAAACTAATATAATCTTCAAATCCCATTCTAATCGCACAAGCATCTTGCAACTTTACATAAGATGCCTCTGCAAATTCAAAAGAATTAGATGCCATAACCTTATGGAAAGTCTGAATCACATTCTTATCAACCTCCTTACATGGAATGTCGTTGATATTATTCAGTTCACACAAATATGAAACTGTCATTTGAGAAACTTTGATCTGAATAGATTGCAACTTCATGATACTCATCGCTTGTTGTAAACAATTGTTGACTTCTCTCATGTAATTGTCATTTTCATCAAACATTGCTTTGTCCTTTTTTAATTCAATTACACCGTCATATCAGAACGCATTTTTTCAACGCTTGCACTGTGACGCATTTCTTCAATACTTGCAATGTAATCGTTTGCCATCGTACAGATCAATCCGGTTTCTGCCTTTCTTTGATCTCCAGCATCATAAGACGAGGACTTATGGATATTCCTGTCCCTGATTTCAGCAAGATGATTTAGAGTATCATTGAGTTCGTTGATCTTTTGTGCATATGGCAAAGTGCTATAATAACCTGTCACAAACTTTCTCTTAACCTCTTGAACGAAATTTCCATCTGGGGTGTCTGGAAGTTCAACAGCATTCTTGTTGTCTTCATTGTTTTCGATATCTTCTCCGCCATGAACCTTGTCATAAAGATTCATGAATGCTTCACGGGAATCTTCATTGAATCGAGCGATTGCATGTCCAATCGCCTTCTTCTCATCATTGAAGATACTGTTGATATTGATGATCTGACAAAGACGACGAGTCGTGATGATATCATCGACACCGCCTGCATGGAAGGTACGACGAATACCATCTGCCCATGCAATAAGATTATCGGCAAAGGATTCATTCACACAATTAAGATCCTCCATCAAGGTAATGAGAATCTTCTTCTCCATCGACTTGGTTGGGTAATCTTGTTCAATCATGATCGCAAACCTTTCAAGGAATGCTTCATTCATGACATTCGTACCAATAAATCGGTCGGAATGATCTCCTCCCTGACCCTTGGTATTGCTGGTAGCAAGAACATTAAATCCTGCTGCGGGAGAAACAAACTTGTTGATCTTCTTGATGAAGATGCCCTTGCCTTCCAGAACTGGCTGAAGGCACATGATCTTCTCAGTACCAAGATCACATTCGTCAAGCAAAAGAATTGCTCCACGCTTCATAGCAAGAGTGACAGGTCCATCTTGCCAAACAGTCTCACCATTGATAAGACGAAAACCACCAATGAGATCATCTTCATCTGTGAGATTTGTGATGTTTGCGCGAATAAATTCTCTCTTCAACTTTGCACAGATCTGTTCAATCATGAAAGTCTTTCCGTTGCCAGAAAGACCAGTCACCCAAACAGGAAGAAAGCGATTAGTCTTAATCACCTCCTCAATGTCCTTGCAATTGCCATGTCGAACGAAAAGAGGATTCTTCTCAGGAATAAGAGCATTCGCAGGAAGTTCCTCGTTGATAACATCAACACCCTTGACCAAACTCAACGTACTTTCTGTATTCAAAGTAGAATCCTTTGTGATTTCTGGTTCTGAGATATTGACTTCAATGACATCTCCAACGGTTGGAGTATTTTCAGTAGTGGAGCATGAAATCAATTCTTGACAAGAATAAACACCATGCCTGACCTTACGAATTGGATCGGTACACAACCAAGAAGGGTAAGGAATACCATACTTGTTCTTCAAATACATTACCTCTGCTCGAGAAATTTCGCCGTTCTTGCCGATTCCTTCGTTTCGTGCAAGTTCAATGAAATTGGACTTCTTTTCTGCCATCGTTGCCATCTGATACGCTCCGAAATAAAATTGCAGGGTCGGCCCACGGCGGGTCGATCTGAGGATCTTAGCATACCCAGAGGGACAGAGGGAGAGAAAATTCCGAATTGGTCGAAAATCGCGTAAGTCGTGGTCCTGTAAGCACTTACGCCACAAGCAGGGATTCTGGGGCCAATAACATTGAAACCTGGATAAACATAACTATAAATTTATATTATGTGCTGATAGCGGAAATAATATTAGAAACCAGGCTAAAGTGAAAAAGTTCTATTTGAGGTAAAAAGTCTGCATACAAAATGGTATTTCGCGTGCTTACCTGTTGACATACACTCGGAATCTGCTATGCTATAGCGTGTGTCTGTGTATTCTTTTCTTCCTTCCAAGGGAAAAACAATGTCTGGTCCAAAGAAAGTAAATCGTGAATCAAAGAATATCTTTGCTCGCTTGTTGGCGACAGAAGATATTACGATTCGTCATGATCCTAGTTTGGATACTGCGTATTTTGATACCAATAAGCGTATTCTTGCACTCCCTGTTCTTGACAACATGGATGATGATGTTTATGACCTATTCGTTGGTCATGAGGTAGGTCATGCACTTTTTACTCCTGCATTCAACGAAGAGGATATGCTTCGGAAAATGCGAGAAGTGAATGAAAAGAATCCTCATGTTGCCAAAATCTGTCTGAATATGGTAGAAGATGCACGCATTGAAAAGGCTATGCGCAAGAAGTATCCGGGGTTGTCAAAGTCTTTTCGTGCTGGCTATTCAAAGCTGTGGGAACTTGGTTTCTTTGGAGAGGATTCAAAGGAAATCAGAGAAAAGTTCTCAGAGTTGGTTATCATTGATCGTCTCAATCTTCATTACAAGGGTACGATTTATGGTATTCAAAACTTTGAATTGTCTGAACTTGATCAAAGTTTTGTAGATCGTATTGATCAAGCCAAAACCTTTGATGATATCATTCCGATTTGTATTGATATCCTAAAGCACATGGAAATTCCTGAGAAAGAAGAAGAGAAGCAGGAAGAAACTGAACAACAAGTCAATGTTTCCTCTTCTTCTGGTTCTGGAAATGTCGAGGAAGAAGAAACAAAATCAGGTGAAGATTCAGAGGGTAATGAAGAAGAGTCTTCTACAAATTCAGGAGAAGGTTCATCTTCTGCTGGTCTGAATTACAAGGAATCAACATCATTCAATCAGCCAAAGGAAAAGCCAAAGACTGATGAAAATGATGCCCTTTCTAAGTATGTTCAAGAAGTAAACAAGAAGAGCAACAAGAATGTAGAATATTACTACAATACTATACCAGAACCAAATCTTAAGAGAATTATTGTTCCTTACAAGGTCATCTTGGAAGATTTTGTTCGTTTGTTTGATGAAGAAATCTACCATGATAATAAAACTTCGGACTATTCTGTTCAAGAATCCTACAATTTTGATACTGAATACAAGAACTTTTTGGCAAAGAACAAGAGTATTTGTCATTCAATGTCGATGTGCTTCAAGAGAAAGCAACAGGCAGATGTATTCAGACGAACACAAATCTCAAAGACTGGTCGTCTGAATATGGATCTTATCCATACCTACAGATACAACGATGATCTTTTCAAGTCGGCAAACATTGTACCGAAGGGAAAGAATCACGGAATCATCATGTATCTGGATTGGTCTGGATCAATGTCTTCCAACATCTCAGAAACCATTGAGCAACTCATGAGTCTTGTTCTTTTCTGTCGAAAGTCAGGAATCAAGTATCAGGTTTTTGCTTTTACTGACAATGCTTTTGATATCAACAGCAATGAGAGTTTTTGGGAGAACGAATCTGAAACGACATATCGTTTTTCAGGATTTCATCTTCTTGATCTGTTCAATTCAGAAATGAACAACAAGGAGCATGATATCGCGATGAAGGGTATGGTGTTTCTTTCTAATTATTTGGGATACAAGAAGAGACTTGGTTTTCGGAACTTCTCTAGATTTTTAGAGTATTTCAAAAAGTATAATCTTAGTGGTACTCCTTTGAATGAGACAATTATTGCTGCAATTGATATTGAAAAGAATTTTCAAAGAAAGCACAATTGTCAAATCATGAACACTGTTTTCTTGACAGACGGTGAATCTGGTGGGTTGGGATTCTCATATCCCTCCGGTTATTCTTGGTCTTATTCGACCAAGAAAAAGCAGTACCTCGAATATAAGTCAAAGACGTATGATATTGACCATTGTTATGCAAATTCCAACAAGTTCATGGAAATTTTCAAGGACAACACAAATTCCAGATTGATTGGTATCTATTTGACATATGGTGTCTCTGCTGTTGCTCGTAATATTGCACGACAGGCTCCAGATGATCCTCGGGATTTCGATAAAAATATTATGGAAGAAGCAGCAAAGAACTTTAAGAAGAATTCATATGCTGAAATTCCAAATGATCCATATGACTTCTACTACATCATGAAGTCAAATGCAGAGGCAATTGGATTCAATGATGTATTTGATGGTATTGATAAATCAAAGAAGAATACTCAGATTATCAGAGAGTTCGTAAAGAACATCAAGAAGCGTAGTTCTTCTCGCATTGTCCTCAATACTTTTGCAGAAGTCGTTGCAAAGGATTTTGAGAGATAATGAAAAGAGTATTGATTGCATGTGAAGAATCACAAACAATATGCAAAGCATTTAGAGATAAAGGCTTTGAAGCATATTCATGTGATATTCAAGAATGTTCAGGTGGTCATCCTGAATGGCATATTCAATGTGATATCCTAGAACATTTAGAAAAAGACAATCAATATGATTTATTGATTGCTCATCCACCTTGCACCTTTCTCAGTAGAGCAGGTGCAAGGTGGTTATATCAAGGTGGTAAAATAAATCAACAGAGATATAATCAGGGATTGGAAGCATTGTCTTTTTTCAAGAAAATGTTGAATGCTGACATTCCAAGAATCTGTGTTGAGAATCCAACACCACTGAAGATATTTAATTTGCCAAAGTACAGTCAAGTCGTTCAGCCCTTTGAGTATGGACACCCATATTCAAAGCGTACATTGCTTTGGTTAAAGAATCTTCCAAAATTAATTCCAACTGAAATTGTTTCCGACTATACTCCTTATCTTCCGTCGAACACAGGAGGAAAGAAGAGAGGTCAGAAATGGTCGCGCGGAATATCAAAAAACTCCAAAGAAAGTTCAAAGACTTTCTTTGGAATTGCTTCTGCTATGGTAAACCAATGGGGTCCGCTTTTATAGAATGTATAGATACATGGGAACTACTATTTTAAATTAAGGAAAAGAAAATGGAATCTATTTTGCTGATTTCTGGGGGTGTAGTCTCTTTATTTGCTGGTGTTGTGATTTGGAAAAAGTGGAAAGACAAAAAGAGAACAGAGATGTTAAGGATTTATGAGGAAATGGAACGTCGTCGTCATATTCAAAAACTTTCTATTAATTGGAACGCTTTTCAAGAAAACGTGGAAAAGAAAAGAAATAGAAAGACATCTGCAAAAACACAAGAGAACGACTTCATTTCTCCCAACATTGCGGAATTGGGAAATGTTTTAAACAAGAAGCGCAACAATAACAAAGGAGTTGCGATATAACATTGCGCTATCAACATATGTTATTGGAGATGTTATATGAAAAACACCTGGATAATTCTTATTGAAGAAGGTAATAAAAACAAGAACATTATAGAAAAAGCCATAAGATGGTTTTTGAATCGTCATCCTGAAACATTCCATATACAAAAAACAATCAAAGTCAATACGTTTTTCGATTATTCGGAAATTGGTTGTTTTGGACAAACATATAAGGGAAAGAAAAATATAGATTATATAATTGACATTTCAACCAACCAAACAGAAAGAGATCTAATTGCAACCATAATGCACGAAATGGTTCATATCTTACAATGGGAAACAAATACTTGGTCGGGACATGGAGAAAAACAAGCAGAGCGAATGCAGTATAAATTGACAGATGAAATGATGACAAAAACGTAGGAGATAAAAATGTATCATGTTAGATTCCATCTGGCAAAAGGTAGAAACTATCTTAAGTGGCAAGTCAAAAACACAGAAACAGGTGATGTAAGATATTATGATCCAGATCTCTACGAACTTGTGATGACCAAGTGTAAGTTGATGAATAATATCAGAACAGCACAAAAAATCCATGACGGAGCAAACAAGGAAGTGTGTGCATGGATTTCTTGTTATAGTGTTATCCCATTGGTAAACACGAACAAGAAAGTAGAAGAAAAGAATAAGATCTCGTATAATCCTAGAATTGCTCCATATTGGAGGAACAACAATAAAGAAGAAAATATCGATAATTCTTCTTTTTCGTATTTGTACACAAAAGGAAGAGAACTTTTTGAACTAAACGATCCCTTGGTATAAATAAACGAGAGAGGGTTTTATGCCGAAAAAGAAATATCCTAAAAACATTGAAAGGTTCATAAATCATGTGAAACATCAATGTGATTTGTTGGATGTTGAATTTAAACTGACAAAAGGATATGCTGTATATACAGGAGAAGGAAATTCCTGCTTCGGCTTTTTTAGCCCACCCAATCAAAAACACAAGGGGTTGTTAAAAGTAGCAATCGGCAAAAAAACTCGAGAAGAATGGATTCTTACTCTTGCGCACGAATATGCGCATATGCTTCAATGGTTCAATCAAGATAAAATTTACGAAGATTTTCATGATAATGAAGATGTGTATTTTGATCTTGAAATTCAGACTGAAAAAGAAGCATTAAAAATATTGACAGGATTCGATATAAAAATAACAGATTCTCTCAAAAGAAAATCTGACAAATACATACGACAAATCAGAGAACTATTAATAGAATCAAAAAAGAAGTAATGTTCGAATAGAAGTTTTTTAAAAATTTTCGATTAGAAGTTTTTATAAAAACACCAAGACATATGTCTTGGTGTTTTTGTTTTAGTTAAAAAATTTCAATAAGTATTTTTGATCACATGAGATCCACTATTAGTTACAGTAAAAAATTTCCAATTAGTATCTGTTCCTACTTGTACAGGAGATGTTCTTTGTGTTTTATCTCCCAATCCAAGTTGCCCACTACTATTTGATCCCCATGCCCACAATGTTCCATTTGTTTTAAAGGCTAAAGTATGGTAATTACCACAAGAAACCGATTCCCAATTAGTATCTGTTCCTACTTGTACAGGAGATGTTCTTTGTGTTGTATCTCCTAAACCAAGATTTCCATAACTATTGTTTCCCCATGCCCACAATGTTCCATTTGTCTTGACTGCTAAAGTATAGAGAGTACCACCAGAAACTGATGCCCAATTAGTATCTGTTCCTACTTGTACAGGAGATGTTCTTTGTGTTGTATTTCCCA
>Ga0070750_10002186_pt1 | contig 10834 bp, 11 predicted proteins | sample VirMetDEL_Nov_24_FD_77013 | JGI IMG/M metagenome (GOLD analysis project Ga0070750, IMG submission 77013) | Aqueous microbial communities from the Delaware River and Bay under freshwater to marine salinity gradient to study organic matter... | ecosystem: Environmental > Aquatic > Marine >...
CCTCAAGCCCCCCACAGCGGCCCTTCTCCTCCTGACCCTGACAGCAGGGTGCGGAGGGACTCAGGGGGCCGAGGCCTTCAAGTGGACCAGCCAGACGTGCTCCCCCATCGGCTCGGACAACTGCCTAGTTGTCCAGGGGTCGGGCACCGAGGTCAGGGTCATCCAGAAGCCAGACTTCAGCATCGAGACCGAGTTCTGGACATCCCTCCCAGGAGCCGGCGCCTACGGGTCGGTCTCAGCGGACCCCGAAACGGGCCAGATCGACGCAGAGGGTTGTGTCGAGGTCCTGCTCTGGGAAGAGTGCGCCTCGTCGGAGGAGTAAGTCCATGGAGCACCATCTGCACAACCACGCAAACCGCGCGAGGGCAGCGGCGAAGACGCAGAGGAACCTGAATGTCTCCTAGCACTCTGGACCTTCTCCAGCACATCACAGCAATCGCCGGGCTCTTCTGCGTGGGTCTGTCAACCTACTTGGCGGGACGATTCCACGGGAGCGGACACCCTCTCGGGACAGCTCTGAGCATGATGCTGCTTGGCGAGGCTTTCGTCGGCCTGTTCACCGTCTTGTTCGCGTTCATGACGGCGTTTGGCTACTCGTGGGACTCGCACCCGGTCGCCCAGATGGCGATGCGCTGGGCCATCTTCACCGCCGCTTCAGTCACGAGCGTCCATCTCGCTTTTCACGTCTGGAGCATCGGGCAGTCGGATCAGACATGATTGCACCCATCTCCAGCGCTGCCGGAGGTGTCCCGCTCGCTCTCGAATGGGGGCAGTTCGGACTAGGCGGAGTCGTCATCGGCGCGCTGTTCTGGTTGATCTGGACCATGGGAAAGAGGACGGACGCCCAGCTAGAGCGACACGGCAAAGAGCGGACCGAGTGGCGAGAGTCACAGGAGAAGAGGGACTCTGACATGTCCGCAGCCCTTCAGGGTCTAACCGAAGCCATCTGGCAGTCTAGTGTCAGGCCGAGACCTAGATTCACAGAGCCTTCCATCGAAGGGTCAACAGACCGCGTTCATCCAAGCGGGCAGAGCATTCAAGCGTGATCCACGAGAACTATGCGGACTTGGGACAAAATAGCACTAGCCCTAGTTCTCCTCGGGGGCCTAGTCGCTTGTTTGTTCTTCAAGCCGGATGAGTTCGAATGAAACGAGACCGCTGGATAGACATCCTGCAGATAGCCCTATCCATCCCCTCCTGGATACGAGAGGCCCGTGCCCGACGCCGCCGTAACAAGCAGCCTCCGTTTTCGAGAGGCGATGACGCCCAGGACGAACGAGTACCTGGACCGTCTTCAGCCGAACCACCCGAAGCAGAGCGTCGGAATGCTCCTGCCTCACAAGGAGGTCCTCTTCGGCGGCGCCGCAGGCGGAGGCAAGAGCGACTGGCTGCTAAGGAGCGCGCTTCAGTTCGTTGACATCCCAGGCTACTCTGCCCTCATCCTCCGGTCCACCGTGGCGAGTCTCTCGCTGGCGGGCGGGCTCATCCCCAGGTCACAAGAGTGGCTGGCTGGTACCGGAGCGAAGTGGAACTCGCAGATGAAGACGTGGCACTTCCCCTCAGGAGCCACCTTGACCTTCGGCTTCCTGTCCTCCTCCCAGGACAGGTACAAGTACGCGTCCTCCGAGTTCCAGTTCATCGGCTTCGAGGAACTGACTGAGTTCCCTCGAGAGGACGACTACACGTTCATGTTCTCTCGACTCCGTGGGCCAATCGGGAGCCCAATTCCCTTGCGCATGCGAGCCACGACCAACCCCGTCGGCGTCGGCTTCGCTTGGGTAAAGCAGCGGTTCGTGCCCGGGGGAGTTCCAATCAATACTCCCCAGAGGTTCTTCCTGCCGTCTAGCCTAGACGACAACCCCTCGATCGATACCGCCGAGTATGAGGACGGACTCAAGAACCTAGGTTCTGATATGTACCGGAAGCTCCGAGAGGGCGACTGGTCTGACATGGAAGCCGGAGAGTACTTCCCTCGGTCCCTGGCTGAGATAATCGAACCAAAGCACCTTCCTAAAAACCTCCTCCTGGAGGTCAGGGCGTGGGACCTTGCCGGAACCAAGCCCTCCGCAGCTAACCCCGACCCCGACTGGTCGGCAGGTATTCGCATGGCCCGAACCAACTCCCGATCGGACGTAACATACATCCGACACGTCAGGCGGTTCCGCGACTCCCCAGACGTGACCGAACAGAACCTGTTCCGCACCGCGATTGAAGATGGCCGCAAGTGCCACATTCGTTCCGAGCAAGAGCCGGGACAGTCAGGCAAGGCTCAGGTAGCCCACTTCGCCAAGGCCCTGAAGAAGTACTCCTACGCAGGAATTAGAGTCTCTGGCAAGAAGGAGAGCAGGGCGACTCCCGCTGCGGCGGCGTGGCGAGAGGGTCGAATCATCCTTGTAGATGACGGAACGGGCTGGATAAGCCCCCTCCTCGACGAACTAGATTTCTTTCCTTACGGGCTCCATGACGATCAAGTCGATGCCCTCTCCCTCGGCTTCAACTTCCTAACGGATGCGAAGCCCAGACACTCCGGGCCGCGTTTTGGCCCCCGCCTAGGCTGAAAGCCAAGCCCCACCAAAGAGAGCCCACACATGATGAGCCCCATTTACCTTGATGCCCAGTCCGCGGACCAGACTTCGACGGACGCCTACGTGGACATCGCGGAGACGGAAGTCAATCTGCCGGAAGGCTACCGTCCAATCATCCGCGCCAAGAACACGGGAGGGTCGAACTCCATCGACGTGGCCATTTACGGTCGTTTCCGACAAACGAGCGCGGCAGGTAACGTCGAGTTGTCCGACTACATTCAGCTGGAGGCGTCGACCGCACTAGCTGCCGGCGAGGAGGCTGTGTTCAAGTTCGAAGACTACGCCCCCCTTCTGGGAGCAATCAAGCTGGCTGTCAAGGCAACCACGCCGGCCAGCCAGTCGGACGTCGCCGTCTCCGGTATGCTTCGACCGCTCGCAATGTCGGACCCTCAGTACCGAGTTGAGGAGGACTACTTCTCGGCGGTCTACTTCGACTCCCAGTCGGCGGCGCAGGAGTCCACGAATGCCTTCGTTGACGTCGCAGAGTCGGAGATTCAGATTCCCGCCAAGTCTCGAGGCATGGCTGTGCTGCTCAACTCGGGGGCGGACGACGTCACCGTTGAGTGGCTCGCCCAGTACGTTGTAGGAAACACCCTGTCGGGTTGGTTTTACCTGCCGATGACCAGCGCCATCGAGCTGGGAGCAGGAGTCGCCCAGGTCTTCGACATGGACGTGATGTGTCCGTCGGCAGCGCGAGTCAAGTGCCAGATCAAGTCGACGGTCACCGACACCCCCGGAGAAATTGAGGCCTACGGCGCGGCGATTAACCGAGCCTACCTCACCGAGACCCTGTCGGGCGCATACGACCCGACCTCCTAATGAAACAGGGCTAGCGCCCATCGCCAGATAGCTAATTGGAATAAGCCCCCCTCCTCCTGGGAGGGCGATGCAGGTTCGAGTCCTGCTCTGGTGACTAACACACTCCCTTCTCTTCCCGAGGTCAGAATGGCTCAGGAAATCGTGCCTCCCGAGGCATCCGACATCCTGCCTCCGGGCATCGTTTACCTGGACTCCGGTTCAAACTACTCCCAGAACCGAGAAGAGGAGATCACGATTGCCACGAGAGAGAGGCCACAGGCCTACTGTAACGCGTGGTACTCGGCTCTGTTCGACCAGTGGGAGTTCTACCGACAGTCCTACGAGGGCGGGCCGGAGTTCCTGTTCAAGCACCTCTGGAAACACCCCCAGGAGCGCAAGAAGGGGTATGACCGGCGCCTAGAGCGAGCTGTTCACTTGAACCACATTCGGGTGGTCGTGGACACCTACTCGGCCAGCCTGTACCGGAAGCCGTGGCGGCGCGACGTCGAGGAGACGCCCGACGCAGAGAGGTCGACCCTTACAGAGTTCTGGGACGACGTCGACCGGCTCGGAACCCCGATGCAGGAGTTCTCCCAGCGAGTGTTTCGTCGAGGGCTCATCTTCGGAGTACAGGCCGTCGTCGTCGACCGCTGGGACGGCAACCGACAAGGGCCCTTCACGTCCATGGCGGAGCAGCAGGCATCGGGCATGCGCCCATACGCCTACCGACTGGACCCCACAGACGTCATTGATTGGAGGCAAGACGAGAAGGGCGAATTTGATTGGGTAATGGTCCGAGAGTACCACGCCCAGGAGAGGGAGTTCTACCAGAAGCCGAGAGGCTCTGAGGAGATGTTCCGACGGTGGACTAAGCAAGGCTGGGAACTCTACCGAGTCAAGCGCAAAGACCCCGACAAGGCCTACCAGAAGGAAGAGGAGGTCGAGTACCTTTACACCCTCGTCAAAGAGGGTACGCACCCGTGCGGTAAGGTCCCGATCGTCTTCGCACATGTCGGAGAGCAGGTAGATAGCCTCCCGGTAGCAGAGTCCCTGATTCGGGACTTGGCTCCGCTGGTTAGACAGCTGACAAACAAGCTGTCCCTCATCGACGAGCAGATTTACCAGCAGGTCTTCAACATCCTGGTGGCGCCACCGTCAACGTACGAGGCCCTCAACGAAGTAGACTGGTCAGTGGCCGGCGTCCTTCCTGTCGAGGAGGGAGAGACCGACCCGTTCTACCTAGCCCCAAAGGCATCGGCTGTCGAGACCATCCGCAAGGAGGTCCAAGAGCTGGAGATGTCCATCAGGTTCCTCTCTGGCCTAGGCCGGATGAACGAGGGGTCTCGAGCCTATGTGAGTGGAAGCTCTCTGGCCTTCCAAACAATCGACAAGCGAGCACTCCTGGAGTCCTTGGGTCGATCGATGGGTGAGGCAGAGCGAGAGATAAGCAAGCTCGCCCTCGCTTGGATGGGACAAGACCAGTCAGCAGCGCCCCTTCCTGGGTTTGTTGTAGACCTTGAGCCCGGGGAGATCGAGAAGGTCCTCACAGACGGACTTCGACTCATCGCTATGGGACTCCCCCTGGACTCGGAGGTCGCGGTCGAGAACATGCTGCAGGCGACACACGCCCACTTCGCTGGGAAGGTGACACCAGAGCGATTGAAGGAGCTGAAAACTGACCTACGGGTCAAGTGGGAGGCAATGCCCAAGATTGTTCCAGAGGCTGCAGAGAACCAGACCGGAGCAAACGTGTTTGCCCAGGTCCCTATCCAGAACCCTAAAAACCCAGCCCAGACTTAGATCTGGTGCTGTAAAGGCCGGACCCCTCCCGACGACCCACGGCTGCGTCACAAACTACTGCTCTTACCACTAGGCTACTCCGGCCGGTTTGAGTCAGGCATCAAAACCGGAGGTTCGATATGCTTCGTTTCCTTAATCAGCACGTATTTCAAGAGGCCGACGACGGCAACGGCAACCAGTCAGGCGGAGGCGGCGAACCCGCTGACCCGCCGAAGGAGCCAGCAGCCCCGCCCGCAGCTACGTTCACGCAGGCCCAGATGGACGCTATCATCAAGGACCGTCTCGCTCGCGAGAGGGGCTCGGTGGCCCAGCGACTTGAGGGGCTCGGAATCCAAGGAGGGATCCAGGGCCTTGAGGACTCGTACGCAGAACGACAGAAGCAGGCTGCTGCCGACGCCAAAGCCAAGGGCCAGTACAAGGGCTTGTACGAGGCGGAGCAGCGGCGAGCGTCTGAGCTGCAGGCCCGCTTTGATGCCATCGAAGAAGAGCGCCGACAAGCAACTGTCCGTGAAGCTCTCTCCGGCGTAGCAAGTGCGGCAATCGCGCCAGCTCAAGTGGCCCATTTGGTCCAGCTGGAGTTGGGCCAGCGCGGGCTCCAAATGGCTGTCGCAGACGGCGTTGCTGTGGTGACGGACTCCAACGGAATGCCGTCTACGGATGGCCAGGGAGGCTACCTGACGGCGGAAGCTGCCATCGGGGACTTCCTGACCCGGAACCCGCACTTTCGGAAGCCCACTGCCGGAGACGGCAACGGAGCACAGAGCAAACAAGGAGGCGTGCCTCCGGCGACGCCCAAGAAGATCGGAGGGGCCCCGTTCGGGGACCTGTCTGACTCGAAGAATGTGGCTGAGCAGCGAGATGCCCTGATGGCAGCTATGCGCTCAGGCGACCTCCAGTAATAAAACCCCCGCCCGTACTCTCGGGCACTAACCCCCAAGAGCAAATATGGCCTTTATCACTACCAATGAGGCAGGCGATGCAATTCCTTCGTTCTGGCTCAATGAGGCACTTGAAGAGTACCGGGCAAACACCCTAGTCTCCCGCCTAGTTCGTCGAGACTTCGAGAACGAGACCGGCGGCATCGGCGAGACCATCAACATCCTGAAGCGCGGCGCTGTCACGGTACAAAGCAAGACGGAGTTCGCCGACCCGACTGAGCACCCTGTTGTGCCGGAGAACCCGAGCAACACCAAGGTTGCGGTCGTTCTCAACCAGCACAAGTACGTGTCTTGGCGAGTGGAAGACAACGCCGGAGCCAAGGCTCTCTCGCAGGGAGTCAACTACATCCGGGACGCGATCCCGGCTCTTGTCGAAGAGATCGAGAGTGAGATTCTTGCAGAGTACGCGAATGCCGCGGCCTCTGTCGGCACTGTCGGAACGGACGTCGACTCGGCTACGATCCGAGCTGCTCGACTTGCACTCAACCAGGCAAAGGTGCCGACCTCGAACCGCTTCCTGCTCGTGTCGCCGGAAGATGACAGTGCGCTCCTGGGAGACCCTTCGTTCACTGCTGCGGACAAGCGAGGCGACGGCGGTCGTGCGATGGAAGATGCGCGACTGGGCCGAGTCTACGGATTCGACACCTTTATGTCGCAGCTGATTCCCACGACCACGGGCCCGGACGCCCGACACAACCTGGCGATGCACCCGGACGGCATCGTCCTCGCAGTGCGCCCACTTGCCCTTCCGCCTGCGGGATCGGGAGTTCGCGCAGGTCTCTTGGTCGACGAGGACATGGGTCTGGCGTTCCGCTACACCCAGGGCTACTCGCAGACTGACATGGCCATGATGCACACCATCGACATCCTTTACGGGATCAAGACGGTGCGCGACGAGTGCCTCGTCGAAGTCACGGCCTAGTAAGCCAATCACGTGTGCTGCCAGACGGGGCAGCCTTGCCGGGTTCGAATCCCGGCACGTGACTCAGGCCCTCGGGCCTTCTCCCACGTCGGAGGGGCGTTGGGAGAAAATTCCCCCCTCCATACAAGAGGTATCCCTCATGAAGTCTGTTTCCCTAATCAATCCCTCGGGACGAGAAGTCCGAGTCCCCGATAACCGTGTGGCTCACCTCTTGGCCAACGGCTTCACGATCGCCCCAGAGAAGGAGACCAAGTCCCCTGTCTTCATCTCCCCAAGCAAGCCGGCCCCCGAGCCGGCCCCCGAGCCGGAGGCCGAGGAAGAGGTCGACTCACTGGAGTTCTTGACCCGAGATGAGTTGGTCGAGTTGGCGGAATCTCGAGGACTCAAGTTTGACGGTCGCCTGGGCGCCAAGAAGCTGAGAGCCCTGATCACGGACTCGGAGTAGGTACATGGCAGCTCTCGACGTATACAGCACAGATGCTCATTTGGGCTTCAGGGATCGGGAGCTGTTTGAGTACAATGACATCTCCTATCGCATCGACCACAGGTCCGCGAGAGAGGATGTTGAGCGGGAACTGATCAGCAGAGGGTTTGACGACGGGCTCTCCACAATCGCAGATGACTCCGAAGTCGCCACAACGTCTTTGTCCTTTACGGCAGAGACTGGCGGAGGCGGAGTCACTGTGCCAGAAGGTTTCGAGGTGTATTCCTCAGAGGACCGGACCAAGGTCACGTTCGTCACGGACGAGGAGCTTGTTCTGGCTGACGGAGAGACCCTCTCGGTGGACGCCACCTGTGAGGAGTTTGGGGAGCCTGGGAATGTGGCCGAGGACGTACTGGTCTACTTCACGGCCCTATCTGGCCTAGAGTCCGTAACCAACCCAGAGGCTGCCGAGGGCGGGGAGAACCACCAGCTCACTAAGGCGTGTGTCTTTGGGGCACTGGTCACAATATACACGGACCTGAGCCGCAACAAGGACGACGCCTTCGATCATAAGAGGCAGATGAACCAGCGGCTCTACAAGAGGGAGCTAGACCTCCTGTTCTCGTCTGGTCTAACCCTGACGACATCTGGATCTGATTTGGTGGCCCCTGGGAAGACTCGAGCATATCCCCGACGTCGGCTGATTCGATCGTGATAACTCTCTCTTTAGACATTCAGGGAGTCAGTAAAGTCCTGATGCGCCTGAACAGCGTAGCGGAGGCTACCGAGGAGCTGAGTTTCTTTGGCCAGGCCACAGTCGCCAAGTCCGCTGTCCGGGCCATCCGAGACCGAACCTCCAAGGGCCTAGATCAGCACGAACGCCCCTTTCTGCCGTACAAGAGTGATAGGCACAAGCGGGACCGAGCCGCCCGCGGGCTGCCTGCGATGGTCAACATGAAGTTCTCTGGCGGAATGTTGGGGGCGATGAGAGCCACTCGTCGAGGGGTTCCATCTCAGCCGGCTATTCGGTTCAATAGTGCCTTCGCTGGCTACATTGCCGACCTCCACCAAAGCGGCACGGGCGGGATGCCGACTCGGAAGTTCCTAGGACTGGAGAGAGGTACCTCCTCGTACGCGGAAGTCAAGGCTACTGCAGTAGAGGCTCTTCGGCGGCAGATTCGGAACGCAATACGGAGGCCCTGATGCCCCTGAAGACAACCTCTGCCCGAGAGAAGAGTCTGGAAGCACTGAAGGCAGTGCTGGCCGACATCGACGGAATCAAGACCGTCTACCGGCACGGCCAGGGCGACCAGGACGTCTCAGATGCCCAGCTACCTGCTGTAATCATCATGGAGAAGAAGGCCAAGTACAGCCGCTTCAACGATGTGCGGCATCACGAGATCAACTACGGAGTGACTCTGGTCCTCCTGGCTCGGGCCAGACGCACGGCCAAGGCCAAGTTTGGTGATGTAGGGACCATCCGGGAACTCTTCAGTCATACGGTAATCAACGCCCTGATCCACAACCCTCAGTTGTACGTTCAACTGGAGGGAGAGGACGAGCCGGACAACCACTGCAATTTCGTCGGAGACGACTTTGACGTGGAGTACGACGAAGGCATGAAGTTCCCCTACGCAGGGAGCACGGTCTCGTTCAATGTTAAACTAGTCACTACTCTCGACGACCGGCCCCTTGAGGACTGGGCGGACTGGGTCGTGGACCTAACTCCTGCTGACGAAGACGGAGAAGGCGACCCCTCCTCCACACTCAGCCCAACAGAAACTTTCTCAGGTGACGGTATTAAAACCATCACCGTTACCTCCTGACCAAAGGCTCCCTAAATGGCAAACTTTGTCGGTACCATCATTACCCGGACCACGGCTGGGCCTCTGGCCACAGGCAGCGATCCGGGTGACTCCATCTTCATCGGCATTCAAGCCGAACGAGGCCTCGAGGACACTGTCCACGAGTTCACATCCTATGCCCGATTTCGTCAAATCTTCGGAGGCGCTGCCGGCACCCCGATCGGGTCTGATACGCGAATCACTCAGGCCGACGAGGTCCTGAACATCCTCTACTCCAAGGGGAAGGCACGCAAACGCTGCTACGCAGTCCGAATGGTGGACTCCTCGGCAACTCAGGCCTATGTAGACCTCGTGGATGTGGATAGCGGGACCCCGCTGAACACTCTACGCATCCATGCGAAGGGGTCCGGCACTTGGGCGAACGCCTACGAGGCCACGATCTCGTCGGCTACCAAGAACGGCTACATTGCGCCGGCCAGCTACGTCGCACAAACGGTTCACGCCGACGCGGCGGCGCTAGAGGGGGCTTTCCCCGCGGCATCCAATGACGAGAAGTACGGAATCGCCACTCTGGCTGGAGAGTCGACCATCTACCTGTCGGACGGAGCGGCTTGGGGAGTCTACGGAGCAGCGTCGTCGGCGGCGTCCTTCAAGATCGAAGTCAAGGCAACGGCCAGTGGTACTGTTCTGGAGACCTTCGACAACGTCACCCTGACCGAGGCTTCTTTGGAGTCGGTCGGAGACCGGTCGGACTACATCTACCTGGAGAACCTGGACTCGGCTACGGCGGCGCCCTTCAGCGTGCCGGCCGGAGGAGACTTCCTCTTGGGCGCGACCCAGGCAGGAGTCAACGGAAACCAGCCTCTCGCGACTGACATCGTCGGCACCGACGACGGGCTCGGAGCCAAGACGGGACTCAAGGCCTTCCGGGACAAGAAGTACGGACGAGGCTTCCTCATCTGCCCAGGGCTCGATTCGAACTCGACCGTTCGCTCGGAGATGGCGAGTCACCTGGACAACTTCAGCAGAGTCGCCTTGTTTGGCGCCCCTGCGGGACTTACTGTTACGACGGTCCAGGACGACGTACCTGACCTCCTTGCGGCATACTACTGGGGTCTCCCGCGGGTACAGGACGCCGTTACGGAGGAGCTGAAGCCCATCAGCTTGGTGGGCCACGTCCTCGCTGAGTGGTTCGACTTCATTGCTCGAGACGACTACGGGAAGCACCCGGCAGGTAAAGACTTCAAGGTCGACCGAGTTCACAGCTTCGAGACCCAAAGTAACGGAGCTGCCCTCATTGATGAGGACATCGCAGTGACTTTGGTAGGGGCGGGAATCAACCCAGCCTACGACAAGGGGTCGGGCCCGAAGATTTGGGGCGCGCGGACGTGTTCGTCGGACCCCAACTGGGCCTACCTCCACGCACTCTGGGCATACTGCGTCATCTCGGACCGCTTCCAGCGATTCCTGGACGATCAGGTGTACGAGAACGCCTCGGCAGGCTCGTTCTTCGAGGACCTGGAAGAGAGCCTTCGTATCTCGATGGCTGACCTGAACAGCAA
>Ga0070750_10002187_pt1 | contig 10833 bp, 14 predicted proteins | sample VirMetDEL_Nov_24_FD_77013 | JGI IMG/M metagenome (GOLD analysis project Ga0070750, IMG submission 77013) | Aqueous microbial communities from the Delaware River and Bay under freshwater to marine salinity gradient to study organic matter... | ecosystem: Environmental > Aquatic > Marine >...
ACTTAAAGCTACTGAAAAAGAAGTGTATGAATACTATGATAGTCAGTTTAATTATTGGTGGCAAAAATTTATTGTAAGTAGAGAAGAGTATATGAAAAATCTAGCTCTTCAAAATGCAAATAAGAGAAAAAGATTTTTGTCTCAATCTAAAACAAAATCAATAAAAGATTTATTAAATTCTCACATCAATGTGCAGCCAAATAGTAGAAGTGTTATTTTTACAGGCTCTGTTGCTCAATGTACAGAGCTTGGTGGAAATGATGCTATACACAGTAAAAAGACAGCTAAACAAGTTAGTAACATTATTGACTCCTTCAATAATCAAGAAAGGGATAAACTATTTGCAGTAGGTATGATAAGAGAAGGAAAGAACTTGGTAAATACTCCTTATGGAGTTATAGGTCAATTAGACAATCAAAGTAAATCCTATACCCAAATGGTGGGAAGACTGTTGAGACATGAAAATCCTGTAATATTTGTTATTGTAGTAAAAGATACTCAAGATGAAAAGTATCTTAAAACTGCTATTGATGGATTTAATAAAGATTACATTAGTACTTACACTTTACCTGAATTTCTCACTCTTAACAAAGTAGCTTAATGAAAAATGATTCATTTGAGTTAGACAGTTATGAGAGAGCTGTTATGCATTATGGACATCAAGTAGCTGAACAAGCTTCAGATTTTAACTTTAACTTTTATCAATATGAACATCCAGAAAGATTACAACTACACTCTAGAAGAGAAAGCAACAAACAAAAAGCAGGCATTAATCCTCTCCATGAATCACAGCCCAAATTTAAAAGAAAAAGTCAAAGTAGTAGTAAGCCCCAAACTGAACCTATTCATAGACAAAGAAAAGATAGATAAGTATGGAGAAGAGTATTTTAAAGAAAAATACACAAAATTAAGTTAATTAATTAATCCTATGATTGTAAAGATAGACTATGACAAATGTCTAGAATACAATCTATCCCTTCAAGAAGCTGCATTTTTATATGAAGCACATTATAACAATAAGGTGAGTACAACTTTGTATTCACCTTTAATTGTTACTTCTTTATTAAAAGAAGAGTATTTACTAAGTATAGACCCTTATATACTTAGTGCTAAAGGGTTAGATGTAATTGGACTAGTCAAAACAGAAGTAAACCCTAATGAATTTATAGATTTATTTCCTCATAGGGTAAGAACAGCAGTAGGTTGGAGGTCAGTAAGACCTAAAGACCCACACAGTGCTACTTACAAAAGCTTATGTGCTAAATATTTAGAAAAAGTATCTTCTATTACTAAGCATCAACAAATATTAAGGGACACAGAAGCTTATGTGAAGTACCAAATGAGCCTAGATGATGGATTTTATATGACTTCAGTAATTAATGCTATTATGGAGCAAAAATGGGATTCTTGGAATGGATTATATGACGAATATGATATAAAGCCTGATTATGGAGAATCTGTTTAAAGATATAGAAGGTCTAATAAAAGCTAATCATGGTAGACTTAAAGAAGGTAAAGCTAATTGTATTCCATTTACCTGTTTACCTAAAGTTTCTAAGCATGTACCTGGAATAATTAAAGGTACACCTTACATTGTAGGTGCTTCATCAGGTGTAGGAAAGACTCAACTTACTAAATTTTTATTTGTGTATGAAGCTTACAAGTATGTTAAAATGTATCCACAAGCAGGAATTAGTATAGAGATGCATTACTTTCCTTTAGAAGAATCTAAGGAAGAATTTATGCTAGGTATGATAGCTAAATACTTATCTGAAGAACATGCATTACAATTTACAGTACAAGAGTTACAAGGTTATTATCAAAATGCATTAGATGACAATGTATTGAGTTTAATCAGTGGGGCTGAAGAATATTTTGCAGACTTATTTAAGTACCTAGTAATACATGATGGAATAAAAAATCCTACTGGTATTTACAAGAAAATGAGAAGAGTAGCTGCAAATAATGGACAATTTTTTTATAAAGATGAACCAGTTACTCCACCTTCAACTAACAATTGGAGTGAATTTAGTTGGGATAGATATAAAGAAAACAATCCCTATCATTTTATTATAGGCATTATTGACCATGTAGGTTTACTAGAAGAAGAAAAGAATCCTGTAACTAAGCAAATGATGAATAAATGGGACACTATTGGAAAATGGAGTCAAGATTATTCTAGAACTATGCTTACTAAAAGATTCTATCAAGTAATAGTGAATGTACAGCAAATGAATGCTGCTGCTGAGGAACAACAATACACTCTAAAAGGTGATTCTATCAAGGATAAGGTTAAACCTACCCATGATAAACTAGCTGACAATAAAACTACTATAAGAGATGCAATGGTAGCTCTATATCTATTTGCTCCAGCCAGGTATGGCTTTAAGAGTTGGGCAGGATATGATTTAACTATTATGAAAGACAAGTTTAGAGTTTTAATTATCAGTAAGAATAGGTATGGGAAACCAGACCTAAATGCTTATCTATACTTTGATGGAGTAACTAACTTTTTTAGAGAGTTGCCCCCTTCAGATGATATAGAAAAAATGGAAACTATTTATACTAAAATCAAAAATGGAGAACTTTAAACTAAAGTTAGAGATAGATGATGAAAAGATAGAAGCTTATCTTTTAGTTCATCCTAATAAATTTAATACTCTTAAAGAGTATTTAGAAGCTATGGATATTAACACTAGAATAACCTGGGCTAATATCATTAGAGATCAACACCACATAGTTGATACTACTAATATTTTAGCTAACATACTGGCTACAAATGCTACCTATATTTATTTTAAAGAAATGGATATTAAGACTCCTTTGTTAGGAGATGATATGTTAAATAAAATAACTCACCTTTTTTGTAATGCTATAATGCACTATCATTTACATATAGATGGTCAAATTATACAAAAAGATGAAGATATATTTAATTCTTTGTATAGGTTAGTTTCTACTGCAGAAAAAAACCCTTTTATCCAAGAAGTAAATATTAAACATCTTCAACCTAGAAAGGTATATTTAGCTATTCCTTATTCTGGAATGGAAGAAAGTTCTTATTTTCAAGCTACCTATATTACTGGACATTTAATGTCAACTATTCAAAAGATAAATGTATTTAGTCCTATAACTCATGGACATACTATAAGTAAAAATCATTCTTTACCTAAAGATTTTGACTATTGGATGGACATAGATTTTCAGTATCTAGATTGGGCTGATGAAATTATTATAATAATACCTAAAGAAGGCCCAGAAAGAATACAAAATTCTAAAGGAGTACAGGCTGAGTTAAGGTATGCTATAAGTAAAGGAAAATCTGTAAGATTTTTAGCTTTTGTAGGAGAAGAAATTCAGTTCATAGACCCTAGTGAAGAAGATTTTGAAAATTTAGAAGATATTCTCAAAGACTTAAATATAAACACCAATGAGTAAAAAAAAATTTAAAGTAGTTTTAGATAAAAAAGTAATTATTTGGCATAGAACATCTGCTGATATAGAAGCAGACAGCTTAGAAGAAGCTAAACAGAAATTACTTGAGTATAATGATGGAACAGCAAACTTTATGCCTGAGCATATAACTACAGGTTATCTGTATGATACTATGGAAGAGTTGACTCAAAGAGAAAATTGTCTTATGGCAGAGTCTCATGAATTAGATTTAGACCATGAATTGCTAAAGAACATTGATGATTACCCTGTTGAAGAATTTCCTGACCAACTTAATTATCAAATTACTAAAAACAAACCAGATGAGGAAGTATAATCTTATTGGAATATCAGGAAAAATAGGTTCAGGTAAAGATACTGTGGGAGGAATCTTACAATTTTTAAGCTTAGATTCAAAAACTTTTAAAATTACAACAGGAGATATATTAGCAGATATGAGCTATGATTTTTATACTGCTAATAATTACAGCCCTTTTAAAATTAAAAAGTTTGCAGATAAACTTAAAGATATAGTTTGTTTACTTATTGGCTGTACTAAAGAGCAGTTAGAAGATAGAGAGTTTAAAGAGAAAGAGCTTGGGGAAGAGTGGAATAGAACTATTTATGAGATAATAGATTCTGATGATACTGTTCTTAAAGAATCTTTTTATAAAGAGCCTTTATTAGAATTTGACTTACCTTATTATGAAGACTACCATCATAGAGTAGTAGATCTTATAGAATTTAGAGATATTCCTATAACTCCAAGATTAATGCTTCAACTTCTTGGTACTGAAGCTGGTAGAGAAATCATTCATCCTAACATTTGGGTAAATGCTTTATTTGCTGATTATAAATCTTACAACATACTAAAAGAACCTATTGACGGATTTAGAGAAAAATTTACAATTTTAGATTCAAAATATCCTAATTGGATAATAACAGATGTTAGATTTCCTAATGAAGCTCAAGCTATCAAAGATAGGGGTGGTATTCTTATTAGGATTGAAAGGGAAAACCTTAATAATTTCACAAAGAAATTCCCTGATACTGTACATGAATCTGAAATAGCTCTTGATGATTACAAGGATTGGGATTATGTCATAGATAACAATGGCAGTCTTAAAGATTTGGTAGAAAAGGTAAGAGCTTTAAATTTGAATTAAAATATTAAATATCATGAAATTTAACCCAAAAAGTGTACCTATTGTAGGAACTGCATTAGCTGTTTTAATAGCATGCATATTTCTAAGTCAAGAAGAGTTCTTTGTAGCTCTAGCATTTGTACCTATTATCATATATAGGATATATGTTTTAGCTAGACCAGGTGGATTTGACTACCAAATTAATAGACTTAGTAAAAGTGCTAAAGGAGCTTTTGAAACATCTCTTATTATTAGAAATGTAATATTTGGAACTTTTATTATTACAGTTACTGGAGTATTATTCTTTTTTTCAAAAGGAGATTTACTAGTTCAAATTCCTTTAGTATTGATTTTATTATTTGGTAGCTATATGTTTAGCAAAGATTTTATTTGATGGATGTTACTATAATTATTACTGCAATAGGAGTAAAAGTTATAGGCTGGCTATTGTCTGGGCACTTTAAAGGTGCTCAAGACAAGGCCATGAAATCAGGAATAGGATTTGATTGGAAAGCAAAGTACAAAAAAAACTATTCTGATGAGCTTATAAAAATAGAAGATGCTAAAATATCTAAGCTTTATTATAAGTATCATAAATTGTTTAATTTAAAATACTTAGAAATAAAATTTTTACATGCTACTTTATTAGTTTCTTTAACAGATAAGTGGCATAAATATGGAACTTTTAGAATGTTAAGTATGAATCTAAGTGATTCAATAATGCTTTCAATAACATTTAAAATTTGGTGGCTATGTTTTTTTTTATTCCCATTATTTTGGATTGCTAGACAATTAACTTTTCATTTAAAATACAGTAAACGCAAAAGAAAAGTTTACTTAAAAAAATAAGCTAACTTACTAGGATTCAGTATCTTTATACTCTCTTCAAGAGTAGAAGATTTTCAATTTTGTTCACTTAAAATTACTTATATGACAAGAACTTTTGAGAAAAAGGTTAGAGAACCTTTGACCCTATCTCCAGACCAAATCATTCTATATGCCAAGCCTAAAATGGGTAAAACAGACTTGGTAAGTAGATTAGAGGACTGTCTGATTGTAGATATGGAAGAAGGCTCAAAGTATATCAAAGGATATATAGAGCCTGTAAACAGTCTACAAGAATTAGATGAGCTACTTACTTGGTTAGAAACAGAAAATTCTTACAAGTTTGTAGCATTTGACACCATGACTAGATTAGAAGAATGGTGTGAAATTGAAGCTACCCAAAACTACATGAGAAGCTCTATGGGTAAAAACTTCAATAGAGTTAGTGCAGCAGATATTAAAGCTGACAAAGCCCCTAAAGACAAGCTTAACATGCCTTATCCTGTAGGTCATGAGATGTATCAATCAGTACTAGGTTTAGCCAATGGTGCTGGATACAAATGGCTTAGAGAATCATTTGAGAAATGGTTTAAAAGAATGAAAAGGCTTAAATGCAGAAAGATTTTTATCTGTCACATTAAAGACAAGTTTATTAACAGTAAAGCAGGAGAAGAACTCTCAGGAAGAGAACTTAACCTTACAGGTAAAATTAAGTTCATTACTACCTCCTATGCTGATACTATTGGTTACTTAAATAGAGGTGAAGATGGAAATACTTACCTAAGCTTCATTAGTGGAGAAGGTGTAGCTGAAGGGAGTAGAAGTAAACACCTTACAGGAAGAAACATTCTTGTAGGAGAATGGGATAAAGATGCCCATGACTATAAATCTACCCATTGGGATAAGATTTATATAGACTAATTTTTTAATTAATTTACACAAACAAATAATGGATTTAAATTTAGATCAATTAACATTTGGTATTCCTGCCAATGCTACTATTAAAAAAGAATTAAAAGAAGCAGAAAAGGAAGCTTTTCCTAATACCCCAGTAGTAACTGTTGCTGGAGAAAAAAAAGATACTAAAAAACATATTAGTAAATTTTCTTTCAATTCAAATGCAAGATTACTTTTAGGTATTTCTGATGAAATGAATGAAGATAGAGAATTTACTGGAAACAGAAATGTTCTTTTCTTAGGTACTCCAGAAGGTGCTGCTTTTGCTAGAGTAGTTGATTTTCCTGGACAAGAAACTAGTATCCATACACTAAGAAAAAATAACTCTTTTAGTGATAAGGAAATGGAAAGTTATATTTTAGAGAAGTGTTACCTAAATTACTTAAATTCTTCTACAAATCCTGAAGATTGGAAATACTTAGAAAAGCACTTTGAATTAAAATCTATCAATGTATCTGCAGGAGATAGAACTGTTACTATTTTTGGTCTTTCAGCAATTATAGAAAATAATGTTGCAAAGCCTATTGAAACTGAAACTGTTATGGTAGACCCTTCAGAAACAGAACAAGGTGAACCTGTAGGTGATTCTTTTCCTAACATGTCAAATACTGATGATACTGAAATAATTTCTTCAGAAGAGCATTTGGTAGTAAACGATTTAGAAGAAGAAGCTCCACATCAAGAAGTTTCTTTAGAACAAAGCTGGGAATAACAATTTTTTTAACTTTTAAAATTTAGCTTTTAATGAACATTAATGGTAATGAGCAGCAAGATTATACTTTAGAATATTACACTGGTGCTGCGGATTTCAATGTAATAGCAATTAACCCTACTAACAAACAAGCCAAAGAGCTTAAATTGTATGTTAGGGATGAAGATGTGGAAACTGACTATCGTATTTATGATAAAGAAGATGAAGCTAAGGTAGTAGGCTGTACTATAGTAGTACACTTACAACACAAGGATAAAGATGTGAACATGCGAACTACTGCTAGATACAGAATAACTTTGAAAAAGAGTTATTCTGAAAAAACTGGTAAGTATCAGTATGTGAACAATAAAGGCCAAGCTCAGTGGAGAGAGTCTGAAGAAGACCTTACTGAAAAATTCAAAGCAGCAGGAAATATCAGAGTAGCTTTACAAGGAGAGGCTTCATTCTTAAAGCTTTTAACTGCTTTTTTTGATGTAAAAGGTGATGATTCTTGTGCTATCAGTATGGATGATTACAACAATAAGTTATTCAAAAATGACTTTAGTGATTTTCATAGATTAATAGCTGGATACCCTAAAAACAAAGTGAAATATCTTTGTGGAGTTAGAAGCTATATCAACAATGATGGAGAAGAAAAGATAGTACAAGGGGTAGTAGACAGTCTTCCTTTAAGAGTTTATGCTAAATTGGATGATGAGTATACTAAAAGCAATATTGAATACTATCTAGAAAATACTGACTCTGATTATCTTTTAGACATAGGGCAAGAACCTTATAACTTAGAGATTTGGAGTCCTAGTGTAAATTTAGGCGGAGAACCTTTTGATAAAGGTGATGATGTTTTAAATACTACTGCTGAAGAAACCTCTGGTTGGTAAGAAGTTTATAAAGAATCCCCTGTAGTATAAACTGCAGGGGTTTTTTTGCTTTTTATAAATTTACTCTATGAATATTACTACTAACAAACAATTGCCTCTACCTACTGTTGAATCAATTTTAGAGCACATAGATTCTGAACAAGTGTTTAACATGTATTTACCTAATTATACATTAGGCCAAGGTACAATAATAAGTCCTCTTAGAAACGATGACACTAGACCATCTTTTGGAGTCTTTTTAGATAAACATACTGGGAATTGGTTATTCAAAGATTTTAAATTAGGAACAGGAAATTGTTTCACTTTTGTAAAATTATTATTCAAAGAGAGCTTTCAAGATAGTCTTGAAAGAATAGTAATAGATTTTAACTTAAAAAATCATTTTAATGTTAGAGCTAATAAAAACATTGCTCCTACTATTAAAAAAGGAAATCCTAATAAAAAAGTTAAAATTACTAAAGGCTATAAAATAGAAGTTTATAAAAGAAGTTGGCTTAAAATAGATAAAGAATTTTGGACTCAATTTGGAGTAACTAAAGCTACTTTAGAAAAATTTAATGTATGCCCTGTACACACTATTAAAGTAATCTCAGGCCCTTATAGCTGTAGCTATATTAAGTGTGAAAACTTAGCCTATGCCTATGAAGAATATAAAGATGGTAAGTACAGTTACAAAATCTATCAGCCTTATAGTAAAAACTCTAAATTTAGAAACAACATAACTCCTGGAGCGCATTTTGGATACACCCAACTACCTAAAGAAGGTGATCTACTGATTATTACTAAATCAGGTAAAGATGTGATGAGTATTCATGATGTATTAGGCATCCCTGCCATTTCTATCCAAGGAGAATCCCATAAAATGAAAGAATCTGTTATGGATGAATACAAATCAAGATTTAATAAAGTCATTGTATTCTTTGATAATGATGAAACAGGGATTAAATACAGCAAAAAATATGTTGATTACTATAAAGGCATATATAGATTAGAATTTACAAAAGAATATCCTAAAGATTTTAGTGATATGGTAAAAGATTTTGGAAAAGAATCCGCAAAAAACCTTTTATGGAAAAAGTTGAAAGCATTCCTTTAAAAGAAACAAATGCAGTACATTTTATAAATGAATACAGTATCAAAGAAGAGTATGTTCCTACATCTAATGTTATAAAGGATTACAATATTGTTATTGCAACTCAAAATCCTGAAGTTATAGCTTTTTTTGATAAGTATATAGAGTATAGGAGTTTTTATAGGGTTTGTAAAGATTATTTGTCTAGGTTTACATATTCAGAAATCTATATAGATTTAACTAAGCCTAATGATTTTATAAATCCAGCTTTATTAAAAACAAGTTATTTTATTGGAGGAAATATCAGAACAAACCCTTATAAACAAAGGGCTAATATTAGGATAGGAAATGTAAATTATAAAACTTACAAAATAATTTATGAGACTTCTATACTAAGCAAAAATTATTCACAAAAGTCAGAACTTTTACTAAATAAACCTGATATTAAAGTAAAATATATCTTTAACACACGTACTGTTTCAAGATCATCTAAAAGGGTAATAAAAATAGAAGAAGCTGACATAGGGGGAGGTAAGATACTGCCTAAAATAGTATTCTACAATTATTAGTTAATTAATTAATTTTTTAAATAAGTACTTATGAAAACAAAAGTTCTTTTGTTCAGCCAGTTAATTCCTGGCACTAGATTCGAGGTAGAAGTAGAAAACCTTGAATGGGAAACTGCTAAAAATGAAATTCAATCAGCTTTAGTAGACAAATTTCCAACAAATGGTAAAGTAATAGATTTAATAACTAAGCATGATGCCCATGTTATTGGAACTAATACTCAATTAACCAATGCATCATTGTTACCTAGTGACAGTGGTCAAGTAAGACTTGCTTTTACAGCTAGAAAAGATATTGATTCAGGAAACTTAGGAGATGCTTATGCATCTCTTAGGTATAATGAGTTGAGAAGAGTAGCTAAAGAAAAGGGTATTACTGGATTAGGTTCTAATCCTACAACAGATATTCTTATTGCAGCTCTTAAAGAAAAAGAAGCTATTGATGCTACTCAAGAATCAGCTCCTACAGAAAAAATATCTAATTTAAAAACTGTAGAAACTATAGAAGAATTAGTAAATGATGATACTATGCAAGTAAAAGCTACAGTTGCTGAAGAAATTGGTAAAATTGAATCAGCTTGTGCAGCTATTACTGAAGCAGTAAAAGCACTTGCTACAGCTAGTCAAATGACTCTACAAGAAAGAGAAGCCTTAGCTAAAATTGAAGCAGAAAACCAAGAAATGTTGGATATTGCTGCAATGATTGAAGTTAAGACTATTAGAGTTTAAAGAGTTTTGTTTTAAATAGAAGGGAGAAGGAGTAATCTTTCTTCCTTTTTATTTTTATTAATTAATTAATCATGGAAGAAAAAGAAACACTTGATTATTGGTATAGTATGTATCAAAAAGTTGAAGAAAAAGATGTTGTAGATTATATTCTTTCTTATCCAAGACTTGCTGATACAGGCCATTGGATGCTAGATAATCTTATTGACTTCTATGAGCCAATGAGGGGTAAATATCAGTATGACATTAATTACAAAAGGGAAATGCAGTTAGCTGGTAAAATTTTAGCCATACAGGAAGAAGCTGTTAAAGATGTATTTATAGACTATGATTTGAGAATAATTAAAGAGGTTCAAGTAATAGTACATGGAGAACAATTTGCTATAAAAGCATTTAGTTATATGCATACTGGGATAGTATGTCCTAGAGGAGATTTATGGATTACTAATAGTAATGAAGAATCTTTTTATCTTCAGGATTTATATTTATTTCTAAAATTTAATTATAAACCTTGTCCCTA
>Ga0070750_10002189_pt1 | contig 10830 bp, 19 predicted proteins | sample VirMetDEL_Nov_24_FD_77013 | JGI IMG/M metagenome (GOLD analysis project Ga0070750, IMG submission 77013) | Aqueous microbial communities from the Delaware River and Bay under freshwater to marine salinity gradient to study organic matter... | ecosystem: Environmental > Aquatic > Marine >...
GAGTGTACCTGTATGCATTATCTCTTTGCGCCATTCATCTCCATACCTTTCATAGTAAGCATTTATAACCCTTTGTTTTCTTTCAAAACTGGTAGAAGCTCCTTCAAGAATCCTACCTGCCTTAACTGGGCCGATTCCTTTTAGACCTTTAATATTATCTACAGAGTCACCTGTAAGTATCTGTGTCCAATAGTGTATGTCTGCTTGTTCTTCTTCCACAAAGATTAACTCACCTCGATGAATTAAATAGTGGTGTCCCGGAATACACTGTAAATCTTTATCTACAGAACATACTACAAATTGTTGATTTTTAGCTCTAGCTTCCTCTGCCCATATCCTAACAAGATCATCAGCTTCCATTCCGGTAGCAGGTGTAACCTTGCCTTCTTCAATAAGCAATGATCTAAGTTCAAAGTAAAAAGGGTTATTAGCCTTAGACTTTTTACGCCCCGGTGTATTTTTATACTCGGGGTCAAAACTTAAACGAAAGTTATTGTCGCCATATACTGCAATTTGTGTATCATCACAAAATACTTCGTTTTCGATATCCTCTAGGACTTCTTCATATTTTTCATACGCTGCCTCAACAGAACGTTGATTATAGGCAGATCGAAATAATAAAGGATCTCCGTCTACTATTAATAGTGTCATTTAATTCTCCTATAGCCCTATTAATTTGGGTCTATAGAGTGATCAAACAGCATCACGAAGGAGAATCGTTTTAAATCGACGATCATAGTTTGAGTTACCGGGATAGTAATTGATCTGCTTTCCAGTTGACTTAAACGTAAGAGTCACAATCTTATTCTTACGATCTAAAGTCCAGATAGCTGAAGGGGTGCTGTAACTTGCAATTTTATTATTCATTTTCATCATTCCTTAATTCTACGTATTTTTCATCTAAAGCGTGTTTAACTACCATAATGTATAGCTTATCAAGCTTTTCTAGTTTAACCATGTGGTAAAGTATTTCTTTACTTGGCGTTAATTTAGTTTTTATTACTTCCCCTACGGAGCCGGGAGGTACTAATTCATCAAACAATCCCATAGCAGTGGGGTTGTTAATTATTGCTTTCATCTTTAATCCAATTTCTAACAGTCGTAGGATGAACCTCTAGCACTCTAGCCACTTTAGCATAGTTTTTGTATCGGTCATATAACACCTTTGCTAGTTGGCTTCTAGGAGCACTACCGCTATTTCCTAACAATGCATTAGTCTTCTTATCAACAATAAACCATGATTCTAAAGACTTTAAAGATTTTAAATGTTTTATTTGAGAGTCAATAGCGAAATAACCTTTCTTTGTATACGGCTTTTCTATTACACAATGATAGCTTTCTCCATCTACTTCTGCCCAGTCTAAGGTATATACTGCTACACCTTCTTCAATCATTCGCATCTCCTAATTTCACAATCACAATTTATAGATACTTGCCTGTCTATAATAACAGCTCCAAAGTTATTTTCTAAGTAGTTTATAAACGTAATACAATCATCTCCTATCTCACCATCCTTATATCTTTCATGTAAATTAAGTAAACGTTCTTGAGTTAAATGCGGTTTTCTGCTTAGATCTCCTTTGATTAATACGTAATCTTCCCATCCTAAGTTAAACCTATTATACTCCCACGTAACACTAGGAGGTAATTGTGTAGTGTGAAAGTAATCCTTTCTACCTACTAAGGTACCATCAAGAAGACCAAACATGGCCTCCTCTATTGGATAAGAGACTACTATCAAACCGTTTACCCAGTCTAACTCTTGCTCTACTTGTTCTCCATGGTCTAGTTGCATTATATTATACTCACTAAACTTCAAATGAGATTTTAAGCTTATATGTGACTCATTTACAGGTTTGATTTCAAACTTTAATACGTCAGTGGGTTTCATACCAGTTATCTCCTATCATAGCCTCACCGTCCATACAAGTTACGCCATACCACTTAGGAGCTTCTCTAAACGCTTCTGCTGCAATCTCTGCTGCTCGCTCTGCTTGATCCTCTCTTACAGACCATTGGACTTCGTCATGATAAAATATAAGTGCTTTAGCATCAATATTTTCTTTCTTAAACTTAGTCATCATATAGGACACCGCTGCTTTACAAGTAATACCTTCAGCAGATTGAAGAAGATAGTTAAGAGCTTTATGGCCAGAATCTAAATAAATCCTACGACCATCAAGGGCAGGAATGCTTGCTCTCATGTCCCGTGCTTCAGAGCTATATACGATCTCATTAAGAGTATCGATAAGCTTCTTAAAACCCGGAATAGCTGCTGCAAACTTAGCTCTAGACTCAGAACCTGCTTTCTTGTCTCGTTTACCAGTAAGGATAAGACCTAGCTTTTCAAGGCCAGCACCAAATAAAAAGGCATAGATCCAAGGTTTTGCAGTATGTCGCGGACAACCTAAAATGTCTGCATTCTTTTGATGTACATCTCCGTTAATTACTTCGTTAGTGAATTCATCATCTTTGATATAATGGCACAAAGCCCGGAATTGATTACCTGAAGAGTCTGCGCCAACAACTTTGTAGCCTTTGGGACAACCAAACAATGCTCTCATTTGCTCGCCCCATGCTGCCTTTGGGCTTGGAACATTTACAATAATTTTATGTCTAGCACGACCAGTAGGGGTCGCTATAGTAAACATATCACCTCGTAATTGTCCATCGTCGTCTACATTAGCAAGCCATCCTTGTAAAATGCCAAGTCTCGAACGAGTAGTTAAGAAGGTTAATACTGCTTCACCATCTGAGCCTAGTGCTTTAAGAGATTCATCACATATCTTAGGTGACTTCTTTCTAAACTCTGACTTTCCTGATTCGTTGATTACTCGTTCCCAGTTCCAGTCAAGAGGTTCCCAACCAATACTATACAAGTACTCTTTTAAATAATCGATAGAACCTAAGTCGGGATCTAGATATTTAATACGTTGGAATTCACCAAGAATAGGTTGTGTGGTTAAAGCATCTTCACATTCAATGTCTGGAAAGTGAGACACTGTTGCAGCCATGTAAGTTCCATTTTTTCTGTATTTAGGTTTTCTAGGCTCCTTATCTATTACTTTTAAGCGCTTATTCATTTTAGGTTCGACTATAGCCTTAACTCTTGCTAACTCGCATTCCATTTCAAACTCTAACTGTTTAGCCTTAGCGACATTAAATGCCCATCCGCTCTGAGTTGCTTCTGCTTGAAATATAGCTAAGTCATGTTCAACTCGCATACTCTTCTTTAAGTACTCAGGATTTTTCATTTGGCCTAGAGTGTCACTCATTTCTTGCATTAGCAATCTATAAACCTTTTCATTAATCTTAACATCTTGTTTACAGCGGTGAACCATATCTAAACTAAAGTTTAACCAGTCCTCGTGTTCTGGTTTAGGAACTCCTAGATACTCGCCCCATACTGCTAAGTTATGTTTACCTCCAAACCTACTATAGTCTAATACTTGAGACATAAGCAAAGTATCTTTAATTACTGTATTTGGCTTAGGTTGCCAATCCAATATCTTACTTAACACTGGAAAGTCATATTGAATAATGTTATGTCCAATTAACTCTTTGGCGTTGTCAAACAACTCTTTAAATTCTAAAAGGTCTGGACAGTCATCTACATAATTACAAAAGAAAAACTCTTCTTGTGTTTCAATGTCTATAGCTGCTATCATCCAAACCTTGCTTACAGGCTCAGATCTTTTATTACCTTTAAGAAGACCGTTAGCTTCTAAATCCCATACTAGTTTTCTTCTTTTGATTACTTCCATAAAACCTCTCTAGTCCATTCTTGGTGAAACAAGTCTAAAGTATCCTCGTCTAATTCATACTCAGGGTATTTGTTAGCTATCTTTTTAACATACTCCAAGTTAACATCAGTATGATATCCCCAATAAAACTTTAGTTTCTTGTGCATAACTGCATCTACAAAATCTACATGAAACCTAGGATTATGAATGTCGTCTTCTATCCAGATCTTAGACAGATTACAAACAAAAGCTTCTTGTACATAATTTATTGGATTTAGATGAGGTTGCAACACAATAAGTTCACAAGGCTTGTTTTCATACTTATGATCAAAAGCAAAAACATCTTCAATTAATGTGTCGTTATAAGATAAAAACTCATCAGAGATTTGAGGTTTAATAGACCTAACATTACAAGCCCACTCCTCATTCTCTAAAAACATTTTTACCATATCTATATCAACAGCTTCAGGTCTTGCCATATAAATATCAAAGTCTCTTACTTCTTTTTGTAGAAAATCATCACGGGCGGCTCCACCTGCAACAATAACTTCTTCTTTATTAAAACAAGATTTAACATCTCGAATTATCCGTATTGATGTAAGAACATTTTTGCCTCGGTCAATATTCATCATAGTAGGGTACATAATACAATATTCCTTAGTCGTTGTAAAAGTCAATTACTTGGTCAAGAACTTCTTCAAGAGTATGATCTAAATACCACTTAGACTTCCTTAGCTCCTGTCGAATCTCATCTTTCTTACCTGCTCGCATTAAATATTTGAATACTTGCGCTAACAAGTTTGCTACTCGAGGTTCGTGACCTTCTAGAAGATAAAACATTAAATGTTGATATTGTAAACCCTCTGGATGCTTTTCAAAAGCTTCTGGTGGGATTATATAGTAGTGTTTAGGGTTAACGTGATCTTTCTCTTCTTTTACAGCAGATACAGCAGCTTCAATAAGAGTATCTATATCTTCTTCCGATTCAAAGTCTGCTACCTCATAAGGGTGCCGTGGGGGTCTGCCCACTGTACTTTCAAAATCTCTAGTCATCGGTGTATCGTCCTCACTAAGTCCCAATAAAGATCCAATTGCATTAAAAACTTCGTCTTGATTACGTTCCATAATTACTCTCCTCGAGGTTGATTGTAGCCTTCTACAGTTCCATTTTTGGCTATTGCTTTGTCTTCATAGGGAGCCACTACTACCCTGTAATATTCTAGATTAGCACCGTTTAGTGCGCCCATTACTTCGTTCATCGTTTTATAGCGGTGTGGTTTGTCTGCCATAAATTGAGCAATTAGCTCAGAAATTAGGTATTGAAGCTCACCACCATTATCTATATTGCTATCAAGGATAGCCTCTGTTACTTCTGAAAATTTGTATCGGTCTCTACTACTTATGTAGGGCATAAGAATCTATTTCCTCGTATTCAACTTCAATTTGTAAGTATTCTCGCTTGGAAGCAGGTATACTTAGTTTAAGTTTTTGTTTTGATGGTACTATTCTAATAAATCCAGCAACAGGTCGGCCTTGTGGAAACTCTTCATAACCGTAGGCTTCTCCTGTAGCAATCATCCAGTTTCCATACTGTTTATAAGTGCCACCAGCGTATGCTTCTGAGTTGCCGTAAGAGTTAGTAAACCTAACATACCACACGCCATCATTTACATAGCCAATTGCATTATTTTCCAAACCTTCAACATAAGTTGGGGTACTCATTAGAGGAACCCATGTCTTATGAATTACTTTACTGTTTCTTAGTTTTAGCATTCAACATTTCTCGTTTAAACTCATAATAACACTGATAGGCATCTACAGTATCCTCTCTCTGGTACTCTTCAGGCATATATTGAGGTGGGTCTGTAAAACCGTTATTTTGTAAATCAACAGGAGGAGAAAATAAAACTCTTCCTAACTTCTTGATTGTTAAGTGGTTTTTTCCATATCTCCGAGTATATTCTTCACCTAATGCCATCATATGCCTCCATAGCCAATGATAGTGTTGGGAGCTTTGTCGAACCCACACAGCTGACGGATGATTTACATGAGTTCTTTTATAAAGAATTTCTCGATCATCTCCGAACTCTCTATGACAAGTAGAAAGCATCTGTGCAGACTCCAATATCATTTTAACAACATGTTTATTATGTTGAACTCTAGCTGCCTCTTCAGGGTCTCTTGACAAATAAAATATATTCATTAATAATATTCCTTAACTGCCTCGATTGCATCATCTAAATCATAATATACTTCTGTAGCAATAGAATACAAAAAGGGATGTGGAAAGTCTCCTTCATTTGCATATAAGATAATAATCTTGTGCTCTATATGTGCATACATAAGTTCCATAGCGGTTCCCGTACCTCTTCCACTATCTCTTCTAACGTCAGCAAGAATAACTCGGCTGTGAGCAATGTCCTGCATGTCTTGTTTAAAGATTCTATGGGAGATATTCCTAGTACGTCTTTCGCTACCTAATACTTGATTTAGTTGGTCGTGAAACTCTACTCTTCGGCAAGGATCTAGTGTTTTGAAATCAGGCTCAAGCTTGCTTGTAGCATAATTACGCCAACCAGTCATTGCTTCTTTGTCTAACTGTTCCATAGGACCAGCTAAATAAATATAATCCTTCATCTATTCTCCATATAAAAAGTATATATTACTAGGGCAATTATTACTAATACTCCTACTATTTGACCTTCCATAGTCTTTCTCCTTTAATACAATAACCCCTAAGAGACATTACATCTCTCAGGGGTTTTATATTCTCTATTTTACCATTCAGAATCGTCTTCGCTAATATCGGTAGGTACTACAATTTCTGTTTCACCTTCAACTTCAAAAGGAGAACTATTACCTTTGTACTCAACCAATTTAAGCACTTGAACCGCTCGCAAAGAAAAGCCCGTGCCTTCTTTACCATTCATATTAAACTTGTACGTATCAATTTGTACGTTACCAATAGAACCATTACCTAAAACCCCTCCGTCAAGCGGCATCAGTTGACCGTCAACTACTTTAACAGGATCACGAGCATCACCTGCTCGAGTAAAAGCCTTACGCTTTAGGTTTACTTGGTAAAATGTACCGCTATCATCTTCTTTCAAAGTGACTTTCATATCGTGCTCTTTCCATGATTGAGCTTCTTCTTTGTCACGAGTGCGAATTTGGAGTTCCCAGTGAGGGTACTCAGCGTTGAAAGGGTTTACTGGCTTGTCCAACTTGGCCCAGAAAAGTTCAGCGTTACGAATTACGATTGATGACATATTGTCTTTCCTCATTTAGTTTTAGCAACATTTTAGTTGCAATAGTTAGTTAATGCAGTTTTGTTTTCTGCTTTAGAGTGATCAATTAGCAAAATGCGAAGTCAGACTCCAACACTGCTTCAAGATTTAAGTTTCCGCGTTCAGGGAAGAGGTCTAGCGTATCTGTCTGTGAAAGCAACTGTGCTAACGGATCAGACTTATAGAATAGCATAAACTGTTCTCTGGTGATTCTAAACAGATCCTCCATGTTACCGGGATGACAACCGAAGCTATCATGTACCGTAGTAACAACAAAGTCACTGTTATTCACTATTAGTGTAAGATGTGCGGCATCGAACGAGTGAACAATGTTAGGAGCAGCGCCAGTAGCTTGCTTTCGTTTATCTAGTTTACCTGTCTCTTTAGGCTGTATAGTAAGCTGAATACCCTTACCTCTGTTAGATCTACAAAAACGAACACGAACACGACTCTCTTTAGTTTTAAGGTATTCTTGTACAGCGGGAAAGTTCGTTATAGGAACATACCACGACAAGAATTCATTATTCTCATTGGCTCTGTCTGCTAGTCTTTGAAACAACTCTAGCATAGTAGCCGGTCCTTTGAGATGTTTAAGCATAGTATCTCGAAGTAAATCACCGAAGGGGTTAGACCATGACTTGTCTTTAAACTTAAGTTCTTCAGAGAGCATCTTTGTGTCATCAAATACTTGATCACGAACGCCCTGCCGAGTAACACCGTAGCCTAAAGTCATTACAGGTCTTTTAACCGTCTTACGCTGAAGTTTCTTATCTTCAAGATATAAATGCCAGAAAGGAATATAAATTTTCTTTTCAAACTCTTTGTTAGTCTTACGCCACTCATCGAGTTTTTTGAAAGCTTCATCCTTTTCTTCTTTAGTTTCTGCTGTTTCTCGTAGTAGTTTAATGTCTTTAATTTCTCTTAAAATACGAGGGAGTTCTCTAATAATAGGATCATCCCCAAGGTTTTTATACAAGACATCTAGTGCTTCCCAAGTCTTCTCAGCAACGTACATATATACATCGCCGGGTAACTCAGTAGGCACTAAATTTACTAGAGGAGCAATAATCTCATCTAGAGACAAAGCAGTCAAGTGTTGAACACCGTTGTTAGAACCGTCAATAAAAATAGGTAGCTGACAAGGATAATCCTCTATAGCATTGTTGCCAATAACTTGCCAGTAGTATATGCTCTGCCATTCGAATGAACAGGCTAATACAGACCACGGCTTGTCAGTTGACATCCACCCATTATTAGTGATTGGATCTTCAGCGTATTTTAACAACTCATCCATATGCTCTTCAACATATGCTGCTCTCTCATCTAGTTTAAGTTTATCTTCACCAATAGAATTAGCGGTATGTACTGCTAGCCAGTAAGCACCGTTGTCTCCTAGGGGTACTCCTTCTTGATACTTGATGAGACCCTTAGCATTGTCAGAGCTTTGCTCGTTCAAGTAGGGTGTCATTGGGTATATACGACCACGAAAATCACAGTTGTATGCTTGATAGAAAGTCTTTTTATCTATTTTTCTAGCAATAGTTCTAATAAACTCGGCCTCGAGAAACATACCTGCTCTGCTAGCTACCATCTCTTCCTTGTCGTGCTTGAATGGCGACAGGTCGTGAGGCTTGTAGTCTCGCTTTAGTATATCTTCCTTAGATTGTTTAGATAGCAAAATGCTATATACTTCAAAGACTTGCTGATTAATGATATAGGGAGTCCTCTGAAGCTTGTTTAGAGCATCATAGACTTCCTTAGCTGATGTTAGAGTAGCTTTCTTTAGCGTACTCGTTGATGCACCTCTGATTAACGGTGCTTTTAATACTGGATGGAAAAATGAAGACCACTCTTCAGCAGGATTTAATAGAGGAAACTCAGGAGAGTTTTCAATATCTTCGCCAAGAATGATTTCTTCAAGTAATTTATCGTTAGTGCAGACTAAAGCGTAGAGCGCATTATCACTAGGTTTAGAAGATCTTCCTTTGTTAACAAGTTTAATATCTAGGAGATTTACACCTCTCTCTTTAAAATCTTTATTACAAAAAGCTTCTAGTACCTTGACACCCATGTGTATAGCTGCTTTGGTTTCTTCAGTTAACTGCTCTTCTCCGTAGTGCATTCTAATAGCTGAACCGATAGAGACCGCTACTGAAGTCATAGAGGCACCCTGTATTACACCTAGGGCTACCTTGCTAATAACAAGCTGGTAGATTATCTCTACTTGATTATCAAAGTCTTTTTCTATATTTTTCCACAGCCAGTGTACGTGACTTCTTCGATCTTTCGTTGTAAGCAGTCGTGCTGACAAACTCGCAATTAGTTGATCTCTCATAATGCTATTCCTTACACATCTTTCAAAGATTCTGCGATTTCTACTATGACTTCTGCGAATAATTCAGTTACAACTAATCCATCAAGTTCATCACTATCAAAATAGTCGTAGGGGAATTGCACCATTTGTTCAAACAAAAAGTCTATTTCTTCTCTAATTGATTGCTTTACATCATTCATCTAAATGCCTTCTCCGATAATTTTTAATTATACCACGAGAGTCTAGCCCCATGATAATTATTTCCATTACAGCTAGTACATACAGCCCGACGTATACCATCAGGCTGCAATACAAAACTCCAGCGAAGAAACTCCACATAAAACCGTAAACTCGTTTACAAGATAAATGTGATGTTAAATAGAAACGAGCTATTACGATAAGCCCGAATATAGCAGTTTGAATTGCTAATACAACTTCACTTTCATTCATTACGATATCATCCACCATAACAACAGAGGACAACCTACTAAAGTGAGAGCCATAAGCCCGAACAAAGTAGATAGTTCAATTATTGCATATACTGTCGACTTTATCCAGTTCATTAGATATGACCGGGTTCTATTTTGTTTATACGAACTTTCCAAATGTCAGCAGTGGCTTGACGAGGATCAGCCGGGTCTGCTTTAGTCCAACGCTTAACACGGCTCGTAAAGAAAAACTCTTTAGGAAACTCGCGGAAGATAATAGAACCAGCAGTAAAATTAAATAGAACATCTAATATAGCACCGAAAGCTAAAAATATATACATAGGGTATGTAACCCAGTATTTATGAAAGCTAATACCTTGATTTTTTAATTTACGTGCGTATGCGTAAGCAAAAAACCAACCAACAAAAATAGGATATAGTACAAATACCATTATAGCTACATCCATTACGAGTCCAATTAAATTCATTTTTAGTCCTTATTTTGAAGCCGGTCCAAAGGGCGGCGGAATTTCATCAAGTGTATCAATATCGACCACTTCATACTCAATAGCATCAACCTGATACACACCTGCTTTTTCTAAAATCTGTTTACGCTTGTGTGCTCTAATCTCTGCTCTAATTTTCTTGTCAATCTCTTTATTTATTGCAGCTTGCCATTCATCAAAAGCTACATAATCTACTTCATATCCGTCTATGTCGTTCATTAGTGTGATCAATCCATCCAAGTGGTTGTGGGGTCTTCGTACATAGGCACTACTATTTCAAGCTTAACTGCAATAGCACGTCCTAGAGCAGCTTCTTTCAATTTATCTAAATGCTCTATTGCTCGCAAGTGATGACCCTCTCCTGAAAAAGAGAAAACCACTCCGTAATAATAGACATCTGTATGATCTTCGTAGGTGTCTGTAAAATATCCAGCCATTAACTTTTGTCCTCAAAAAAAAAAAAAAGGGAGAGTCTAAACCCCTGCACTATACAAGATCACTTAAACCCAAAGAGGGCATAAATGATCCTGTATAGCACAGGGGGTGGCTTTA
>Ga0070750_10002191_pt1 | contig 10828 bp, 14 predicted proteins | sample VirMetDEL_Nov_24_FD_77013 | JGI IMG/M metagenome (GOLD analysis project Ga0070750, IMG submission 77013) | Aqueous microbial communities from the Delaware River and Bay under freshwater to marine salinity gradient to study organic matter... | ecosystem: Environmental > Aquatic > Marine >...
CAGCTGCACCGCTTAAAAGAGAAATACCGGCACCCAGCCTGCCACTAGATTTAGCAGCTTGCCCTCTTGCGCCTAAAACATTTTGTTGTGTACGGCTGGATGCTTTGGCCGCCAAATCTTCATATTCAAATTTTTCAATGTCTGTTCCCATCACTTGAGATGGTGTGCCGACAGACGTAATGCCAGCTGCGCCTGTTCGTGCGCTTTGCATCGAGATAGCATCTATCAGCTTCTCGCGCCTAGCAATGGCTTCATCTCTGGCACGCAGCTTTTCTTGCTCAATTTGCGCTTTGGCAACTTGCTCTTGAGCCTTTCCAGCTTGCATACCGGAGTATGCCGACATCAGAGAACCTGCCGCCGTCAATCCTGAAAAAACGTTTTTGGCTGTTAGTAATGAAGATTTCCCAGCTTGGGTTGCTGCGGCTGTGGTAGTGTTTTTAGCTGTTTCCATAGCTGCCAGAGTTGCTGCTTCAGTTGCTTTTTGCTCAGCAGCTACGGTAGCGGTTGTTGCAGCGGCTTCTCCCCCGGCGGCTGGAAGAAATTGTGGCGCTGTAACAGCGACAGCTGTTAATACTGCAAGTTTAGTTAGTGTGCTTTTGTCGCCCATTATCCGTTCACCTCCATCTCGATGCCCAGCAATGTCATTGGCAATGGGTTGCTTTGCGTAATTGTAACTGTTGGCCTTTTAGACCAGCCTGTAAGAATCATGCCGCGCCTTCCTGTATAAGAGCCGTAGGCATAACGGTTTTCTTCATTTTGATCTTCTGGTATTGAAAACCCATTAATTTCTAAACCACTTGATTCGTAGACTTCAAGCGTGACTCTTGATATGCGCTTTTCGTCATCAAAGTCAAAGCCGCTACCTTGATTTTGAACAATAGGCATAGTCTCTATTGTTGTTTCAAAATTTACACCAATTTGATTTGCATAAACAAACTCTTCTGTAATGGTGTTATTTGCAACCAAATAACCGCCTCTGGCGTTCCAGCCATCATCCGTATTGCCGCCGACAATATAAACATTTGCATTACCATCTAAATGATTTAAGCCAGTGTACGGGGCGCCATTACTTGTTGACAATACTGCTGCGTCTAGCAGAATAAGCGGGTCAAGTTTTTCTAAATTGAATGTAAACTCAACGCCAGGGAAAGTGTCAGTAATAGGGCCACTATTTGCTCTCAAAGTTAAAACATAAACCTCATCCAAAACGACAGCGCAAGACTTAAACGAGCAACTTGGAGAAGTCCACTTTGCCCATGCCGCCACGTTTTCTGATCTTGCCGTGTTATATACGGCTAACGAACCATCAGAGTTGGTCAGGTAAACATATGCGGCATCGTCGGCAGTTGAGCCGCGCTGCAAGCTCATATCAATTGGGTCGTCAATGATATTGGGCGACAACAAAGTGACGGATGAAGAATCATATGATTCCACATTAGTATCAAACAAAAATTCTCGTATCGCTTTGCCAGTGCGCTGTATAAACAATTGTGCGCCGCCGATAGAAACTGGTTTGATTCGTTTTGAGCCGTAGCTAGTTTGCTGAATAATCGCAACATTATCTGGCGTGATGGGGTCAGACACAGCCTTCTTAAAAATATATTCGCCGCCAATTGTAAAAACAGACAAATCACGTCCGCCAACAATTGATTGAATCCTATTGATCTGGTCAGTGTCTAACGTAATATCAATGGCCTGATTTGCTCTGCTTTTGCCAGGGTCAAAATTAAAAAAGTCATTAACTTTTGAACCCCATATGGTATGCGGCCTAGACTTTGAACCACCAAACCACAACCTACCTTCAAAGAAAACAACCGTGCGCGGCCATCCGCGCGTACTAGACCACACATTTTCTTTGCGGCTAGTCCCTATTTGTGTTCTGGCTGTCCTTACGCGCTCATCGCCGGTTTCAAATCCATCGACAAACCGTCCTGACATTACTCGCCAATTATCTGCGGACTCGTCTGCAAAAGTGATTGTAAATGTGGCGTCAAGTGTAACACCAGAAGATGTTACCGAAATGCCTGAATTTCCAGTAGCATCTAAGTCCTGTAGTGCAATGCGAATTTCTTCTCTAGTAGAAGCGCTTGCGCCTGAATAACCGATTGCCTCGGTATCGACGCCTTCAAGCGTCAGTTTAAATCTAGCCCCTGTGTTAATTCCCGTTAATCTTGCTGTTTGTATGCACGAAACAGGGGTTGGGCTATCAGCATCGTTAAAGTCATATTGGGGGATAAACTCAAAAGATACATTTGAGAGTGTAAAATCTGAGTCAGTCGCACCCCTAACCAACAATTTTGGTCGAACATTTTCATGCACAATAATCATGGTGTCGGCAGTTTGCGCAAAATCTAGTTCATCAATTTGTGCTTGTGTGTATGTAGTTGTAACGGTATCAACTAGAACATCATTCCGATATATCGCGATTAAGTTTTGAACAAAAACCAACACATATGCTTGGTCAGTATTAAAAACAAATGGCACAACCCTCCCGTTATCTGGAGAGCCCGTAAGCAAGTCAATTTGATCTATAAACCTGAAGCCAGGTCTGCGCCTCATGCCACCCTGCGGAAGAAACTGTACGTTTTCACCTTGCAAGACGCCTTGATAATATTGCTTGATGTCCAGACGCGCAGCCATGCGGTCATCTAAGACACCATTGTTGAAGCTAGATTGTAAGACGTGAGTTTTCAATCTTACCCCCTCACATCAATATACGGTCTGCTCTGAATGGGGGTAGATGGCCTACCCTGTGAATCTTTATGCTGCGCTGTCATCAAGAAGCGCATGGCCTTTTGTTCCATCAGTTGTGCAAGTGACTTGTCATTTGTCACCGCAAGAGCAATGTCAGCAGCCAATTGCGTTGCAAGGGCTTTAACAAAATACTCTGGGTATTTTGGTTCGCTTGGGTCGTACACGTAATCTATGGCAACAGACTGTTCATTTGTTGCCAGCTTGTTTTGAAAGATTTCATAATCGCTGTTTGGATAAGTACGAATCAACAACAGCATATCCGTTGGCAGTGTAAAGTGGTTTTTCCATTCATTGAGTGGAGAACCAGGTGCGGCAGACAAATTAGTCTTTTTGACCGCAAATCGCCAACGATGCTCTGACAGCAACGTTTCTTTAACCGTATCGTAAACTGTTTCAATAATAGTCCCGACAGGTTGGGCCATACTGCTAATTGGCGTTTCACCAATTAAAACAAGTGCCTGATTAATAACGCTAAGTTTTGTCGCCATATATTAAAAGGGGGGTGTTGCCACCCCCCGTACCTCGAAAGGTTATGCTTCAGTACATTGGACTTTTACAATGCCGGATGCGTCGATAGCGACGGAGCCAGCTTTATAAACGCCGTTACACAGCCAAGAAGTTTTCTCAGCGATGTAATTGATTTCAGTACGGAAGTCGATGCCTACGGCCAGACCAACGCTGTCCATGTGGAAAGCATAGTTGTCGTAAATGTTGCTGGCAGAAGTAATACCACCTTCAGCATTGTCAGCAATAAAGACAAACTTGAATCCAGCAAAGGTGTCGATTTGACCATTAGCCAGAGCCTTGACTGTGTTGTAGTCAGAGCTAGTAGCTTCGGTTTCACCAAGCAGGCTCCACTTAGAACGAGTGTTGGCTACGATTACGCGGCCTTCTTCGGGAACACCAGCGTTGTCCAGTACGGCGCCAGCTGCACGAATTTTGTCCATGTTCAGGCCGGAGGCAGCGCCACCAACAGAAGTCAGGATAGTATCGGCAGGAGTAGCAGCGTCCAGAGCGTCGATAATCAGCTGATCTTCACGACGACGGATAGCCATGGCAATGGTTTTTGCCAGCTGGGTTTTCTCGTCAAAGTTAACTTCAGCTTGATCGAAGATGTCGGTGTACTCAGGAGCATTCCAGTTTTCCAGAACGCAGTTAACCAGAGAATGCGCAACATCCATCGGCACAACATCAGCTTGGGTGGCTTTTTGATTGGCCAGACCTTTACCCATGGTACGGAATTTGTAGATGTCACCTACAACGCCAGCGCGTTGAGTAACGTAGTTACGCAGACGGCCGTCGGCTTGGTACAGGTGATGTACCATCGAGTCAAATTCTTGTTGGGCTACACTAGAAAGATTAATAGACATGATTAGAACCTCAATAAATTAAACAAAAACAGTATGGTTTGACCTGTTTTTGCTGGGTGACCTAAACCGGGCCAGCATAACAAGTATTAAATGGCTCCGTTTCAGGCCCATTACTGGGGTATCTGACGTGGAATGCAACACTAGTATATTAGAACACAATGTTCGTTTAATCAAAAAAAAAGCCCTGAACAAGTCAGGGCTAAGTGAGAGTACAACACTAGAGGATTACAAAGGAGATAGGATTAGTATACTCATTCGTATTTGTCTTGCAACACTTATTTCCAATAAACTGCGTCAATCGCCCTTGCCTGTTCCCTTGGGCTTTCCATCTTCCTGTGGTTTTGCTTGGCCAAAACATTTGCTGGATGCTTAGATGCAGGCCCATCAAACTTCAATGGAATACCTGCCACCTTTCCTTCTAAAATAGCATTCATATGCTTGCTTTTAGCTTCTTCGGGCGATAGCAGTTTGCCTGTATTTCGATCATATCCAGGTACCGTATATATCTTGCCTTCATGCTCAACGCCAATAGCATTGACGGTGACAACCTTGCCGTCTGCTAACTGCTTGGCGCGACCAGTGCTAATTGTTTCGGCATGATATTGATTAACGTAATCAAACGGTCCAGGAAGCATACTGTCGTTTGGCATGACTACCCCACAATCTTGCGATATGGAGCATTGCCATATAGTTCATTTTGCAATGCTTCAATCTTTGCGCGATGGTTAGGGTCAGTAAACCACTTCAATTGACCGCTTTCATCCTTAGCAGCCTGCATTTCTTTAAGCTCTTGTTGCTTATTGGCCTGCAAACTAGGATTAATATTGGTCGGGTCTGGCAGTGGCGCGTTACGAGTTTTCCCTACAATGAATTCAAACGCTTCAACAGCAGCGGCAGTGGTTAAAGATGATGCAAATTTGTCATACATCTCAGGGTCAAGGTTAGACTTGCCCCACTTAGCTAAATCATTGAGACGCTTGTCTGCATTATCGCCAAGCAACGCCTTTTGAGATGCTGCATTTTCTTCTGCCATTTGGTAATCCGAAACCTGTTGATTAACGTACATACCAACAATGGATTCAAACGCATCTTGCGAAAGATTGTTTTCTTTAGCCCAAGGCAAAAATGCTTGCAACAACGGGTCTTCAGAATCTAACTGGGCATCAACACCTTCTGGTATTTGAAAATCTTCAGGTAGTTTCAGCTCGTATTCTTCAGGCGCACCTTTAAACGCACCCAATCTTTTTTCGGCTTCGGTGTATGCCTTAGCCTGGTCAGCAACAGACTTGTATTTGTCTGCTTTAAACCACTCCGGTGGCTCTCCTTCTCCCTGTCTTTCGCCATCCCAGAACCACGCAAACTCCTGTTGTTCTTCGGCTGGTTTTTCTACTGCGTCATTACTGGTATCCACATCAGTGGGCAGCATAGTTTCGTCAGTCATTTATGATCTCCGGTTGATTACATTGATTTCATTGATAATCATTGCGACAAATTCTCGTCGCGCTTCTGCTTTAGCAAGCGCAGTCTGACTAGCATCGCCAGAAGTAAACCCGCCAAAAGCAAACTGGTTAATCCATTCCTCAAGAATCTTTGCGCCGTCCTGATTCTGGACAAAAACCCTGTGGTATCGCCCGGCTCGTTCAAGGGCGAGTGCTTCGTTGTCTTTGGACGCTTTTGCAATTTCATCTTTACTCAATGGCCTTTTAATTTCATCAATATTCATTGCTGTACCGCTTGAGAAGCCATAGCCATTTGCGCCATCTGCTGTTTCAGCTGTTCGCGCTCTGAATCAGTTCGCACAAGACTTGCGTCAATGCCAAACTTTTCAGCCATGTACTTGCCCACTTCTTCAATGTTGAACGTCATTGCAACCATTTCTTCACCCAGCAACGCAGTAGACTGCAATGCTTGTTGCACGTTTTGAATATCTTCCATATCCATAACACGGGCAATAGGCGAAGTATGCTTGACCGCAATATCCTTACCATCAACGCGCATAGGCGGAATAATGCCTTCACGCTGCAATAGGTATACCACGCGGGTAGTCAGTTGTTCAACCAGTTCGGTCTGCAAACGCGCAAAAAACGCAGCCGCATCTTCTAGGTGCATTTGATAGCGAATCTGCATTTCAGTTGCAGTCTTGGTCGGGTCGTCAAGTTGGCCCAACGGGTCTGCAAACAACGCCTTGTTAATACTTTGACGCAACTCTTCGGCAACAATGTGGTTAACATTGAAGTCAAAGTTCATCGGCAGGGCTGCCAATGTGGGATTTGTTGAGTCATTTGAACCAACAGGAATCACAACGCCCGGCGCAACCTGTACTGTGTACGGATTAAAAACGCCATCATTGCGTCCAGTCCATGCACCACTTGCAGCAAGCGCAGCAGCAGTCAGCTCAAACTCTTTTACAACGTTCAACGTCTTAATATCAGTCAAAACCTGCATGACAGGGCCACGGCCATAAACTTCGCCGGGTACTACCATGCCTCTGAACGATATAAATGGGCTGGTTTCACCATTGTTTTGAGTAAAAATAATACGCTTTTTCTTTGCCATCAGAACGACATAGTGGTATTCGTTCTCAGCGTATATACATCCCTCAATTATTTGGTGCTTCTCCTGCGGCTTTTCCGTGATCTTCTTAGACGTTTCTTCGTCCAGATCAGCTTCCGGCCACATCGCCAGAATGTTTTCACCTTCAACGCTATGCTCCCGCCAATGATCTGAAATCTTGCCGTTTGGCCCCGGGGACAAATACAGTTGCGACAATGGCACGGCATTAAAAACCAGCTCGTCATTGATTACATCGTATTCGCAAGTGATAGTGCCCGTTGAGATTCCAAAATCAATAAACGCTTCATAGATGCGACTGGAAAAATTAGACCGATGAATGTACTCAAATACTGTATCGGTAATCCGCTCCAGAGCCTCAACAACAGTCATCTGCTGGCCTTCAAATTCAACCAGTGCTTCATACTGTTCTTCAGGTATCGCGCTGCCTGGAACTAATTTGTCCCACTGCTGCCATGCTGGGACAACAGCCTTTTGCATACGGTTTGCAAATGTCTGCAATCCAGTAATGGCGGTATTGTCAAAGATGTCAGTGTTCTTCTTCTGACCTGGCGCGTGTTCTGTAAACGTTTCGCGTTGCGGGGCGGCATAGTCATACGCTTCCTGCATATGAGACCACCATGTCGAATTCCGTCTGTCTTTAGCAACCTTGAAACGCTTTAATAGCGCAGCCGGGTTGCTAATGGATGCAGGTAGCGTCATAACTATTAACCCATGGTTGTGCGAGTAGGAGTGCCAGTAACGCCTGTTTCTGCGCCACTAATCAACGAAGCGCGGCCTTTGTTAGCACGCTTGGCTGCTTTAGCTGCGGCAATCTCGGACTCTTGCTCTCTCATGCGCTCTTCTTGTTGGCGTGCCAGTTTTTTAGCTTCCAAATCTGGTTTTGGTTTCTTTGGTTTAAATACGCTGCCCATTTTCAATATACCTTTTAAGTTGGTTGGGGGTGAATATCCACCATTTGCGGATACCTAAGAATGCTTTAACCTGCTCAACACAAGTAAACGGCTGCAACAAATGCCAGCAGCGATAGCCTTGTGTCTTGCGCCATATCCTAAACGGCTGGATATACGCATCTTTAGCAAAGCATTCACGCCACTTTGTCCCCTTTGGTAGCAAGACAATATCGCTAAAACAGGTAGAAGGCTCAAAACAAATATAGTCTGAACCTTTGCGCAGTATTAGCGATACGTGGCTCCACGGTTTAAACAAACAACTCCACCAATGGCTGCCCACACTGTAGACAATAAACCCATCAATCTGCTGTAGATTCGTTGTCTTCAGCAGACTTTGCTTTTCTGCTTTGACTAACACGTTTTGAAATCTCCAGCGTTTTTGCGTTTAAATCCGCATTAATAGTATATCCATCCAGCAAATCGTTTAACGGTTTGATTATCAACCTTTCAACTTGAACAGACTGCAAATTAACCCTGATACCGATCTTGAAACTTTTGTCAGACGCTTCTAGCAAATTAAACTGTTGCGCTGTGTCCTGCATAACGGTTTGCACAATCCACATTGCTGCCATGTGCTTTTCAATAGTGTCTAACTTGATACCTTTTGCGATTTTCATACATTACCTTTTGAGCGGATTAAAACCTTTGTTGATAATTGCTGGACCGTGCGCCTTTACGCCAGAAGTCATCTGGTCATTCCATGCCATTGCAAACGTGCGAAACGCATCCGCACAATGACTAGTCCAATCGTGCAGCGGATTATCTCTGAATACTTGCCGTTTTTCGTCATATTCTCGACGATACAGCGACAGACAATCTAAACCATGTGCGCACCCCTTGGCATCGAACCAGCAGCGCGAAAAAAGCCGTCTGGCCGTCTCAATTCCATCCTGGACTTTGTGCTGATGTACTGTCCTGAATATGAAGCCCATCTCGCGTGCAGCGTCTTTCCTGCTTTTGCCTGTGGATAACTCTCGCACCTCAATATCATGCGGCGCAAATTGCTCACCTAACCGCAAAGAATGCTCAGTTGCAAAGTCTTTGATGTACTTTATGTAGTGCGCCATGCCTTCGCCGGTATTCTCGTAATAATGAATAAAGCGAATCTCTTTGCCTACAGCCTGAGCAAACCAGATCGACATTGCATCGGATATACCTAAATCCCAGAAGGTCATTAAATCCAGCGCCGGGTCGATTGGAACAAAACCGATTCTGTTCTGCTTGCGTGCAGCGGCTATTTCCTGAGCATATATCGCGCCTTTAACAGCAGCAGACCACGAGCATTCATACTCCTGCTCGTATTCGTCATCAGTCATAATCCGCTTGGCATCTTCTAGCTCTGCGGCGTCAATAATGCTGGTCTCGCTGGCTCTGTATACCTTGGCATACCAGTCAGGGTCATTCTCGGCGTGCTCGTACAGCTCGTGAAAAGCGTTGTGACCTTTGGGTGTGCCGATAAAAATCGCCCATCCAGTGCGGTCTGACAGTGCCGGTCGGATAACTTCACCAAAAAGATTGCGCGGCATCTGGGCATATTCGTCAAGAATGGCGCCATCAAGATAGATACCACGCAACGCATCTGGCGAATCACAGCCGTATAACTGAATACGCGCCCCATTTGGGTAATCAATACGCAATTCCGACTCGTTGATCTTTATTCCAGGTATTGGTCGGCTGTACTCTTTCAGATAATCCCACGCGATAGACTTTGCTTGCTTGTATGTCGGCGCCAAATACGCAAAACGCGGGTTGTTAAGCCGCGACATCATGGCACCCTTTAACAATTCATTGATAGCAAAAACGGTTTTCCCAAAACGTCGATGGCAAACTAAGACATTCCAGCGTTTTAACTCGTTATGTATGGTTTTTTGAAGGTCTCTGGGCTTATACGGTATGACAACCTCAGTCATCGTCACCCGCCCAGCGGACTACAAACTCTCCGGACGCCTTCAGATCAGCATTAACGTCAGACGGAATGATCTTGGCCAGCATTGCGCAAAAGGTTTTCGGGTCATCTGATGCAATATTAATCAAATAATCAACACCACCTACCTGGTCAAACGCATCTAATACGCTTTGTTTGACGGTTAGCGTCATTTTGTTTGGCGTGCCCTTCTGTCTGCCGCCTGTTTTTACTCTTTTGGGTTTCTCTTCCATTGCCTTTCACCTATGGGTTGAAGGTTTTGACGCCCTTTGTGTTTCTCACATCAATGTGCAACCAGCTCACGTTCAGCTCGATGCCGGTAATCAAAGGGAACTTTGCAGGGTTGAGTATAATATAAGACCTTATTTCGTTTACATCCGCATCCTGTGGCAGCATATCCGCCGCCCTGCCAAATGAATGCTGGCTGTACTTTGAATAATAGGGCGAGTCCGGTGTTCTTAATCCTGACCATTGCCGATCGCCGCCGCTTGCCCAGTTGTTAATCACCATTGGCCCGAACATCTTTCGCACGGCATCAATGGATTCCAAAAGCAAAGGGTCCAGCAATTCCCATGCCTTTTCCCCGCGCTCATTGTGTACCGATGGCGGCACCAGCTCGCTAATGCCAAAGTAACTCGGAATGTAATGCATTATCGCCTCCAAAGGCTGTCTAGTCGCCTGACCAGTGACATATCAAACCCGGTCGATTTGTTGCGCTGCCTGCCGTTTTCCATGCTCAGAGCAATATGCACTGCTAGCACCTTTGACCCACGATCATGCGTCCAAAGCCTGCTTCTGAGTGTGGTTACAGGTATGCCGTGAATTTCAGCAATTTCTCTTACTGTCAGCCACTGGCCCTCATGCGGCCATACGCTACCTGACTTTGGAAGGCCTGGGCGCCTACTCAACCTTTTCCATCTCGATCAAAAGGTCAATAAAATGCCGGGCTTTCAGCAGGTCTTCAACGCCGTTTTTGTTGCGCCAGCGAGATACGTACTTGATAACAGCGCCCTCGCAAAATCCAAGGTTATTGCGATGGATATACTCGACGGGTTGAATGGTCATTGACCTGTAGTGATCGCCGCCTTCTTGCGTCTCAAATGGTTTGCTCACACTTTCACCTTATATCTGACATCTTCGCCGCGCTCTTTGTGCAGCACCACACAGGACATTGACCGTTCGGCACCATATCCACTGGAGGCGTGCCACTCGTCAGGCGGTGGCAGAACGCCCCAAGACTCAAAAAGCATACCGCC
>Ga0070750_10002192_pt1 | contig 10827 bp, 17 predicted proteins | sample VirMetDEL_Nov_24_FD_77013 | JGI IMG/M metagenome (GOLD analysis project Ga0070750, IMG submission 77013) | Aqueous microbial communities from the Delaware River and Bay under freshwater to marine salinity gradient to study organic matter... | ecosystem: Environmental > Aquatic > Marine >...
ATAAAACAATTTATTAACATTCGCAGAAACGCTCAAAAACAACAACCCGAACAAGAAGGAGATTGGCAGATATGAACACGGAAAAGGTCATTGAGAAGGTCTTGGAGACGTACATGGACTCCCAGATCAATCTAGCATCAAAAGCCGCCAGAGAGCAGCTTGCAGCGCAAATAGCAGCCGCCGTAGAAGTCAAGAGCGCGACTGATACAAGAATACTAGATGAAGTTTATACTCGTCTTACCAATATGTTAGAAGCTACCGATGGTAACGGTACGGGTCGTGCGCTTAAATCATATATAGAAGAGGAGTGGCAAACATCAGATTATCTAGCTCGTTTCCAAGAGGTCGGATTGGGTAGACAAGGTGAAATCGGGGTATCTGATAGGCACACTGATGGATGTGGATATGACGATGGAGAACATGAAAACAACCCATTTTAAGGGACTTTTTGTATATCACAAGAGGGTATCTTAAAGATATATAATATCAATCTTATAATATGCAAAAGGAGTTCTTTAAATATGCTTGTAGTAGCAGTATTAATGTTATGGTTTTTATTGTCAATTTTCTATGGAATCATGCAAGGTGAAAGTTTTTACGATGAAGATGAATACTTTTAAAAGCTTATATATGAGCGGTTTTTCCTGAAATATACAGCGATTTCCTGCGTTGTATTTGTGTTTGATTTAATACCAAATATACAGTAGAATAAACATCCGAATTATTATTAATATATAATTATTAATATTTTACGGGTGTATTAATTTTTTATTTATAATCAACAATTAATTATTAAATTCTATAAATATAATTAAATATAACCAAACTTAAACTAGAACCAGTTTTAGTTTAGGTTCAGTTAAATATATTAAGATATTTGTGAACGAAAAAGAGCTAAATATATTAGAGAAAATCCGTATGCTTGAAGGCAAGCATCACAGATACCCGAAGGGCTATGCAGAAAAAATAAAAATAGATCAATTAACTGACAGGCAAAAATTATTAATATTAATTCATTATAATAATATTTTTAGCAAAAGCGATTTCAAGTCTCATAAATATTATGGTGATATTTATGAATGATATTGCCCGAAATAATGTCATATTTTTTGTTCATATTTGTGAACGATTTTTTGCGAAATATGATTGACCAAGATGCAAATATATATTAGTATAATCTTATGTTGATCGACTAGAGTATAGTTAGCATGGTGTGCGGGGAGAACCCGTAACGACTTTGAAGTTATCTGGAGTCCATGAAACACTAAATATACTTGAGACAGTGTTGTTGTTACACTACTGAGCCTCCCTTGGCTTTCACGCGCCAAGGGAGGTTTTTTATTTACGAACGAAATAAAGCCAAATATATTTACTAACAAGATAAAGCCAAATATAGCCAGCAAGAGCCTTCACCGAATATTTTCAAATAAATATTAATAAAAATACAGCCGAATAAATATTAATATTTTATTATATTTTAATCCTATTATATTTTTTTTGTTGTATCTTGTGATACTTTAGCCGCGTTTGATTTTGTTTGACTCTGCTAAAAAAAGTGTAAATAATAATGTTATGGCTATCAAGAAGAGAAGGGGTCGTCCGAAGAAACTTACCGCCAAACAATTAGAGATGGCTCGTAGGTATGAGTCTGTGTGGCATTATGAGTTCGCGCAATTAGCTGAGTATCGTCAGAAGAGAATTCTCGCTGACCCATTGGGAACATCCGCAGCCGAGCTTGCAAAGAAGGTAGCGAGGATTGCTGAAAGTGATGATGCTTTAGATAAGTTAGATAACGATGATAGTTTAGATTAATTAAAAATAATTATTGACTTATTAAAAAAATTTTCCGATACTCGTTTCATGGCGAGAGGAAAAACAAAAGGCGCAACAAGCTTCGTATCAGTTCCACTTGGAGTTCTCAACTCTGTGCTTCGTCCAGAGGCAAGTGTTATGGTGTCTCGTAGGTACGCAGAGACGCTTGGATTAGAATCAGATAATATCCAAGTTAATACTAATGATATGAAAAAAGAGGTCGAGGCAAGAGCCGAAACCATTGAGTTCAAGACTGAGGACTTGAATACACCAGAAGAAGCAGATGGTACAGTAGACTTAAAAGTAGTGGACTTTTAATTATTATTAATTTTTTATTGACCTACCACCAAAATTAATTCATAATCTACCACATGGAACAACAGAACTACTTCAAAGATATTGTCGGTCAGGACGTAGCCAAGAAAAAGCTCACCTTTTTCATCAAGAACTACGAGGCGAGCAGCATCCTCCCGACTCTCATGTTCGTTGCTCCCAAGGGCTGCGGTAAAACCACCGTGGCAAAAGCGGTGGGTCGTTGTCTCAAAAACTCCGAGGGCAAGACCAAGAAGTTCTTGGAGATCAACTGCTCCACCGTCAAGAGTCTCAAGCAGTTTTTCAATCAGATTATTATCCCGCACGTTAACGGTCAGGAGGTAACGGTTCTGTTGGATGAGGCCAGTGAGTTGCCCAAGGATGTGACGATGGCATTGCTTACGATTCTCAACCCCAACCCCGAAAACTTTACTCAGTTTTCCTATGAGGATTATGTCGTGGACTTTGATTTTCGTCGTATCTCATTCATGATGGCAACCACTGAGGCTCAAAGCATTTTCCATGCTCTCATGGATCGTTGCGAGAGGGTTGACCTTGAGGAGTATTCTTATGATGACTTAGCGGAGATCATCAATCGTGTAACCAACAGAGCAAAGTTCTCTGATGGTGTGTTGGAGCAGATCGCTCCCGTGCTTCGTGGTAACGCTCGTGCCGCGCAAAAGATGAGCAATCATATCAATTCTTTCATGGCCTCGACCAAGGGTAGCAAGTTCGGCATCGCAGAGTGGGACACTCTCAAGGATATGCTTGGTACTTTGCCGCTTGGCTTGAGTCGTATCGAGCTTCAGTTGCTTCGTATCTTGGCCGAGAAGAAGCAATGCTCGTTGACCTACCTTGCCGCTAAGACAGGCTTGACCAAGAGTTGCTTGCAGAGAGACTTTGAGATGTATCTCCAGAAGGAGGGGTTGATGGAGATTGATCGTGGTGGCCGTCAGTTGACTGCCAAAGGTCAGGAGTATCTCAAGGCACTTGATGAAGTCGAATCAATCGAGCCTGTCAAGCCAGTGGAACCTGTGCCGCCAGCACCCAAGCCCAAGAAGAAGCCTGTCAAGATTGTTCTACCCGATGCTGCGCCCGTCGAGGACTTGGTTCCTCTCATACCAGAGGACTTGTTTGAAATGAAGAGCAACGCGGGTCGTAGCTAGATGTGAGTGATTTGCTCTTAAATAAGAACCAAATATTTGTAAATAGATGTGAGCGAAATACAATTAAATAAGAACTAAATAAGAACCAAATAAGGATAAATAAGTTTCAAATAAATAATATATGTATGCGTATTAATTTCAATATTGTCATATTATAAGTTTTTTAAGAAAAACATTGATTTTCCCGCAAACATTCTCTATACTTCAATCATGGACATTTTAGCAGCTTTCACAATTATTATGAGCGTTGGCATCTTCATGGCAATCCTCGTGCCTGTCATGCTTGAGGATTCGCCCTCGATGCTTCTCGTTGGTGCGCTTGCCCCTGTCGTGGTCGCGTACTGGGTCGGCACGATTGGTTTGGTTTCTTTATTTATTTGCTTGCTTATTGTTTGTTTACCTTTTGCTTTGTATAGTCCACAGAAGAATAGATAGATATAGTATTATTTATTATTAATAATTATTTATATTAATTGACTTTTGGCACGGGATCGGCTGCACGTCTCGTGCCAATTTTTTATTAAGAAATCCCCTTGACTTATTTAAGAAATGGTGTATCTTACTTGTATGGGAGCGCAAGAACAGATACAACTTCACTGCAAGGCAATCACCTATCAGATTCAGACCAAGCATTACTCAAGAATCTTTTTTCATGTAAAAGGAATCTTTCGGGCGATTTTTGTTGACTAATAATCTAATTGCTTTATAATCGGACGCATGAAAGGACAGGTACAAGTTTATCGCAACCTTCACAAAACTCTCAAAGACAGCACGAAAGTTTACAGTGTGAAGAACGACAAGGGTATTGTTGAGGATCACGTTACAGAGATCGCAATAGCTAAACCCATATTGAGGGTTGGCCCAAAGGGCAACCAAAGGGTTCGTGATGAAAGTCGTAAAAACGTTCACGCTTACATTCAGGGCAGAAGAATGAGAGAATCCGTGATTGATGATCCTGCTTCTGGTTGCTCTGGTAAATGGGAGAAGATTACTTATAACCCTTATCTGCACAAAAGTTTTGTTTTACAAAGCGATGAGTCGATTAGAGTTCCTGAAGCGTGGATCGTAGAGATAAGAAGGGATGGGGTGTGGGCCTTCTCTCCTACAAAAATAAAGATTGACGAGTGAGCAATTTTTTGACATAATTAACGCAGTTCGTGAGAGTAATACTTCTCACGGAAGCCACCTCTGAAGGCGGTGAAAGAGACGACCTTTACAGTGGCACAACAATTTAAGGAACCCTGCGGAGTAGACTCCGAGCTTGGTCGATGTAACCTGTCAGGCGAACCGAGCAATCAACGCGGGTTCCAGATTTTAAACAACTTATCCTGTTCAGCCTTGGGAGGAAGTGCCCAAGACAGAAGGATCGCAACCTTCATAAAGCTGGGTGCAGTCATGTGGCACAAGGTAGGACGCTCGTTTTAAGTGTTAGAATTAACATGGAACCGAGCTATAAATTTACTGGGAGACAGAACACAGTCTAGGCAAGCCTAACGTAGCGAGTGGCGGCGCAGAAAAGAATAGACCACTAGGGCCGAGGAAGCACCAGTAAAAAAATTTCTCGCAACAACGCGGGGAATAACAAATGAAAGGTCTGTGTGGGGAACACAGAAAGGTTGCACGCCGAAAAAAACTCCCCAAACTTTTTTGGCACGCAACGTGCCGCCCGCCGCGTGCCAAAAGTAAAGTCAAGCTTTTTATTATCTAAAAAAACTTTCCAATGATGTGAAAAAAGTCTTGTAGTATTTCCAAAGGTCTGGCATAATCATCTCAACGGTTAAGGGAACAACAACACTAAGCAAAAGAGAAAACATTATGGCTAGAAACACACCAGCAATGAAAACGGATTGGGACTACACCGTAGTCATGGATCAACTTCAACACCACGGCAGGGACATCAAGGGTCACCGTTACGCCGTCAAACTTGGCGAGAACGGTCAGGCCGATCAGGTTCTGTCTTCGGGTCATTCGGATCACTATCGTGCAGTGAACAATCGTGACGTGATCGAGTCCGTTCGTAACGCTTTCGATGCCGCTGGCATGGATTGGCAAGGTTCTTACACCAATCGTCACGGCGTGACCGAGCAAGTCGAGGACATTCGTGTGACAGGCGACTACACCAAAATGTACGCTCGTTACAACTTCATGGAAAACGTGATCGAGATTCCCAAGGTCAAGGACACTTTGGGTCTTCGTCTCACCGCGCACAATTCGTTTGATCGTGGTTCGAGGGTTTACTTCAGCGTGGGTGCGGTTCGTTTGGTTTGCACCAACGGCATGACCGCAACCGAACAGGCGTTCAGCTTGTTTCAGAAGCACTCCACCAAGTTAAACTTGAATTTCATCAATGACGCTTTGGAAGGCGCGATGAAAGCGTTCGAGTCCTTGGCTGACGAAGACAATATGTACAGCCAGATGGCTGGCGTCGAGGTGACTCAAGAGGAGGGACTTGCCATCCTTTCCAATCTCACCATCTCCGAGGTGCATCGTAAAGGCATCGCGCAAGTTTGGAACTCCCCGAACTTCGCAGAGGATTCGGATCGTACCGTGTACAATCTCTTGAACGCCTCCACCGACTTTCTTACTCACGAAGTAGAAGGTTCGCAGGGTCGTTTCGAGTTGGCTGGTAAAAGCACCAGCAGCATCACCGACCAGTTGCATCGTATTGCGATTGACCCGACCAAGTTGGGCAAGGCCAAGGTGATGAAGAAGGACTCCGCTCTAGCGTTAGAGATCGCGTAGGCTACGCACCCCCCCAACCCTCGCCCCTCGGGGCGGGGGTTATTTTTTTCTTGACATAATTTTTTGGCACGGGACGTGCAGCCCGCCGCGTGCCAAAAAGTCAAAGCGTTTTTTTTATTTTTTTTGCTTGTATTCTCTCGCCGTTTTGATACAATGGGCGCATGAAAACAAAAGCAAGAATCAATCCCCAAGGCTTCATGGGTAGCGCGTCTCGTGAACACAAGGTGAAAAAGGGCAAAGGCTCTTTCCGCCGTCATGAAAAGCACAAGAAAAGTATTGACGCCACCAATTAAATCTGTATAATCAAGCGCATGAACATTCTCGGAATCGACACCAACGCAAAAACCGTCAAGGGCCAAAAACAGGGTTACATGACGGCTATCACTTACCTTGCCCCTGCTCGTCAAAGTGGCGTGATGAACACTTGCCCGAACGCAAGTGATGGTTGCAGGGCTGCGTGTTTATACACTTCGGGTCGTGGCAGGATGTCGCCAATCCAACAAGCTCGTATCAACAAAACAATTTTCTTTGCTAAGGAGCGTCAGGCTTTCATGACGCAGCTTATTAAGGAAAACAATGCTTTTATCAAAAAGGCTGCGCGTAAAGAGTTGACGCCATGCGAGAGGTTGAACGGCACAAGCGATATTGCTTGGGAAAAGATAAAGCATGACGGGCTTTCAATTATGGAACATTTCCCCGCGTTGCAATTTTACGACTACACAAAGTCCACCAAAAGAATGATTCAATTCATCAACGGTGAATTGCCCACCAACTACCATTTGACCTACTCTTGGTCGGAAGATTCCTCTGCGGATTTTGCAAAAGACATTCTCTCTGCGGGTGGCAATGTCGCTGCGGTCTACTGGGACACGTTGCCCGTGGATGACTTCGGCTTTGAGGTTATCAACGGAGACGCGCACGACTTGAGATTCACCGATCCCAAGGGGAAGGTGGTCGGCTTGAAGTACAAGGCAAGCGTAGCGGGTAAAGAAACGCTTGGCTTCGTTCGTGACATTAACCCAAAAAACTAGGATAATGAAACTTATGTTAATCATCGGAATTGTATTGACAGTTTGTTTCGTATTGTTTAGTATCGACATCATCAACAGCAACTCTTAAAAATGAAACTATATCTACAACCTAACGGAACCGTCTGGGCAGTCGGCATGGAAAGCGACAAGCCAGAAGAAATCGAGCAGCAATTCAATTCATTCTTTAATCATGGCGCGATTGATTCAACCGCCGATTGCATTGCAATGAGTCCGAGCTTCTCTTACATCTGGACAACCAAGGAAAAGTTGGAAAAGTATTTTCTCAACTCGTCGTTGGCAAAGATATTGACCGACAATCCAGACGCGGGCAAAGGCGAAAAGGGTGGCGCGTTACCTCAAGCCGAAAAACTTGCCGAGCAGAGAATGAATGACTTGACGCACGAAAGATGGGTGCATACTACACAAGCGGGCGAGTTTTATACTAGAGGCACGATTGCCGCCGAAAGACTTGACTCCGATTCATAATCGGGTCTTGACTTTTGGCACGGGGGCGGCTGCACGTCGCGTGCCAAATTATTATTTAAAAAAAAGTCTTGCCACAATCGAAAGGTTTGATATAATAGGCGCATGATGTACGAGGCAGAGATCAACGAACGTTTAATGAAATTGAACCAAGCCGCCCTTGACCACTGGGGCTATGACTACAACCTTCCCGCTTTGTCGTGGGACTTAAAGGGAACCGTGGGCGGTCAAGCATACTTGAATCAAAACAAGATTCGCATTAACATGGAGGCTTTAAAGAAGTACACCGAGAAGTATATCGAGCAAACCATCGGTCATGAGTTCGCGCACCTTGTAGCTTACAAGTCATTACTGCATAGAGGTCATGGTCGTGCTTGGGCGAAAGTTATGAGAAGTTTCGATTTGTTTCCAGATCGTTGCCATGACTATGATTTAACTCCTGCTAGAGTAGTCAAAAAACAATATCTCTATCAGTGCGATAAGTGTGGACAGGAATTTCCACTTACCGCTATTCGTCACAACAAAATGAAAAGAAACAACTCGCACTATCGTCACACAAAAGACGGGGGCAAGTTGGTTTACATGGGAAAGGTAAAATAGTATGCCGAGCTTTTGTATTATGATAAACGATAACACTAAAGAGTCAGCTATGTGGGTTGGCAAAAACAGAGAAGAGGGTAAATGGTTCATGGGTGCTCCTGAAGATTTCGAGGGTACGAAAGAATTTGCAAGGGTTCTTCAAACGTGTCCCGACCCTGAAGCGTTGATGCTTGAGATCGGCCAATCGTGGAGCGATCATTACAACGAAGAGGACGAAAATAATTCTTAAAAAAGTATTGACCCAAACGAAAAAAACCTATACTATAAGAACAGTTAACAACAACAAGATAAACAAATGAAAACATACGCAACATCAAACGCTCGTAACGCCGTGAAAGCGGCTCAGGTCACCAACCACATCAAGGCTGGCAAAAAAGTCGGTCTCACCCACGCGGAGGCGAAGGCGGAAGCGTATCGCTTGTACCAAATCAAAAAGGGTCAGGCGATCATCTTGAAAGAGTTGGTTGCCAAGTTGGGCTAACCCTTACCCCTTTACGCCCTCACCCTTTTCGGGGTGGGGGATTTTTTTTGGCACGAAACGTGCAGCCCGCCGCGTGCCAAATGTTTCCAGTGATTTTATTTTCATTTAATTAAAAAAAACATTGACGGGTAACGGAAAATGGTTCATAATCATCGCATGATGAAAATGAAACAGCAACAGATAACTCTCTCTCGTAAAAACAAAAGGACTCTTGCAAAGAAGTTTCCTAGTCTCAACGTGGATCAAATTAAATCGGTTCACCAAGATGTTCTTGGTTTAATGAAGGTAAGCGTGGATGTGGCTCGTAACCTTTTATCTGATCACAACAATTTCAATCGTCCCCTTCGTCGTGGTAAGGATTATCTAAATGTTCTTGCTCACATGAACGCAGGAACCTTTTATAATCACACCGATTTGATTTTCGATCCAGAAGGTGAATTGCTTAATGGACAGCATCGTTTAACCGCCCTTATCGAGAGCGGCAAGCCTCAAGTGTTTACTATTAAAGTCGGCTTTAATCGTGAAGAAACTTTGTGCAACACTGACACGGGTTCCAATCGTACAGACACCAATCAAGTGAAATTTTTGTTACAAGAGGAACCCGCTTGGGCCAAAGAAAATTTGACTCTTGCCCAATGGAAGGTTGTGAACTACGCGAGGAATTGGCAGAAATGGTTGAGTGTAACAGATTTACATCTTGCAGGGTCACAAGTGAGCGCGGCAAGTAAGAAGCAAACCCACGCGGAGTTAAAAAAGTTTCTTAAAAAGCACAAGAACACCATTGTAGCCGTGGCAAAGAAAATGCCTAAGAGTTTCAACGGTATCAAAGCTAATCGTTGGAGTTTTGTAACACCCTTTATGATGATGTGGAAAATTGACCCAGTAAAAGCGGAAGATTTTCTCTTTAAGTTTGTTGCGGGTGGTCAGCCAAAGTCCTGCCCTACTTCAAAGGTTCGTAAGTTGTTGGGTGAAACTACTGGTGACATAAAGAAGAAACAGCCAGAACTTGCCGCCTTGATTATTTTTGCTATGCAAAGGTTCTTAGATGGGAAGAGCATTCGTAAGGGTGCAAGCACTAGCAATGTTCAATTTTCAAACTAGGAGGCAGTCATGCTTAAACAGTCAAAAGAATTAAAATTCAAGAACGGCTTAGTGGGTTTATACATGGTTTTTTATAATGAACCTTTTAAGTTTGAGGTAAAAGGCGGTCAAAGTGAAAACCCTTTAGAGCGTCCCTCGCAAATGGAAACTTGTAGAAGTACACCAGCCACCAGCATTATTTTAGTGCAGTTTCTAAAGTTTCAGATAGATCAAGCGGAAAACGATCTGAACGCTGCGCTTCGTAAAATTGCCATAAAGGTGGAAGGATATAACAAGAGCGAGCAACACGGCATTCTAAAGAGAAACGCTCCTAATCTTATGAGAGTTATTAAAAAACATTTTTTAAATAGTTCATCCGTTACATGGTATGCTCCTTATCCAGCAAGATGGGCAAAAGACTCTCTAGGAGTTTTCAAGCCTTTAGAAAAGATGCCTACCTTGAAACAACTCTTTGACCCGTTCTAGGGTCATTGACTTTTGGCACGGCGCGGGCGGCACTTCCCGTGCCAATTACAAGCAGAAAAAAACTTAAAAAAGTTCTCGACACAAATGAAGATTCTGATATAATAGGCGACATGAAAGCGATAGTGACAATCCAGATGGACAATCAAGCATTCGAGCAACCTTACACCTGCATGGAGTTGGAAAGGGTTTTATACAAAATCGCAGACACCGTCGCTCGTCAAGCTATTGACAGTGTGGGGCATGAGTGTGCAGAAGCAGACGCCAACGGCAACTTCATTGCAAAACTTAAAATTGTCGAAGATTAGTCTTGACCATTTCTTAAAAAACTTATAGTATAGCAACAAGATGAACATATACAAAGTAAAATTAAGTGACGGAGAAACCGAATGGTGGCAAAACTTCAAAGCAAAAAACGAAGATCATTTATATGACATTATTGACGCGGAGGGTTGGGATGTGATGACCTACCACCTTGACCCTTCCACACCAGCCATAGTTAAGTATTATTTAGAATTGGAGGACTAAATGAAAGAATTGCTAAAGGAAATTAAAGCGTTACAAGCAAGACTAAAAGAAGGTGAATCTCTTGTGATTTACAAGGATAAATTTACAGTTGACCTTGGCGGGGTTCACA
>Ga0070750_10002193_pt1 | contig 10823 bp, 16 predicted proteins | sample VirMetDEL_Nov_24_FD_77013 | JGI IMG/M metagenome (GOLD analysis project Ga0070750, IMG submission 77013) | Aqueous microbial communities from the Delaware River and Bay under freshwater to marine salinity gradient to study organic matter... | ecosystem: Environmental > Aquatic > Marine >...
ATCGCTGAGCCAACCGACGCCACGCTGCCCGGTATGTTGCAGCCGCGCTGATTGGTCAGGCGGTCAACCTGATAGATCAACGGCGCGCCGACAAAAGAGAGGCGCACGATAGCGCGGTCAAACAACGCGATGGCGTACTCGCCTCCGATCAGGCCCGTGCAGTCACCAGCGTCGGCGACGTCCTGATAATCGGAAAGGTCTGTTCCAGGCGTCCATGACGTTTGGTCGTTGATGCCACTCCACCAAAGGCGGTACGGCTTCTCGCCATCAGTCGTGTCATTCGTGTACCCGAGCATGACCTGGTCACGCACGACGGCGATAAACTTTGCCTTCGGCGGCGTTCCCGAAAGGTCAGCGAACGCAGACCCGCTCGCTACGGTTCCGGTCTGGATATTGTCGTCGTAGTTCGTGGCGAGCAGGGTTTCGCCGAACTGAACAAAACGCCAACGGTCATCGTCCGTCGTATTGTAACCGCCAACCTTGCTGAGATCAGTCAACGAACTGTCAACGGCATTCATCTTATAGAGTTTGCCGCTGTCTCCTGCGTACAACGCAGCGTTGCCCGCATCGTCCTTGCCCGCGTACATCCCGAGGATTTTGTTCGTCGCGGCGCCGCTGAGCGCGGCAAGTTCTTGGAAGCAGCGGTAGCCCGACGCGGCGGGTATCACGTTTTTCGCTTCGGTCGCCCCGCCGTTTCCCAGCGCGGGCTGGTCAGGCAAAAATTCACCGAACTGGATCATGCTGCGTCAGCCCACGTTTCGTTGCCGTTTGGAATAAGTGTCCAGGTTTCACCGCCGTTCGCGATGACGTTCCACAGGTACCCATACGTTGCCGTCGTCGTGACCGCGGTCGGTAGCGCCCCCGACGTCTTGAATGTCGCCTTGGGCAGCGACGTTACGGTGATCGCGCCCGTGATACTCGCGGAGTTGTAGTAGAGCGAATTGCTGTCGGACGCCGCCGTGATGGCCGCAGACACCGACGCGCTGACGGTCGGCACGCGCGTTGCTACCGCGGTATTTGTGACCGCGATGCTGACGCTTGCCGTCATCGACGCGCTGAATTTTGCAACCGCTGCCACGCTCGCGGCGCCAGTGATGGCGGCCGCGCCGGACAGTGTCGCTTTTGCTGCGGCAGCGGTTGAGATTGACGCGCTAATTGCCGCCGACGTCTCGAAAAGATTTAGACTGTCTAGCTGCTCAAGCGTCCCGTAAGAGTCGAGCGCGTCAAGATTGCCCCAGTTATCTAACTGCTCAAGTGTGGGGCCAAGGATCTCAGCCATTAAGCGGCGGTGATATCCAGGTCGCCAGCCGTGATGCGCAGAATGTCACCCGTGCTGATCGTTTTGGTGCTAGTGAACGCGCCGTGCAAGAGCATGTTGCCAGCGCTGGACGCATCCCAGATACCAAAATGGGAAATACTGCCCCACGACCCAGTAGCTGCCGGGAACTCAATGTTGCCGCTGTTCGACGTCGTGCCGCTGGATGCGGCGCTGAACGCAACCGACTGGCGCGCGTAGTTGTTGCCGCTGATTTCCGTGCCGCTCGCGTCGTCGTTCATCGACGCGGTCGAAAGGCCGATGTAAACGGTGGTCGGCATGGTGTACGCCCCCGTGCCGAGGATGTGGTCAAGTATCTCGTTTTCGAGATAGTCGCTCATTGCGCTCATCTAATTTCTCCATAAGCAGATTGAACCACCAGCGGCGCGCCGGCGTAGCGAACGCGCTCTTCGTCGGCCTTAATCTCAGCCATCGCGCGGGTGAACAGTTGGTCGTGCTGCGCCTGCCTTTGCTCGTCCAGTAGGTAGCCATAAGCGGCGGCGAGAGAGCCGTGCAGGTAAGCGTCAGGGTGACGCTGCAAAATTGTGTTACTGGTGTTCGTGTCGTCGAGCGCGACAATCGAGGCGATATAGTCGATCTCAACTGTGTAAGTCGCGTCTGGCGTTGGGCGGAGATAAATCTCGTTGCCGGCCGTCGCGTAATAGATCGGCTTGCCCGTTCCTGTCGATGCGTACTCGCTGTCGGCGGCGCCGGGCGTGTAAAATTTCAAAACCGTGATCGGCGACGTGTTGAGCCGGACGTGACGCACGCGCCGCGCGTCTGCGGGCAGCGTGATGTATGCGTCGTCAGCCGTCGTAGTTGTGGTGACACGCTTTTCTTGGCTGCGCGTCTCCAACTCGCGGTTCATACGAGCTTCAGCGAGCGCGATAAATTCTGGCGAGCGGCTAGTCAAATCGCTTCTGGCAAGCCAGTTGTCTATTGCCGTTTTCAACTCGCTGAACGAGGTGATAGCCATCAGACTGAACCGCCGGTTGTCCTGAAGAAGCGGTTCTCAGGATCATTAAGCCAACGCTTCCACGCCGCCATGTTGTGCTTGGGGTCGCCCAACTTTTTGACCAGGTCGTAGTACAAGGTGGCGGGGATTTCGGCGACCTTTTGCTGATGACGCTGCGTGTTGCCCATCAGGTTGCCGTACTTCCAATCGTTCGCCTGGCGCTTGTTATGCTCCAGAATGTGATCGACCTTCTGCTCGGTGACGACGGTCTTGTCGTCGCCGCTGAAGTGCATGTATGTGCGCTTGCCGGCTGCTTTGTCTTCAGTGAGAGGTAGCTTCATGATTTCCTCATAAAAAAAGGGCCGGCACCCGAAGGTGCCGACCCGATCTAGTCGGTTGTTCTCGCGTCTTACGACGTGGAGAGGTCAACCACGGCCGCGTGGGCCTTCGGCGCTTTGACGATCAGCGTCCACTCCGAAACAATTCCGAAGCGGGTGGCGTCGCCCACAGGGGCAACATCACTTACCGAGAACATGCGGCCAGGGAGGTGGCCGATGCTGTAGTAGTCGCTGTCGAGCAGCAGCACTTCCGTGTTAGCTGCCTGACGGTCAATGACGACGTTGAGGGTGCCGAACTTTCAGTTCTTTACGAGGCTCTTTATCCTCGCTCCCAGCTTTCACTGGGTGGCGGACTATATCATCACCTTTGCAGGTGCCGCGCGCTCGTGGGCCTTCATCGTCCGGTCTGGACTGTTTGACCTAGTCTCTGGAGCTTCCAAGCATTCCTGCTTGGCTTGCCTGCTGATTACCCTGCCTTGCGGTTTAGGCTTCCAGCAATTCACGCGGTTTTACACGGACCTCGGCTTAGTGAATTTGATCCGTAAGGTACATCGACACCGACCCGATGATGATGGCATCGGTCGGCGCATTCGCCGTCATGTGCAACTGGTTGGTCACCGCGCTGCCGGATGACAGATCGGAGAACGCAACCTTGTTGGCGGGCGACACGACAAGCATGTCGGGCTGTCCGCCGTCGTCGTAGGCAGCCTTCATCGCCGTGTCGATCTTGGCGAGCGACAGAGCGGCGTTGGTGCCAGCCATATCGGAGACGTCAGTGCCGTCACCGGTCGGCGTGGTTGTCGCACCCTCGACCACCGTGTTGGTGATCCACGAAAGAAACTTGCCCGCCTTCCGGGGATCGGAAGCAGAACGCGCTTCGTTCTTGAAGAGTGCCTTTTCGATGTCGCGGCGCTGTTCGATGCCTTTCAGCACTTTCACATACGCCGTTTCACGATCTCGCTTAATCTTTGATCAGAGGCGCTAATCTCTGATCCTGCATATGCAGCCCATGCTCTCACATGGGAGGGGACCATATCTTCACCCCTTTCGGGGGCTGGGCGCTTCGGGGTCGCTTGCCCCCTACTTCCTTTCGGAATGGCCTCTGAACCTTCCTCTTTCGAGGCTTGGCTGCTGATTGCCCTCGTCTTTCACGTTAGGGGGTTCCAGCAATTCACCCAGTTACAACCACCCATTACTGGATGGCGGGGCCGAAATAACCCGCTTTATCGACAACGTCGAGCGTGTTTGACACCGACGCAGCCTGAACGCTGATCTGATGGTAGTTCCCCAGCCGCGTGGTTGCGGTCGGGTTGACGTAGGAAAAGTCCGCGCCTTCATTGACGTAGTTCGTGTCCGAAGCTGCGGTCAGTTCCTGCACCTGGAATTCGTGAAAAATTCCTTTGGTCGTCTCCTTCTTCGCATTCGAGAAGATCGGAGTTTCGTCGGGGTCGCATCCCCGTCCACCCTTTCGGATGGGATTGGACTATCTCATCGCCGTTACCGGCGCTGGGCGCTCTAGCCTGTTATTAAGAGGACTGAACCTCTCAGGTAGTCTCTGAACCTTCCGGCGGTGTACCGCCGGCTTGGCTGCGGATTGCCGTATCTTTCGACGTAGGGTTCCCGCAGTTCACCCAGTTTTTACCGCACCGACCTTAGTTAATGCGGCTGATCACATTGCTGAGATCCTCGCGTTCTCCCACGGCGTTACTGGTAAGATAAGTAGCCATGCTGGCCTCCTATTTTGTGAGAAGGTAGTCCACGGCGGCGTCCATCGAGGCACGCCCCTTGGACTTACTAATGTTAGCGAGAGCAGATTGCTTTCGCCGGGCTGAGATTTGAGCCTTGCTTTTCGGCTGACCGCCCTTGGTCATCTTCGGAGCCTTTTGCGTTTTCTTCTGCGCCGCCGGCTTTTTGCTCATCAGTTCGTCGTACATCATCGCCTTCCTGATGACCGCAACCGCGCGCGCGTCTGAAACGTTCGCAAGTTCTTCTTCCGAATACCCAACCCGTTGCGCGTAGGTGACGACCTGCGTCTTTTCACGCTGCGCTACTTCCGGGTCGAGCCACTCCGGTATCAGTTCCTTCATGCGCTCCTGCTCTTCCACCAGGCGCGTCTGCGCGGCGGCTTGAAGCTGGGCCATGTGTTCCTGCTGAACTCGCTGCTGCTCGACCTGAACCTGCTCAAGCGCATCTTTGCGCTCGCGCATCAGGTCGCGCTGCCGCGTGTATTCAAGCGGGTCGGACTGATACAGTTGATCCCAGTATTCCTGGGTCGGCTCCGATTGACTGAGCGCCTGCTCTACTGTTGCAAGTTGCTCTGCGTAGCGTTGCCGCTGCGCTGACGCTTCGGCCAGTTCCGCCTCCGCAGCCTTACGCTGCTCGGCGACTTGCTGGGTCTTCCGCGTGTAATCGCTTTGCCGCATGTACGAGTTTGTTAGTTCCGAAACAGGTACATCGACCTCTTCGTCACCAACCCGAACTCTATACGTTGGCTCGGCGGGCGCCTCTTCGGTTTCGTCTTCGGCTTCGGGTTCGTCGTATTCGACTTCCTCCGCCTCGTCGTAATCCGCTTCGGCTTCTTCCTCTGCCTCTTCGGCTTCGGCTTCGAGCGGCTCTTCCGATGCAGTTACTTCTTCCTGCTCTTCAACCGCTTCTGGCTCTTCGCTCACATCAGGCTGTTCCTCGACAGGGGCCGACTGTGAAAGAAGAAGATCTACCGCAGCATTCTGCGATAGCGGGGAAGTCCCTTCCGGGTTTGCTTCCGACATAATAATTTTCCTTGGGTTTGTGAGACTGCCCTAGCGGGCTTGGTCATCACGCTTCCGCGTGATCAGTGAACCGGCGTCCCTTTCACACCAGAATCTAGTTCGTGGCCGGCCATTTCGCCGGTCTGCATCACGCCCACGATCTGATCGTAAATATCTTCAAGTACGTTGACGGCGACGTAGAGTCGCTCGCGCTCCGCAGCATCGTCAGGCGGCGTATCGGCCCACGCAGTCGCGTAGCGCGAGCGCATGATGTCAAACGCCTCTTGGAATATCGGGTTGCGCAACAGGTCATCGGCCTTCGCGCCGCGCGCCAGTTCGTCGCGTAGGCGCCCCTCGTTATCCATCAGGCGCGCGGTATGTTGGTTGAGATATCGGTGCCGCTTGCGGCCTCAATGCCGCGAAGCTGGGCCTCGTAGGCCATCTCTTGCTGACGCAGTTCGAACTTTATCCGCATCTCTTCCATCTGCATTTCACGCTTTAAGTTAAGCTCGGCCATCATCTCTTCGCGTTTGAGCGCCAGTTCCGCTTGCGCCTTCTCGCGTTCAATCTTGACCTTCTCTGCCTCAATCTGCGCCATCGGGTTTTGCTGGTTCTGCGCCATCTGCATCTTCTCGGCGACCTTCTGCGCGATCTGCGGCGGCAGGTTGTCTGGATCCAAGAAGAACTCGTCGGCGCCCTTGAAGCCGCTCGCGTCAAGCATCTTCGCGAGCGTCGCCCGGTACTGCCCCAGCGTGCAAAGCGGGTTGTCGATGCCCATCTTTGTGAGGATCTCTTCCTGCTTCGCGGCGACCTGCGCGAGCATTGCCTGGCGCTGCGCCGTGTCGCCCTTGCCCAAGCCGACGTTGATCGAAATATCGAACTCGTTCTCCCACGCCTGCGGATCCATCGGCACGAACGTGTTGCGCAGGCGGATGATGCGCGGCTGCTGCTGATGCTTCTGCACCAGTTGCAGAATGCATTTCATCAGGCGCTTCACGCCGGTTTCGGCGAACACGCGCGCAATCATTTCGACCTTCGCCTGTGCGGCGCTGACCGTCGCGTTGACCGCGGCGGCGGTGCTGCTTTGCAGCGCGTCGGCGTCCAGACCCATGCTGGCCTTGGACATACCTGTCCGCATCTCGCGCACGTTGTCCATGTAGCTGAGAAGCGGGAACGCGGCGTCTGCGACGGACGGCGGCGTAATCGGCTGCACCATGCCCGGCGCCCGCATGCGCACGATCCCGCCCGGCCTGTTCGAAATCAGGTCGTCCATATTTACCTGACCCTCGACGGCGCCCACGCGCGCGTTGTTCATCAGGTAAATGTTGTCCAGTAGCTGGCGCAGGATTGCGGTCTTGCTGATCTGAAGGTCTTGCAGAAGCTCGGCGACGCCGCGGCCGATCATCCGGTGCGGCATCAGGATCGGGCTGATGACCGAGAACGGGAACATGTAGAACGGCTCGTCTTCCACGATCTCGTAGCCCGTTCCCAGGCACACGACGCGGCGGATCTGGCTGGTGCCGTCGTCGTTGTAGTCCACCTTGATGTAAACTTCGGTGACCAGTACGTCCTGTTGGCTGACGTCGTTCGTGCCGGGCTGCGCTTGGCTTTCCAGGTCATCGAAGCGGGCCTGCTTCTCGTCCAGCGTGTCCACTTCCGTGTAGCCGGCGTTGGCCTCAACCAGTTCACGGTCGTAGCCCATCTGGATCAATTCCGACGCGGTCATCTGCGTGCGGTGCGCGACGAAGCGGCAGTCGTCTAGGCTCTTGGCGCGCTGGCTGAACAGAAACTCTTCTGGCGGCACGTTCTCAATTTTGACGCGGCCGTCCATCTCCGTGCGGCGGACCCTGACGTCGTACACCAGCGGCGGCGGGAGCATGGTGCCGTCCGGCATCATTTGCGGCTCGCCAAACTCACGCGCGTCCTGCTCAACGATTTCGATGTCGTCGTCCATGACCAGCGCGGTCAGTTCGTCATCGGTCAGACCCTCGTACTCGTCCTCGATGACGTTTTCCGTCTCGTCCCAGTAATGCTTAACGATGCCGGCCTTGAAGAGCAGCGCGTCCTTGAAGAAGTTGTGCAGGATCGAAAAGCCGTCGTTGTCGGCGTTGAGTATGAAGTTGACATAGTCCGTCGCCTGGGCGGCGGCCTGCACATCCTCCGGCCCGCGCGGCTCAAAGCGCACGAAGTCGTCGGTCGTCGCAAAGATCTTCACGATCTGCGGCATGATCATTTCGATCATGTCCGACACCTCGGTCTGCACCACTTGGCTGCGGCCCTCTACCTCGTTGCCAAGTGGCTCGCCGAGATACATCGACATCGCTTCGATGCGGTCGCTCGCAAACTCCGTGTCGTCGTAGTTTACGGCCGACTCGATCTCGCTGCGGACGAGGGATTGAAATTCAATTTTGTCCATATTATTCGCTTTTTCGCGGAACCTATGACGTGTAAAATGCGACCATGTCGAATGAACTCGCCGCATATAACGAACTTGAAACAGTCGGCACTAAAATGCTGGCCGATTGTGGTGTGTCTTTGTTTGAGGACTTACCGTCCGATAAGCAAAACGAGTTGCTGGCAATACAAGAACAGGTGTTTGCAAAACATCAGGTCACGAAGGATAACTTCATGACCCCCACCCCGTTCATTGCGCTCGATTAGCCTCTAGATATTTCATCACGCCGTCGAGCCACTCTTGGTTAGTTGGCTGCAATAAAGGCGTGAAGGAAAATGCGCGGTTATCGTAACGAGGCTCCGCTCCAGACGCTCGTCTCGCTGCAATAAACTCTGGGAATAGAACGCTGCGCGGTATCCCCATTTCAAACCCGCCCAAATAGTCGCCGGCTAAATCCGTGTCGTATGTGCCGTGCGGCATCAGCAAGCCAGACGTTGGGCGTGTCGTTCCAGCTTCATCAATCAGCGAAATTGACTGACCACCAAACACCTCGTTGCCCGCTGGTAAGTCTCTAAGTGTAGGGTCTTGGATGACAAAACGCGCTTCAGTTACGTTTGGAAAACCCTTCTTGCGCCATTCCGCCTTGTCCATGAAATCGAACAAAGCCGCGCGACGGGTGCCTGTTTTGTCCAACCACTCATCCAACTTAGGCGAAGCAATGCCGGGGAAATCGGATCGTACCTTGTCGTAATCGTAGGCTTTGGCCGCTTTGAAGCGCTTGTCGAAATCTTTGATGTCTTTTTTTGGTAGATCGGAAGGATCAAAGTCCCGCAATGCGACCTCGCGGGTCATGTTCGCGAAATCGGATCCGGTGCCACTCATTGCGACATATGTGCCATAGACGGGGCGCCCATCTGCGGCTCGCGTTTTGAGGGCAAGAGGTTTTAAGGTGTTACCTTCAGATGCCCACGCGCCGGTACCTTTGCCGCGCATATAGCCCATGCCACCGTCTAGGGTAATTGGCTGGTCAAGATCCCGACCACCTAGCCTTGTTATTTCGCCGACATTTGTGCGGTCGCCGACAAGATTGAGCAAATAACCGTCCGACGAGAGGCTTTCCGGCGAGATCGTTTGCTCCGGCACATACTTATCCGTAGGAACTACCTTGGTTTGTTGTGCGAGCAAACCAGGCAGGTCCGGGTCGATTTTGTAGTTCGAATATGGCGCGTCATATAGCAGCCGGCGCCCGCCGGCCTTTGCGCCTTTTGCAAGCGCTGGGCCGACGACCGGAACGCCTCCCAATACAGTGGCGCCAGTGAGCAGACCGCCTTCGAGATAGTTGCCCTGATTGAAGGCGTCGCGCGCGTCAGAGGCGCCCAGACCACCGCCGACAAACGGCACATAGTCCAGTAGGCCGGTGACGTTTCGCGCGCGTCGAGCGCCCTGCCTGCCACCACCTAAGAGACCCTCTAGGGCCATTTCTATCTGTTCGCGATAACCGGGTTCGCGACTGTAAATTTCGGCCATTACTTTTTCTTCTTTTTCTTCGCCGTCTTCGCGGCCGCCTTAAATGCCTTGGCGGTGGGCGCGCCCTTTGTGCCGGGCTTGCGCATGCGCTCGTTGGAGCCTGCCTTTATGCGGCGCCTCTTAGCTGCAATGTTGGCGTATAGGCCGGGACGTTTTGCCATTACCACTTCACCTTGTGCGACCAGTAACGAGCCGACAGCTTGTCTGGGTTGGGATCCTGCGCGTTGTGCCGCGCGTAGTATGATTTTTTCCGCGCCTTATCGGCCGCGGTCTTGGGCTTCTTGCCGGCGCCGCTGACGCCTTGCTGACCAAAGCGGACCAGCTTGACTTGGTCGCCCTTCTTGGCGAGGACGGCGTGGCTCTTCGTCTTGTGTCCAGGCGTGCGCTTGGGCTTGTTGTAGCCAGAAAAACGTTCACCCCTGTAGGTGATCATTTTTTCTTTTTCTTTCCGTATGAGACCTTCTTTCCGGTCTTCTTGGCGGCAGCTTTTGCTTTTGCCATCCCCGCCTTCGTGTAGGCGTACTTTTTGTTTCCGACTTTCGGCATTTCGTGTTCCTCAGTTTTTTGCGAGCGCCTTAATCAACGCGCCCGCGACATCGAACTCCCACCAGCGCTCGCGCGTGGATGGCGACTTCGGGTTGGCGTGGTGGTTGTTGTGCCAGGCCTCGCCCCAGTTAAACGGGGCGATCCACGGACAGTTGACTGCGTCGGCAGACGCGTGCGGCGCGTAGCCATGACGCCCGTGGCACATGTAGTTAGTCATGCCCTGCGCGATCATCGTCAGCGCGCTGGGCAGGATGAAGACGAAGTACAGCGCGTCCAACCCGATCGCGGCCAGCAACGCAATCCACACCGCCATGATCGGAAGCCAGTATCGATCGGTCAGACGCAGGAACGGATCGCGCGCGTTATCCATGCAGTTGCGCAGGATCTGCTTGTCGTCCGCCTGGTAAAATATGAACAGCGTCTTCCAGAGGCCGCGCGACTGCTGGTGCGGGTCGCTCGGCGTGTCGCTGTGCTTGTGGTGCAGGCGGTGAAGCCCGGCCCAACCCAGCGTGCTGCCCGTCCCGCTCAACAGCGCCGCAAGAACAGACGCATACCGCAGCGCGGGGTGGCGGAACTCAAAACTTTTATGGCTCCAGTAACGATGATTGCCGACGACCACGCCCAGGCAGTCATAGACGAAATACATCGCCGCAGCGGTCAGGGCCGTGGTCAGCGTCCAATCAACAAAAGGCAGCAGCGCAAGTGACAGTGTCACGGTCGCAAACATCAGCGCGCGGACGCGCGCGATCGTGCTGCTCACGCGAAACGGCCCACCAGTCTGAGCGCGGGCCGCGTCGTGAGGTTTAGCGTCGCGTCCAGTATTTTCTGTTTGGCCGATAGCTTTTCGCCGCCCGCCTTCGCGGCATACAGGCGGGTGAGCGCGTTGCCCATTTTTGTGTGACCAATTTTTTTCGCGATCCACGGGCCGACAATGTCATAGCCACGCATGAGGACAGGGTCTTCGCGACGCAGCTTGATGCCGTACTTTTTGTTTTGGCGG
>Ga0070750_10002194_pt1 | contig 10822 bp, 9 predicted proteins | sample VirMetDEL_Nov_24_FD_77013 | JGI IMG/M metagenome (GOLD analysis project Ga0070750, IMG submission 77013) | Aqueous microbial communities from the Delaware River and Bay under freshwater to marine salinity gradient to study organic matter... | ecosystem: Environmental > Aquatic > Marine > Coastal...
GACACTGGCAAAAAAGGGGGGTACCCTAGGGGTGTGTTCGCAGATCCGTGAGTTCGAATCGAAACACCGATGACATTTCTTTACCTGAATAAAATGGTTTCAATAGATGAATTAGGTGTGTTACTAGGTGTGTTACTGAGAGATATTATAGCTTAGTGTTGCCTAAAAACCCTTGTATTTATTGGCTTTCAGGATTTTAAATGGCGGAAGGTGTGACTACCGAACTCAAATACCAATACTTAATAATGTAGGACAATGGAGGATTCTTTGTTCCTCTAAAAACCCCTATAAATAAGTCTTTTAAAAGAATTAGAGGACAATGTTGACTAATGGAGGACAATTGAAGATAATGTAAAAGTGTGTTACTAAGTGTGTTACTAGGTGTGTTACTGGGTAAAGTGTGTTACTGAGGGGGGTACCCCACCACTATATTAATATATGCCTTAAATAAATTTTTTTTAGATAATGAAGATAGATACTTTAAGTAATATTAAATGCCAAAAGATTCAGTGTCCTTCCGATAAGGATGCAATCAGATTGAATGATGGTCTTGGGCTTTATCTTTATATTAAACGATCACAAACTAAGTCTTGGTATTTCCGCTATTCGTTTAATGGTAAGAAAACTACTGTTGGTCTTGGTGGCTACCCTGATGTTTCATTAAAGGAAGCTAGGGATAAAAGAGCTTTATTAAGAAGATTAATTAGAGAAGGTACTGATCCCAAAGTTTATATAGAAAAAGAAAAGAAGAAAAAGATTTTAGATTCTGTTAACTACGATAAGTATAGGTTCCAGTACATAAAAGAAGAAACATTTAAATTCATGCAAAACCCTAGCAATATTAATAAACCATGGTCTGGTCACCATGTAACAAGGCAAGAAGCTATATGGGAAAATTATATTGTTCCTCAAGGTTATGCTAACTCAAGCATTCTAGATATTACTGAAGATGTGGTAGTTGAGATGTTGCAATACATTTTAAAAAACCGATTAACACTAGTGAGTGGGAAGCATGATACAGAAAAATATAATGGTAGAGGAACAATGGCTAAAGCAAAAAGTTTAATAAGCCAAATCTTTGATCATGCAAAACATATAATGCGTTTAAAACAATCTGATGGTAAACCCATCGACAATCCAGTTAATCAGCTTAAAGGTAATCCCCTACTCAAAGGTCTTTATGAACATAAACATATGGAATCAATTGATATAAACCAAATTGGAGAGTATTGGTACAAAATAAAAAAACTTACAAATATCCAAGATAGAATTTTCATGATGACTAGTGTATCGACTGCATTAAGAGTAGGAAGCCAATGCCACCTTACATGGGAGATGTTTGATAAGTTTAAGAAGGTTTTTAATATCCCTGGGAAGTTCATGAAAAATGGTCTAGATTTTAGTACCCCAATACCTGACGACATAGTTAAGCTTCTATTAAAAATGAAAGAGTATAGAAAACTAGGGAATAACGAATTTAAAGAAACTGAGTATATATTTACTGGCAGATTTAAAGATTCTAGTTATAACACTAACAGACCAAGAAAAATAATAAGAGAACAATTGAAATATAATGCTACTGCTCACGGACATCGGACATTGTTCAAAGATATAAATGAAACTCAAAACAATGCATCTAACATATCAATCGAGTTCCAGTTAGCCCACTCTGATGGTGCTGATAGTAAGACAGAAAGAGCCTACGTTAAAAGCTCGAATTATTGGGAAACCCGTTTTGAACTAGTAGATGATTACTACAAACATTTAGAGAAAGAAGCTAAAAGTTACGAAAGATTAATGAAGTATTCTAAGAAGAGCAAGGTAGCTTCTACAGTCTAAATTGTAAGAACAAATGTCAGATTACCTATATATTACTGGATATATTATAGAGATTAAGTGCTTGATTTAATTGAATAATTTATAGCCAACTTGTTTTTGTAACAAATTCAAAGAACCCTATTTTAGTTGTCAGATTCTCTACTAGCTTTAGCAGATACAGACATTGGTGTTACACCTAGGAAATGACTATTCACCTTAGCCATCAACACATTTTCATCCGTAGACCAATCAGTCTCTAATTTCTTTGGTAGCCTAATACCCCAATGCACTGAGTTATCTGATTTACCTTCCCTTAGTACAACATCTATTTCTGAATCTGATAATACATTTCTTTTATCAATTACCCTGTTGTAAAGATAATGGTTCAGAGCATACCATTTATAATATTTAAATATATTTTCCATTTGGTTAACAGTAATAGTCATACGGGTTTCTTTAGCACTACGGATTTCTTTAGCACTTTCGTTGAACGTTTTATCTTCCTCTATTATATTAGTTATTATTTTTAGTACCCATGGTGGAATTGAATAAGGACTTAAGGGTTGTCTCCCACTAGGGGTATTGAATTGAAGCATCTTATCGATTGTATAGTTGGGGTTTCCTAAGTTAGCTGTTAAGTCTTTAATTATTTCGGATACTACTTGAAGTACCTCCCAGTCAGCTTTATTAAAGTAATCTTTTAGATGTTGTAAAACACCCCCACTTAACAGTTCATTTGGTTTCTTTATGTCAGCATTTAAAAGTTTATAAATCATTCCATCAAATGTGGCTTTGTGTTTAAAGAGTTCACTCTGTTCATTATATGCTTCCAAGATCACCTTCATATCTTTTAGCTTTGTTTCCCTACTTGTGAATCTATTATCAAATTTATAATGCATTAGACACATTACCAACCTATCCTTTTTAAGGTTAGCGATTGCTACCTCCTTATTTGATGTTAAGAAACTATTCTCTATTCGTTTATCGAGGACACCATTTTCTAAATCTTCTACAAAATCATGGTAACAATCTAAATGATCTCTAAAGAAAGTAATGTGTGATTTTAGTTCAGGGTGGAGATGCTCCCAATTGCTTGTACTAATAATCTTCTCGTTAGTAGTAAGCCAGTGTTTGTAATCCAGTTTTGGTTTGATTTGTTCCATCTAAATTTTCACCTTTTAAAAACTGGGATGAGGGTGTTCCAAAATTCGCATATTGGGTAGATTAGAAAAACAAAAAAATCTATTTAAAAACAATAATTTATTAACAATCATAAAAACCGTCTTTACTGTACATACCCAAACACTAGAATTTTTATTATCGATAGTGATTCTATATTAACAAAGGAAGACAGAAGATGACTGGAAAAAATATTACAAATGAAGAAATAAAAAAGTTAAATCCATGTGAGGTATTTATTAGGAGAAAAGACTTTTTAAAAATGTTTGGGATTGGCTATAGCACTGTTGCCCATTTGAGTAAGAGTGATGAAAACTTCCCATTACCAATTAAGGTTAGTAACTCAATAACATTGTGGAGTGTTGATGAACTAAGAGACTACTTCCTCTCTAAACCTAGGGGGGAAAGGTTAAAGTAGCATGATAGCAAAGCCAATCCTTGAACTAAAAAATGTTAAAGATACTAAGGGTGTATTAGTAAAGAAAACCCTACAAGATTTGAAAGATGAAGAACCACTTTCAATAATAGATAAAGATAAGGTAAAAGAATTCGCATATAAAAGTTATTCGTTTGGTGACTTTTCAGTACCTGATCGATGTAAGGATGGAAAATATTTAAAAGGTAAACGTGATGTTGTTTATGATATCGATGGGATACCAAAAGGATATGCTGACCAGTTTGATAACATCGTTCAATGTTTAAAAGACTATGGAATTGGTGGTTATTTACATACAACGCACAGCCACAACCCGAAGATAGGGATACAAAAACTTAGACTCATAGTAGACGTTGATGTCGAAACAATACCAATAGAACACTACAGAGGGTTTTATAAATTCATACTAGAACACATCGAGGTACTAGATAAAAACCCAGACTGGTTGGATGAAAAAGCAGAAGAACCCACTCAAATCTTCTTTGCAAAAAGTTATCACCCTAATAGGAAAGATTCTTTTAGAGAAGAACTTATTAAAGGCGACCCATTCCCTTTTGATGATTATTTAAAAACAATAGATAAGAAATTAAAAGAAGCTAAACCACAAGAGCCATCAACTGATTACAGTAAAATTAATTTTCCTGATGATGACAAAAATAGGGAAACATTATTAGATGGTCTGAGCTACCTTGAACCTAGTGAGGAACTACCATATTGGCAGAAAGTTATTTTTAGTTGGAGTTTTTTGTACCAAGAAAAAGGATGGGATAAACAATGGTTAGAGGAAAACTTAATAGAGTGGAGTAAGAAATCAAAGGATCCAAAACACTCATGGGGTGATGGGTCAGATGCAGAAAAGCAGTTCTATAGTTTGTTCAATCGAGTATCAAATACACCTAAAAAAATTACAGTCAGATGGTTCTTAAAAGAAGTAGGCATTCAGAAAAAAGAACATAAGAAAAAACTAAATAGCAACCATATAACTAGTCACAAACATAATGAAAATGATGCCACTTTAATACATAGAATTTTAAATGAACACTTCTATATTTATAACAATGGGGAGCGATCTCTCCTTCTTAAAAGTGATATCAAAGAACTTACTAAAAAAGAAAATGACAACATAATCCAGTACACTAAACGCTTTGCACAAAAAGAAACTTTAGCTAGGGTTTTATTTAAATTAGGGCATGGCTTCTTTACAGATAAGACTCTTGAAGATGCAATTAAAAATTTCATTATCACTCACAAAGATGAGAAGACGGGTTTTGGTTTTTACCCTAATGAAAATATAGCTAAAAAGATAAATTTATTTCCCGAAGAATTTGCCACCCCTATTCCAAAGAATCCACAACCAGTAGACCTAGAAAAAGAAGCTCCCACGTGGTATTGGCTTTGTAAAATAGCAACTGGACATTATCTACCCCAAGTGGATTGGTTCAATGAATTATTTTCACACCGAGTTCAGAAACCCCATGAGAAACCACAACACTGTATCGTTCTTTTAGGAAGACAGGGTACTGGTAAAGGAACAATAAGAAGGGTACTAACCAAACTATTTGGGAAAATTGTTGAGAACATAACTGATATTAATTCTGTTATGGGTAAGCATAATGAGATGCTACTCACTACTTATATTGCTTGGTTAGATGAAGGTGGATTTAAATACACTCCTGAATTTTGGAATAGATTTAAAAGTTATATCACCGAAGACACCAAAGTAATTCAACCAAAACATAAAAAAGCTATGACTGTTGATTCAAGAGAGTTATGGATTATTGCTACTAATGATTTCTATGATTTAAAAATAGATAAAGATGATAGACGATTTGTTTTCTTCAATATGTCAGATGAATTAAGAGATGCTAGTGATGATGAACTGAAAAGAATCAATAAAGAACTAGATAAAGAATTACCAAAGTTAATGGAGCATTTTGCAACTAGGGATATTTCAAAATTTAATAGGTTTACGGCACCACCTCAATCTGAATTATTTGATAAACAAAAGATAGTTAATCTCAAAGGATTTCAAGGACTATTCTTTAGGATGGCAGACGAAGGTATTTATTACCAAGTTTTGAAACCATCAGGTAAATTAGAATTCAAGGAAACACCCTACAACCTAGATGAACCACAGGTGCTATTCTCAGAAGATTTAATAGAAATAGTAAATAACCATCCTGAGTTTAAAAATAGACACCAATACTACACAAAATATGATCTAGCAAACGCAATTGAAGAACTTGGTGGATTTAAAAATTGTAAAAAGAAACACTACCGAAAAGAAAGTTATTTACGAGGTTACAAATCACCAACATTAGAAAGATTTAGAGAGTTAATTCAAAGTAATTACAAATTACAACATCAGTGGTCAGAGTCTGTTGAGTCATTAAGAAAAGCTAGGGAGGAAGGTGAAGATGACTTGTAATATGGACAAAGATAACCATAGTTCTTCCATAGCTTTGGAACAGTGTATCCCCCACACTTACAGGGCTAGGGGGGAACTACCCATAATAACCATACTTTTTATTTTTCTAAATAATAAATATATAAACCCTAGTATTAAGGTTCCAAGACACCACCCATTTGCATACTATCAATACAATGCTTTTTTGAAAAATCTTTGGAAACTATGTCCATTATGGGGATACCCTTTAGGCATAAGTAATTCGGGTAACCCTAGCTTTGGAATGCTTTGGAAGTCTTTGGGTAGGTTTATTTCCATAGGGTCGATCGATTAAGTCCATGCCACTCCCTTTTCTCCCCCTAAATCCTAATCTTCAATGTAAACAAATAAAGAAGAATGGAGAGCGATGCAAGAATCCAAAAGCATATGGAACAACAGTGTGTCGATACCATGGAGCCACGCATCCTTCATCTAGGAAGAAATTTTACGGAAAAAATAACGGGAACTATCGAGTTGGTGCTTTCACACAAGAAAAAATGTTGGAAAGACAGAGATGGGGGTCGAACTTTGATGCAATAAAAAAGATAGGGGTTTCTATTGGAATGTTTGATGGTGTTGGTAGAGGTAGACCACATACACTTCATCCTGATACAGAAGCTAATCAAATTCTAATGATGTGGAATAAACAACAAAGACAGAAACAAAAGATTGAAGAAGAACTAAAAAAATCTTCAAAGGATAAAACTATCGAGGAAATAGAACAACGATTAATTGAAATATTAAATGAAGTGGAGGGAAATAAATGAAAATACTTACAGTGGATTTTGAAACTTACTACGACAGTAATTACTCACTAAAGTCTTTGAATAATGAAGAATATATTAATGATGAAAGATTTGAAGTAATTGGTGTAGCAGTTAAAGAAGATGATAAAGAAACTGAGTGGCATAGTGGAACCCGTGAGCAGATAAAAAATATACTGGATAAATATGATTGGGAAGAAAGTATGTGCCTAGGTCACAATGTTCGATTCGATGGTGCAATTTTAAAATGGAAGTTTAATATAGAGCCAAAGTTTTACATCGATACAATGGATATCGGTCAAGCAATCACGCCTTACGAATCAGTATCCCTAGCTAATATGTCTGAGTATTTTGGGGTCGGGAAAAAAGGGAATGTTGTACAAGCTGTCAGTGGGATTCACAGAGAAGAATTCAGTAAAAAAGATTTAAAAATGTATGCTGACTATTGTAAGTTGGATGTTGATCTGACCTATCAACTATTTGTTAAATTAATTAGCAAATTCAAGTTCCCTCTTTTAGAAATGAAGATAATTAATCTGACCCACCAGATGTACATAAATTCTTATTTGCAAATTGATGTTGAGTATTACAAGAATCAGTTAAAAGAAATTAAAAAGAAAAAGATGAGAGCAATCTTTAAAACTAGAAGTAGTGCAGAAGTATTGGGAAGTAATATTAAATTAAAAAACTTATTAGCAGAGTATGGAGTTGAACCTTTAAGTGGGTACTCTAAAACTGATCCAGGGTTCATGGCACTTGCAAACCATAAAAATAAAAAAGTTAGGGATATCCATGAAGCAAGATTGTTAGTCAAATCATCCCAAGCAGAAAACAGAATACAAAGATTAATTGATATTGGAGAAAGGCACTCTTACTTTCCAGTGGCACTTAAATACAGAGGAGCATTCACTGGTCGATGGGTTGGTGTTGATGGTGCAAATTTCCAAAACTTCCCTAGGGGTGATAAGACCCTAAAAACTGGATTGAAAGCACCAAAGGGTCACCTAGTTATAAATGCAGACTCTAAACAAATTGAAGCAAGGATATTAGCATGGTGGTGTGAACAAGATGATGCAGTCGAACAATTTAAAAATGATGTTGATACCTATAAAGTCATGGCTAGTAAAATTTATAAGAAGCCAGTTACCGACATCACTGATGCAGAAAGATTTATTGGTAAACAAGCAGTCTTAGGTTGTGGGTATTCAATGGGTGCTAAAACCTTTAAAGAAATCTTACAGAACAATCACAAAACTATAATTAGCTATGATGAGTCTCAAAATGTTATTGATACTTTTAGAAACTCCAATAGAAAGATTGTAGAAGCATGGCACCAATGTAATGAGTTATTAAGAGGATTTGTTCTTTCACATAGAACTGAATTTTTAGGTAGAAAAAGTATTGTTGAGCCAATACACAATGGTGTGAAACTCCCTAGTGGTTTATGTCTTTATTATCATGACATACAAAATTATGGTGACGATCTTATTTACCTTCAAAGAAAACATGGTCATCTAAGTAGAGTAAAAATCTACGGAGGAAAAGTTGTAGAAAATATTGTTCAGGCATTAGCTAGGGATATTATCGCTTTTCAAATGGTGAATATATCAAAACAATATCAGGTTATTGGCACAGTGCATGATTCTATTATTTGTGTTGTACCAAAAAAGGATATGGGGGAAGCAGTAAATTTCATTAACCAACAGATGAATATCGTTCCTGATTGGGCAGATGGTTTGCCTTTAGGATGTGACATCGGAATAGGAGATAACTATGGCGAATTGGAAGCCACCCCATCCATTTGAAGAACATTTAAATAGAGACTTTAAAAAGGAACTAGAGAGAATGGAATACTTTAGTAAAGTTTGTGACTATTTGGGAATGCCTAAAATACAAACAGAAGTTTACTCAGAAGAAAAGAAAAATATTAATAGCATCAAAGAACTAATTGGTGATTACAAACATCATGAATGGCGGTACTTATCCCACTATGAAATAGATGATAAAACTATTGGAGTAATTGTCTACAAACCTAAACCACTTAAAGATAGAATTTGGCTCTTAAACCATATTAAATATTTTGATATTAAATGGAAGTTTGATCTCGACCGAAAAGATGGGATTACTGAGAAAAATTGGGAACAGTATTTTGATGCTAGGCTTCAAGAGTATTTTGAATTTATGGAACCACTACCCGAAGAATATCGAACAAAAAAGTAATCCACCGATAGTATGGAACCATTAAACAAGGTGGGGGGTTTTCAGGGAATTACCTAACCCAGTCTTTCTTTTTCCTTCCACCTTCGTTTCTCTGTTTGTAATTGGTATATGTAGATACTATCAACCCAGGGGGTCAGGATAAAGTACTACCTTAGGTGTTAAAGTTAATGGGTTTTAGATGCTTTGCTACACGTAATACCAAGAGATCTTCCTTTTCCTTTTCCTTTTTGTTCAGCCCAACAAACTTTGACTTGCCCTGTTTGATTATTAAGAACATAAAAGCCATTGCTAGTAAATGAAGAACTCATACTGTAATTCTCTCAACAACCTATAAGTAAAAAAATTAAAGGGAGACATAGTAATAGTTTGATTGTTTTCATGGTTTATCCTTTCTAGAATCTTTTCTTTTATATTATCTAAAAACCAAAAATCATTTGAGCAGATTAATATACATATAGTGAACCTAAAAGACACTGGCAAAAAAGGGTTCCCCTAAAGTGGTTCATCCCATATATATATATATGTATTAGCTGTCAAACATAAATTTTTTTAAATTTTTGGATATATGCATTAGTTAAAATTAATTTTATGAAATAATTAATATCTTTGTAAGATCAATCTCTCATCTCAAAATATTCCTGATTAGAAACCGAAGTACTAAATAAGCCGACATTCTCACCTTCATGTTTATTAATACCTGTATATTCCAAACTTGCATCTTCATATCTTTTAAATTTATATACCGCATCATTCATCAATGAAAAATTAAAAACATTTAAACTTACCAATAATTCAAAGTCTTTCTGATTTAGTCCAGTAACTTTTTTAAATAACCCTGGTTCTAATTGAGTGATTACATCTATTAAAGACCTTTCTCTAAAATCTGTAAGGTACATAAAAATTGGAATTCTGGTAGAAAATTTTATAAGTTTTTCTTGAATGACTTTCCTCTTGCTTTTATATTCTTTTTCGTCTTCTGATAACTTTTTTTTCTCTTTTGGATTTAATTCACTTTTTTCTTTCTTAATTTTATTTACAGCTTCAGTTTTGTTGATAATAGTTTCAATATCTTGATTAAGTGATCTAAAACCCTCTATACCCATTAATGCATCCATTGCTTTTTTATTTGACATAAGTCTTGCTAAAGTCTCATTGTCCACATTAACTAATAAAGCGCTTTCCCACCGACGAGCTAGTAATGTTGCACTAGTTCCGCTCATGGCGATATCTAATAATCCACTAGCATCAATCTCTTTCATTGTGCTGCCATCATAAGCTAAGATTGGTAGAAATTTTATAAACTGTTCAACTTTTTGTTCAGGATTATTTTTGTCATCATAATTTAAACGTAAACTATAATCTGCTATTTGGTTTAAAGCTCTATTGGGCGCGAAATCAAACACATAACATTCTCTTTTAACAATCTCTTCTTTATTAGGTGAGTGTCCATCAGGATTTTTAATTATCCATGGGGTTTGAACTCTGAATGCAGCCTGAAAATATGTTTCTGGACTGGAACAATTCCTTAACATTAAAATACCAGTCCATGGCTTAACAGAAACACCTGTAGTTAATTTGCCACAAGATAAAGTAATGGTTTTAGTTTGTAATGGATCAGCCATAGCTCTATAAACAGGTGGAAGAGCTTCAACCCCAATTCCTGCTTTTGTTCCAGCCGCAACAATAATTTCGTAATCATGATAAAAATTATTTTGCCTTTGTAAGAGTAAATTTTTCATAGCATAACAAGATGCAACATTAGGCAAAAACCAAAAGGTATGCGATAACAAACTCAATAGCCTTGCATCTGAAAATGGCATAGGGGGTTTTTTTGAGTTTAGTTTTAGATTATCTAAAGTCGATGCTTTATGTGACCCTCGTAGTAAGTCAAGCCACTTTTGAACTTCATTTTCAAATTTAAATTTCGCTTTATCTTCAGTACCAGATGCATTAAAAAAC
>Ga0070750_10002199_pt1 | contig 10796 bp, 19 predicted proteins | sample VirMetDEL_Nov_24_FD_77013 | JGI IMG/M metagenome (GOLD analysis project Ga0070750, IMG submission 77013) | Aqueous microbial communities from the Delaware River and Bay under freshwater to marine salinity gradient to study organic matter... | ecosystem: Environmental > Aquatic > Marine >...
TGCTGGGACTGAAAAAGGACTTCGGAGCGATAAGGATCCTTGACGTGGTCTGGATGCTCGAGGGCCGAATCTCTTGGACCCAAGACCTGATGAACATGGCAGACGACCGCCTCGAGCTGGCAAGGGTGAGGGGGTCGTGATGGCGAGGCATGACACAGCCATCCGCGACAAGGGCGGTCTTGTTGCGCCTGGACACGGTTGCCTGCGAGAAGATGGGGAACCTGTCAAACCTAACCCGCCAGGTGAACCCGGCGCGGGGTCTATAACCCCTTCCCAAAACACCACCTCCTTCTAAACGGTGATTGCATGACGAAATCGGATACTTTTTCCACCCCCTACCCAAAACACCAGCCCGATTTCGCGCATGTCAGCGCAGTTTCGCCCGTCATGGTGGACGGCGGGACGCGCTTTGTGGCACACCTTACAACTAAGTTTGCGCCCGAAAAGCATATGGCCAACATCCTGCGCGGGTTACGCCACGGCCCAATTCGGCGTGAAGTGATCCTGCCGTGGGATGGGAGCTCGCCTCTAGACGCGGCGCCGCATGCTCAGGTGACGGTGTCCGGAGCATGCCGCCATATCCTGACCTTCTTTGTCGAGGATCAAGTTTGGTTTCGCTGGAATGACGAGACGCGCGATCTACACGTTCAGCTCAAAGCGAAGGGGTTGTGGGCGCACGGGTATGCAGAGGTGATGCCATATTGGCTGGGGATGCTGGCGCAGCTTTTCACGGGCCGCACAGACAGGGACGCGATCTCCGAGCTTTTCAAATGCACGGGCCTGGAGTTGTGCTGCGACTTTACGGGCTTGCAGTTCTATCGCTCAGACGCTGCGAACTTTCTAGGCGCGAAGCTGAACGGTGACTCGGGGCTGCCGGTGGACGTTTGGGGAGGAGACGGCTCGCAGGCTGTGGAGACGATCAACGTAGGGCGCCGCACCGCCAACCTCTCTTTGTGTATCTACGACAAGCTGGCGCAGATCGAGAGTGTCAAAAACGGGGATCACTCCACCTACGAAGCGACCCACCGCGCGCACGGTTGGGATGGCTCGAGCAAGATTGTCCGCGTTGAAATGCGCTTCGCGAAGGAGGGGATGGTGTGGCAAGAGGCGGGGAGTCCAGATCTAGACCTATCTGACCCGTGGACGATGGCAAGCCATCTGCGCCTTGAGCTGGCGTGGACGATCGGCTGCGAAAAGCGTCGTCTCATCGAGCCGTACACAGCTACACGCAGGGAGCGATGCAAGACGGATCCGCGCTGGGACAAGGTGCTCGAGCTTGGATTGGACAAGAGGCCGAGCGCGGAGTACCGACAAAAGCGCCAAGTACAAAAGGACACGCACCGCGAGCGGGTCAAACGATCCCGACGCGGTGCGATCCTAGCAGTGCTTCGCTATGCGGCGCTGCATGATGTCAGGCTTGATGAGTACTCCGGTCCGCAGTTGCAGGAGGTGGTCGCGGATATCGTCGCGTCATCAGATCTCAACTTCCCCGAGTATCAAGGCCGGTACTCGGCTACTCAGCTTCCTTTACTGTCTGAGGAGATCCGCCAGGCTGCGGACCTTTTTCGCCATCGTCGGCTTTTGCGTGCTGATCGAGATCGGGATCGCCCTCGCAAAAGGCGAGCCGGGAAAACAGGTGCGGATCTAGCCCGAGAGTCTGACAGGCGGACCCCGCCCAAAGTTTGATCTTTCGGGCGAGGTCGGCCGTGAAGGCGAAGCCCTCGACTGAGTTGTTTAGCAAGATCAGATGATCGAACCAGGCCTGGCGGTATTCCTCGCCGCCAGGCTGAAGCATGCGAAGGGCGACCTTTTCGGCGCTGTAATCGGTATAGCTGTCCGCATAGGTCTGAAGGATCCAAGCTTCGAACTCCGCTGGGGGCTCGGGAACCTCGAGGGGGTCTTTCTTTTGGCCATAGGTCCGCGCAAGGGCTGCGAGACCTTCCATGACGAGGCCAAGCTTTGGTGCAACCTGTTTCGTAACCTCTTCAGTTACGTAGTCGATCCGCGCGTCAGCTCGGCTCTCTTCGATGTCGTCGCGGATGCGCTGCCCTACGTACTTGGCAAAGTCGATCTCCATATGGTTGACGCGCTTGACCGCTTCAGCGACGGTCATCAGCATTTCGGAGCCGCTCTTTGTCAAATCGCGTTCGCGCTCGAGCGACGCGCGAAGTTCTGCCCGCGTTTTTCTGTGATCGCGTCGCTCCCACGCAAGCTCGCCTAGGCGTTTTTTTTCCTGCGGGTCCGCGTCCGGATCCTCATCTTGTGCGTAGGGGTTGCCGGGGTTGTCTAGGTTCAAGCGCTTGCGGGTTTCGTCATGCGCCCACAAGGGCTCTCCGTCCCCGTCGTATCCCTCAAACTCCCCACGCATGACTTTGAGATCGTGGCGCTCGGCTTCCGTTACGCCCGCAGCACAAGCCGCGGCCCAACAGTGCTCCGCAACCATACGCGGGGTTGCCGGCAAATCGTCTTCGATCAAGCTTGAGCCGTCCTCGACGGTGACCTTGAGGCGCATGTCTCCGGGCATGGATTCAAGCAAGGGTTCGACGAAGACAGTGGACGCGTGAGTGAATGGCCCTTTTGCGCGCGCAATCCGCACAACGACGCGCCTGCACGCCTTGAAATTGCCCTCAAGGAGGCGGGTCCAGTCGCTGGGCGTTCCCTCTACCCCGCTACGCAGGCCCATTTTCACAACTTTCTGAAACTTTTAAATGCATCGAAAGTACATCTACCACGCTTTTAGATGCAAAAAGCAACTTTCGGCAAAAAAGAGATGCGAAAAGTAGATTAGAGTGTGGGCCATGCAATCTCTGTCAAAGAAGGAACGCAAGATCGCCTCGATGGGCGCGTCCCGTGCTTCGCGACGGTTGCGCGAAAAGAGCCGAGCCGGCCGCATGGTCGGTGTCCCTGTCGCGTTGGCCGTGGCGAAGGCTGACGCCGTCGCGGGGGATATGGTGCCCTCTTTCGAACTCCCGGTCCTGGGCCCCCAAAAGCTCACGACCATCGCAGGCTACGCTGGATGCGTGGCCTTCATGCTTTCCAAAAACCCCGGTACCGGTATGACCGCGCTGGGACTTTCGAGCCTCGCGCTCGCAGCTCGAGGACAAGGTTAGACCCATGTGCAAGAACGCCAAAGACTATATCAACATGCGCGCCCGTCGCATCGCGCGACACGCTGGACTTGACGAGGCCTCGGCTGTCCTGTCCCTCCGCGCGGTCTCCGTCATCGGTGGAGTCCTCGTCGCCGCGGACGGCGAGACGAACACTACCACGATCACCGACGCCAACGGTACAGCCGTCGACGGCGACCGTTTCCGCCTGCAAGGCCAGGGTGGCAAAAAGTGGGTGCTCGTTGCGATGATCGCCAACAACGGCGCCGCCAACGTGGATCCCGAGTGGGGAATCAAAGATTTCGTCTTCAACGACAACGGGATCAACAAGCTCAGCTTTGCTGAGTCCCTCGCGGATCGCAGCAACAGCGCGGCGTTTTTCAGTCTCGAGGCGATCCGATCGGGGATCGATCCCTTCCCCTGGCAAGATCTGCCCGCGTTCGGGCCGAACGACACCCTGGACATCGTCGCCTACAACACGGACGGCGCCGCGGTCGTGACGGCGCAGGCGCAGTTCTGGCTAATGCCCGTCCCCACGGACTATGAGCCGATCGGCTCCAACAGCTACGACTGCACCCCGTGTGCAGGTCAGGTGCGAAACTCCAAGATCACCCGCAGCTAGGCTGCGCGGAACACAAAAAGGGAAGGGCCCGCCCGATTGGGTAGGGCCCTTTTTCGTGAGAGAGCAAAAAGATGCCATTACCCGCAGCCGCTTACTACGCAGGCGCAGCCGTTGCTGCCATGATCGTTTGGGCCTACTCGCAACGCGAGGAGAGCACTGGAGAGCTCCCACCGGGGGAAGACGACGACTGGTGGGATGAGGATGACCTCATCCTCGAGGAAGACGAGCCGGAGCCCTTTTCGCCGCAGATCGGCGGATCGGGCACGTCTACCACGATCCCCAACATTTCGGGCAACGCGGCCGGCTACAACAAGCCCGTCTGGTCTTCGCCGCTCGAGGTTCAAAAGGTCCTATTTGCGTTCGGATACCAAAGCTCCGATCCAGTGAATACTGCGCCGGCGCCCTCGGCCGTAAAGGCGTTCCAAAAGGACTACAACACGGCATCGGACCTCGCGTTCCAGGACGCAGTGGGGCAGCTAGACGTGGACGGCGCAACCGGCCCCAACACGCTGAACGCCATGGAGCGCGTAGCCTTCGGATTCGACGGGCCCAACCCGCAGGATTACCAGCGCTGGGCCGCATGGAAGACGGAATTCGGGCTCTGGTAGGGTGAAACGCATGTGGGGAAAGGCGCTTCGATTCTTGCCGTGGGCGGTTGGCCTGTGGGTCGCTAGCACGCTTCGGCGTGCGTATCCGCGTGGCAAGGGCGTCTTCCTCGACGATCTAGTGCGCGAGGGGAAAAACCCCGCGCACTTGATCGAGCGCCTGAAGTGGCTCGGCTGCAAGTGGGTCGCGGTCGAGATCTACTGGGTCGATGCAAACCAGGAGAACACCCACAACCTCGAGGACGGAGCCCTAGCGGCTTTTGTGCCTGAGCTCGTGCGAGCGGGAATCAAGGTGTGGGTCTGGGGGTTCCCGGCGCCCTGGCGCGTGGATCGCTTTGTCGAGCTCACAAAGTACGCGTACAAAGTCGCTCCGCAGGTCTCGGGCGTCATCATCGACCCGGAAAAGCCATTCTACAAAAACGAGTTCCTCCCGGAGCTCGAGGACCTGGTTTCGCGTCTCAAAGACCTAGGCAAGCCCGTGGGCGCCACTAGCTACGGGGCGCCCGGGTATCATCCCGGCTTCCCATGGGCAGGCCTGAGTGAAGCCGACTTTGGCATGCCTCAGGTGTACTCCGAACTCGGGCCCAAGTATCCAGCCCGCGCGGATGCGGAATGGCGGGGGCTTGGCATCGACAAGGTGATCCCGCTCAATGGTGCGAGCGCGTCGCACACTGCGGACGCCATGTTACAACAAGCTACATGGTCAAAAACGGGTGATGGTGGAATTGGCTGGTGGTCGTATCGTCACCTGGTCCGCGCCAAGGATTCAAAGCGAGCCGATCGAGCTCGGATGGTGAGGGACTTTCAGGTATGACCGTGGCTGACCTACTCACCGACGACAAAAAAGCGGGCTTACTCGCTGCGGCGCTTGGCGCCGGCCTTCTCCTTTTGACCGCGGTGGGCGAGCTGTCAGCGGTAGCCAAAGCCCAGCTAGAGTCCGCGGCCTACATGCTTTTCTCCTTTGTGCCGATCGCCTTCGGGCGGGCCGTGGTAAGCGAAGGCAAGAAAGAAGACCAAGACGATGCCAACGAATGAACGAAATGTCCCGAAGCGATACGACTTCACCGATCTGGGCGCATGGGGAACCATCGGCGCTGATGATGTCGGCGGCGTGCGCTATCGAGGGCTGGACATCTGTGACAAGCTTTTGCGCGTGTCCGCCAACATCTTCGACTCGAATGGCGACCCGCTGACGGCATCCGCTGAGCTCTCGGTGTTCTTCATGAAGCGGTCAGCCGACCGCGACCTGTGGGCGGCGCTGGGCAAAGGCGTGGTTCTTTGGCGGACGATTAAGCAGTCCAACCTTCGCAGCTTCGCCGCGGGGATCGACTACGGCTCGACCATCGCGCGCGAGCTGACCGGGACCAACTTCGGCCAAGGCTGGGAGATTCCCAGCGACTGGGCAGCCGTGAGCCATCGCGACGACCCGGAGCCGCCCGTGCTCTACGTGCTTTGGAGATCGTTGACCGCGTCGGCCGGCGAGTTCTCGGCAAGCATGGTCTACAAAAAAGGAGATTGTTAGATGTCGGGCGCAGCACTGAACGGCGTGGGGCAGCTTGGAGACCCCGCGGCCGGAGGGGGTGGGGGCGGACCTAGCCAAGCTTGGAAGATCGGCAACCTGACGGCGCTGGCCTCGACGGTCGGCCTGTGGACGCTAGACAACGACTTGGCGGACGAGAGCGGCAACGGCAACACGCTCGTCGCGTACGGGACTGCGCCCCCGAGTCTCTTCAATCAGGGCTACGGAACGCACTGGTGCTATTTCGACGGTAACTACCTTTTGAGCTGCCTGACGCCGGCCGTCCTTGACCTGGTAAACGACATGACGCTATCGCTAACCGTGTGGCCTGTCGAAGAGGTGACGACGGGCTTTCCTCGGCTGATCTGCAAAGGCGACACCGTCAGTGCAGCGGCCAACAACAACGCAAATTACATCTTCTGGATTGACCCTGCATCAGACGATTACAGGTGGCTGCAGGAATCCGGATCCGGGGTGAACGACATCAAGGCACTGCCCGGGAATTACGGCGTCGATCGCAAGACCTTCACGCCGGTGCACCTAGCAGTGAGGCGGACGAAAAGCTCGAAGACGCTGGACTTCTTTGTCAACGGCCGTCTCATGGGGAGCGTCGCCTACACGACGGATCCAGACGGTGGCGCAGACTCCAACTTTTCGGTCGGCGGCGAACTTCGCACCACGGGCGCGACAAACGAGATCCTTCAGGGGTGGTGCATGAAAAACGTGCGGATCGACGATGCCGCGCTTTCAGACGCGCAGCTCCTGACAGACGCGAACCTGGTCTTGGATGGCCGCTTCACGTAGGACCATGCATCCGGGGATCCCAATCTTGCTGACGGTTTTGGTGCTCGCCGCGTTGGCCCGCAAAAAAGGCGGACCCTCGCTCGCGGACAAGCCCGCGCCGCAGACCGGTGCAACGGTCAAGTGGCCGGCGCCGCTTGGCCCGTCTGCGACGCGTCAACTCCTCTCAAAGAAGGCCCCGAAGGCTGTCTTTTACAAAGGCATCCCTAACGTGAGCCTGCCGGCCGGTTACCAGTGGGTTCGGCTCCAATACCGCGAAGGAGGAAAAAGCTGGATCAATCCGCTGCGCTTTGTCCAATACCAGTACGCCGCACACTGGGACCTTCAAAGCACGTTTGTCGATCACTACGCGGTAGGCGTGATCGACGACGGCTTGGAGCTTTACGTAGCAGCGCGCCCCGTCCCGGCGTCCAGGTGTTGCAGGGTAATCCAATGCGCCCACGCGGAGGTGGACGTCGGGTTGTTCAACATGGAGACGGAAACGGACTTTAGGACCACCGCCCTAGGTGGGGACCCGGAAGCATTTCGCAAGGCCGAGGGCATGCCCGAGGATTCGACGTGCCTATGCACGCAAACGGAGCTCGAGTGTTTCGAAGCCCTAGTGCCGCCAGCATTCGACTGGCCAAAAGCCAAGACGGGCAAGCCGACAGGACTGGGAATCAAGAATGGATGAACTGAAAAACGATCGAGGCGGAACCGAAAGCGAGCCGTGGAAGTACTACCCGGGCCCCGGGGACCTACTCTCATGGGCCCGAGTGCAAAAAGCCTATTGGGAGCAACTTGAGCAACTGCTACGCAACGCGGCCACGTCTGCCACGCCCGAGGGCCTCGAGGCGGGAACGTGGCTTGCTGACAACGAGAAGTACGCAAAGCTGGCGGATGACACCCTCGGATTCGAGTCGCTCTCGGAGTTCGGGCCGCAGTCGACGGAGGAAATCATTTTGCAAACCATCGAGAGCGCTCGAGGAGCCCGCGCGCGGGTTGAGCTCGTCTCAGACTCGGCCGATATCGAAGCGCCTCCGCTGGACTACGTCGGCCCCACGGATACCGGCGGAGCCGGCAAAGAGATTCGGCTATTCGTAGGCGGAGCCGTGCTCGCCGGACTGGCCTTCATCGCGTACCGCGCATCGAAGGGGAAGGTTACGATCTGATGGCATGGCTAGCATTGTTCGTATTCATCGCCGTGGCGGGGGCCGGCATGAAGAAAAGCCAAGACTACACCGACTACTCCATCACGGAGGAGTCCTGGGGAGGGCAGCCCGTGCGCCATGGGATACGCGAGATCGGGGGGAGGTGGCTTTGGTTTGCGGAAAGCAAGGAAGGCGGAAAGCGGGTCCTGGTAGGAAGCGGAGAGCAAAGCACAGATACGGGCGCGAGGTACCAGATCGCCAAGGCGCTGACCGCGAAATTGGGGGCGAAATGAGACGCTACGCCGCCGCGGTCGCACTCGCTTTGTCTGCAACCTCATGCGCGACCTTGCAGGGCCTCAAGGTCTACGCGGCCGAAAAGGCCCAGCGGCTCGCACACTGCCAGCTCCAGGAGGTGAGCGAAGCGCAGGCGAAGGCCTGTCTGGGGCAGTTCGCGCGCGACCTTGGAACGAAGGCCTGCGACGATGCGAACGAATGGCTCGAGGCCTTGCACGGGCCGCGCCCAAACGAGTAGGCTGGGGATCCTACCGGCCAGGTAGGCGAAGAGAAACGACGCCGCGGGGAATGGTCCCCGCGGTTTTTCCTTGACAACTGAATAAAGACCCGGCAGGCTCGTTGAACAGACACCGGCCATGAAAAAGCCCCCACGAGTGATCAGACTCGGAGGGGCATGAGGCCGGCGGAGACCTGCGAATGAATACGCCGACGCGCGACGACAATACCACGCCTATCGCCTCTTCCGCAGCCTGGCCTTGCCACGTGGACGGGCGGAGGATAAAGCCACTTGGGGTCCTACTCTCAGCCGCTGGCCGAGATAAGCACTGCGGGCGCGAAGCAACCGTAGGTCACTGTATCGCGGTTCAAGTACAAGTTGAGCTCGAGCGCGTGCGGCAGGTGATCGAGCAAATCGCCCGGGTCCAAGGCCATCCCGAAATGAACGCCGGCAGCTTGGCCGCCCTCGAAATGGCAATTAGCCTAGTTTGGAACGAGGGCGAGATCGGCATGAGCGCAGCCGGGTCCGCGTGGGAGCGAAACGAGGCCGGAAGATGACGATCCCCCACCAAAGCGAACGCTGTCAGATCAAGCACCAGCACGAAGGCTGCGAGGCGCAATGTCAGAACCGACACAAGGCAAAGGTCCGCGACAAGTACACGGGCGACACTTATCGAGTCTGCACAAAGCATTTGCGGATGTCCCTCGAGGGCAAGGTAGGCCCCTTCGGAAAGACAATCCGACATCAGGAGATCCAACACTGGCGACGCCATGGCTCGCCATCACCACACCTCAACCGATACGAAGAAAGAAAGCAGAAATGGCAAGCGTAAACAAAACGATCATCATCGGGAATCTGACGAAAGAACCAGAGCTCAGGCACACAAACTCGGGCACGGCGATCTGCCGGCTGACCATCGCGACTAATCGCGTGTGGACGAACAACAACGGCGAGCGACAAGAGGAAACAGAGTTTCACCGCGTCTCCGTCTGGGGAAAGCAGGGAGAACAGTGCGCGAGGTATCTCCACAAGGGCCGACAGGCCTACGTCGAAGGACGGCTCCGCACCTCGAGCTACAAACAGGACGGCGCCAAGAAGTGGTCCACGGAGATCGTCGCAGAGGTGGTCCAGTTTCTAGGCGGCGCACCAAAGGCAGTGAAGGACGATCCCACACAGCCGCTTGATCGAGAGCTCCAACAGCGACGACGCGAGGAATTTTGTTGGCGAGCTGACCAAAACGGACCGGAGGGGGTGGAAGATGGCATCCCGTTTTGAGGACCAGTGCGCAGACGCCGTAGCCGCGCTATTGGCGTCCATTACCCCCGAGGAAGAAGCGGAGATGAAAAAACTCAAGGCGGGGATATACCCGATGACATACGAAGCAAAAGAAGCAATGCGGATTGTCCATGAGGAGGCCGGGGACCTATCCGAGCACGCAGACATGATCCTTGGATTCTGGGTGACCGCGGGGGAGTGGCGACATGACGGCGAGGTTTAGTGCTCCAGGATCAAGCGCCGAGCTGGTGCGAGAAGCGGGGTTGATCGTCGCGCTCCTGACGATCTTGGCGGTCGTAGGCGGGGCTATGTTCTGGGCCGGGGCCTTGTCCGTATCGGACAAGGCCCCGGCCGCGGTCGATCGCTGCGATCGCCTGTGCCATCCGCTCGATCACCACACCAGGGCCGGTAAGTGCTACTGCGAGGTGAGCCCGTGAGCTACGGAAACAAAAACCCCTGGTATGAGCTGGGGCTGGATCACCGCGTAAGATGGTGGGATGACTTCGACGGAATCGAATTCTTCGACGGAGAAGAAGTGGTCTACCTAGACAAAGATGTCGCTTGGATGCTTTTTGAGTTTTCGCGCGGGGCGCAAAGGTTCCCTTTGTGCACCGATATGGGACCCACGCCCGCAGGGAGCGAAGGAGTCCAGGCCGAAGCGAAGCGGAGCCCGAAGGGTTGCCTTGACGCCGAAGCGAGCGCAGGGCACGCGCTCCAAAGGTTTGGCTATACAGCCATTCTGGAGACGAGAATCGATGTCTATACGGACAAAGGGTGGCACCCTGGGCTTTGCACGTGGACAGCAACTCCAGGGCTAGCCAGTGTGGACCCGAAGGAGGCGACTTGTTGTGTCTGACGTCTACCAGCCTGGGCAAAAACGGGGTACGCTATGAGCGCACGCAAAGACTTACCCGCAGTCGAGCGAACCGCGCGGGATCTCTGCGTTTTGTGCGACTGGTACACTGAGCGCCCCTCTGGGCTCACCTATCGTGAGCTCGGAGAGCGCTACGGTATGTCAGAGTCGGGAGTCAACAAGCTCGTGCGCAATGAGGCCAACCGCGGATGGTTCGCTCACCTGCTTTGGCCGGTCATGGCCCAGCGGATGCTGGGACTGAAAAAGGACTTCGGAGCGATAAGGATCCTTGACGTGGTCTGGATGCTCGAGGGCCGAATCTCTTGGACCCAAGACCTGATGAACATGGCAGACGACCGCCTCGAGCTGGCAA
>Ga0070750_10002201_pt1 | contig 10794 bp, 1 predicted proteins | sample VirMetDEL_Nov_24_FD_77013 | JGI IMG/M metagenome (GOLD analysis project Ga0070750, IMG submission 77013) | Aqueous microbial communities from the Delaware River and Bay under freshwater to marine salinity gradient to study organic matter... | ecosystem: Environmental > Aquatic > Marine > Coastal...
ACTGCTATTGGAAATGGTGGAGCATGTCAGGTAGAAACCCTTATTGATGATGATATATTTGTTGGTTCTGCTGGTGATGGTGGTTATGCTGGTCCTAATGGAGCATCTGGTGCTGGTGGCGGCGGCGGAGGTTGCTCAACATTTCAGATAGAAGAATATAGTGAAACTATCACTAGTTGGTATGACGATGAAGAAAATGAAGTAAATACATATACATTTAAAGGATGGGATATTAGAAATATTGCTGTCGCTGGAGGTGGCGGTGGCGGCGGTGGCGCATCAAGCGGAGCAAATGGTGGAAATGGTGGTGTTGGAGATGGTTTTACTACATTCGTAAGTACATCAGAAGAAAGTGAAATCAAGCAAGCAACACCAGTAAATTTCAACCCTTCTTGTGCAGAGACTAGCGATGCTATCAATATTGATTATGGTTTCTATACAAAGACTGCAAATGCAAAGAGTGACCTTGTAGGTGCATCACCTGATAGATTGGTTATCATTTGGGATGGGGATGTTGTCTTCGATCGCCCCAAATCTAATATTAATATATTGAATGATTCTAAAGGTTATTATATTCAAATAAACAACACCAAGTATTACGCTTCCGCACATAGATCATCTCTACTTGGTTGGTGTGATGATAATAGTTGTGGAACTTGTACTAGATTAGCAACAGAAGCACAAGATCCAACTAATATTGATGTTAATAGGGAAACTGGTGGATATGCAAACTCATTTGATATTATTAGAGTTGTTACTGTCGATGGTCTCAATATAAATTCAATCCCATTAGAGTATGGTGGTAATGGTCAAGATAAAGTAACCGGCGATGGCGGCGGCGGTGGTGGTGGCGGTGCTGGTGCAATTTCACCAACCGATGGTGGTAATGCAGGTAAAGATCCAGTACCCGCGACAAACGCACCTGTTACAGTTACAGTAAGTGGAAACGGGTCTATTCTTGGTAATAGATATATTAGGATGGTTCCCGTTGATGGTGGTAGTTCTATAACCTTCAACAAAAATAATTTTGGAACAAGAGAAATTACAGTTCCTGCTGGTTCTACTTGGGACATTGTATCTAATATTGACGATGGTTTATCATCAGAAAATATTGCTCTTTTGCCTGATTTAGGTAGAAGTGTTGGTTTAGATGTTTTCTCTGATGGTCAAGGCGATTTTGATGATCTAGTTGTAGAATTTAGCGATGGAACATTCAAGAATGTATCTAGAACCATCTTCAATGATGGTGAATTTCTTGGACGTTCTATTATTCAATACACTGCACCTGCACGCACAATAAATGCAACTGCAGCAACTGGTGGTGATGGTGGTCAGAGTGCGTATATGGATTCTCATCTCATCAAGATTGATGAAGGAACTCATACAGGTGAGGGTTTTGCTGAAGTTTATATTAGAACACAGAGACCATACGATATTCTTACTCAGGAACAAAATCCTGCTCTGATTGTACAGAATAGAAGTTATTCTGGTACAACAACTGATACTCTAACAATAAGAGCAGATTATAGTTTCAGCACAAAGTATATGTGCAGAATTAGAAGCACTATTGCTTCTCCAATCAAGGTTCTTGATAGCAGACAAACTCAGGTTGTAATTCTAGATGCTACAAGAAATGCAATTACAGTTGAAGAGATTGGAACTGATGGTTTTGGAAGAATCTCTGCTGTAGATTTAGATAATGCAGACTTGTTCTTGAGACCATCAACAGAGAGTGGTAGTCAAAAGACAGAATATTATAGTTTCTATTCACCAGTTGATTTGGACGTAGATCTAAAACTGTTTGGGGGTAAAGGAACTAATTTCAACGGCAATGCTGGGGGAAAAGGTGGATTTGCTTATATGAGATTGAGAATGAAAGCAAACACAGAATATGTGATTGCAGGTCTTGACGAATTCAATAACACACCATTCTTGTTCAAGAGAGGCAATTTGATTGCAACTGTTGGATCTGGTGGACACGCTGGTAGAAATGGTAATGGTGGAGATGGTGGTGGAACTCTTCAAGGTGGTTCTACTGCTTTACGTGGAGCATCAGGTGCTCCTTTAATTACACCAGGTACTAATGGTGTAATTGGTAGTGCTTCTGCTGTTAATGCAATATCTCCAGATACAAAAGCATCTGGGTCTAATGGTGGTCAAACATTAAAGTGTACTAAAGGTACTTATTGGAGAGAGCAAGGTTTGAGTCCTTGTGCTAATATTTCTGGTAATACACAATTTAGACTTGCTGATGGAACAGTGGTAACTAACACCGCTTCTATTAGTAGGGGTTTCAAGGCAGGTTATAATATCTTCAATACTGCTGGTGAAGGTGGTAAGACCGGTAACGCCAATAGAGAAAGTGATGGTGGTAATGGTGCTTCTGGGGGACAAGGTTCTACTAATGGTTATGGTGGTGGAGGCGGTGCTGGATATATTTTAGAAGGTCCAGAATTGTTTATGAGATATAGTTTTATTAATGATGAAGATGGTGTTACTTCTGGAAGCAGAAGTGGATACAATAATGGAGAACCATTTGTTCAAATTAGTAAAATTGATGTAGGTACAAATTTATTAGAAGAATTTATTGAATATCCTGATGATATAGTGATTGGAGTAGATGATATTGATGTAGAAGATAGAGATGTATTTGAACCTCTACCTATTGTTTCTCCTCCTAACCCAGTTGCTGAACCAAGACCATCTGTTAGTATTACTAACCCAACATTTCCAAGAGGAACTGGTACAACTCATGATGTAAATGAAGGTGATGGTGTTGTATTCTCTGTTGAAACAATTGATATTCCTCCTTATAGTAGAATCTATTGGGCAATAGATTTCAATGGTTCAGACAGTAGCGATTTCTCTGCAACACAAGGTTACTTTGATACTGTCCCTGCTGATGATGGTACATCAAGGTGTTTAGGAACTTTTACTGTTAGTGTACTTGCAGATACAAAAACTGAATTTATCAATGCTCCCGAATTATTCGGAGTTACCCTGTATTCTGATTCCTCTAGAACAATTATCGTTACTGCAACTCCAAGTTCTTCAAGTTTCAACATTGTTGATACATCTAGAACACCTCCAAGTGCTACAATTACAGTAGGAACCTTGCCTAATAGAGGCAGCACTCCAATTACAATGTATGAAGGTGAAACAAGAACGTTCAATGTTATAACTAACGATATTCCACTGTTCCCTGATGTAGCACCTGGTGGAAATCTTCGTCTTCATTGGGAAGTTGACCCAAGATCAAACTGCTCATTTGCTGACTTTGTTCAACCTTCAGGTTATGTAGATGTTACTGTTGCAGATCCAGCAACCAGTGTTACAGGAACTGGTAGTTTCAACATTCAGACGTTTGAAGATTTCCTTACAGAAGAAGCAAATGCTACTTCAGCACAGTTCAATATAAACCTATATTATGAGGATTCTGCGAATCTTGGACTATCTACTCACTTGTTTAGAGGGGCAGATAGTAGAGAGAATATTAGAATTTCAGATACTTCTAGAGATCCAGTATATGATTTGACTCCAGCAAGTGTAACAATGGATGAGAACGCTGCCCAAAGTGGTGGTGCTATTGGTGGGGATTATGATTTGGATAATGGTGCAACAGAAACCTTTACTCTTGATACTGAATGGGTAACTAGTGGTTCAACTTTCTACTATAAAGTTGTTGCAGGTCACAATAATACTAATGGAACTGCTGCGATTTCAAGTGCAGATTTTACAACATCAAATGGTACATTTACCGTAACTGGTTCAACTACACCAGGAACTAGTATTCCTTGTAGTGGTACTTTCAATGTAAAAACAAATCCAGAAGGAGTATTAGAAGGCAACGAAAACTTCACTGTTCAAGTTCATAAGACAACAGACTCTTTCGGTAATGCTCTTACATACCCAACTAATGCAACATTGGTTGAACGTTCTAACATTACTGTAGTTGATACTGCAAAACCATACTATAGAATTACACCAAATCCAGAGTCTATGACTGAAAATGGTGGAACTCTGACGGTCGGTGATACCAAAACACTTACATTATCCACAAACTACATTGCTAATGGAACTACATTCTACTATCAAGTAGTAAATGGTGCAAATAATACAACTGCTGGTGCTTCTCCAGCATCTGCTGACTTCACAACAGTATCAGGTACATTTACAGTCTCTGGTACATTCTATAATTCTTCAGGAACTTTCAACATCGTATCAAATCCTGATGGTACATTAGAAGGAACAGAAAACTTTACTGTTCAAGTGTATCAGGGAACTGATGCTACTGCTACTCTAATTGCAACATCAGCATTGACTGTTGATGATACTGCATTCCCAATTTATAGAGTAAGCAAATCTGGAACTACAAATGATTTTGATGAACTTATTGAAGAAATTGGTAGTGATGCTACTATAAATCTTGATCTCTATGTAAGATATCCAGTATCTCCAAATTCACCATATCCTTCACAAGACCCACAAGTTGTTTATTGGAAGATTTTCAAATCTGATGGAGTAAATATTGCTGATAATGCAGATTTTGCTACTCCAACTAGCGGTAATTTCACCGTTAATACTGGTGGTTTAGATGAAGCAACAGAAACTATCACTGTTACCGCAGCAGATGATTTCGTAACTGAAACTCCTAATCCAGAAGTATTCATTATCAAACTTTCACCATCTTCTACATTTGCTGATTTATCATCTGTTGCTACATTCCAGAACTTTACTCTGTCGATCAACGATACATCTCAAACACCAACTTTTACAATTACAGGACCTGCTACTCTTTCTGAAATTGAACCAACTAGTGGAAATGGTAAAGGTGGGTATGCGTACACTTTGACTACAACGAATGTTATTACTTCTGATGATTTACGTTGGAGAATTTTGAATTCCAGTAATACATTAGCAAGTAGTTCAGAATTCAATGAGGTTGATTATACCAGTCAAACTGATAGTGTTAGAGGTTACTGGGATCTTGTTAGTGGTAATAGAGCATCAGCTACGTGGAGAGCAAGAATTCAACCAGTAGATGACTTTGATACTGATGGAGATCAAAATTTCAAATTCTCAGTTACTGAAGATGGTTATAGTGGTACAGAATTACTAACTACAGCATTTCCGTTTACAGTTGAAGATACTTCACAAACAAGAGCTTATGCTCTTACATCTGCTGATAGTGTTAGTGAAGGAAGTGCAATTATTTTCACACTAACTACTTCTAATGTTCTGACTGATGATGATATTGTTTATGAAATTGTTGATAGTAATGGATTTATTGTCAATGATATTGTAAGGGATAACGGTAGTGATGCGTCAGATGGCGATATGGTTTTACAGTCTGGCAGCACTAGAGCATCTGGAACTTGGAAAGTTTCAGTCGTAGCTGAAGCAGATGAAACAACTGAAGATAAAGAAGTAACATATACAATGAACATATACAATAATGATGTAGATTCTTCAACTGTAGTTGCTTCAAAAGATTTCAAAGTTGTAGATACTTCAGTAGATCATCCACCATCTTATATATTAACGAGTAACAGAACAAACAATACAATAAGTGAATTTCTTTCTAATCAAATTATTTATACTTTGAAGTCTTACGGAGACACTGGTGGTAATGATGGTAAAGGAGGAAAAATTAATGATGGAGACACATTCACTAGATATTGGAGACTCATAGATTCTGGAGATACTCTTAGCGATAACACTAATGTAAGTCCATATCGTGGTAGTGTTATAATGACCATTGATGGTCGTAAAAATGATGAAAATGGAGATCCTCAACCTTACGCTGAAGGCAAATTTACGGTAAAGGCACAAAAAGATTATAAGGATGAGGTAGATCCTGGCGAATATGATTCTACTAACAACCGTTTTGATTATGAATTATTTGATATGGAACTTTATTATACTGAATCTGATAGAAATGCAAAGAAAAATGATATAGCATTCTTCACTGATGCTTTGAGAGTCAACGACACATCTATTCCAATTCGTTATTTTGCTCAGCCTGATGATTATATACAAAATAAGTTCTATACAGTAGACGAAGGAAAGTCATTAACAGTTTATTTGAATTTAACTGATCCTGCAGGTACTGAAGTTACATTTGAAATAGATTCTCCAGATTCCGATCAAATTCCTAATGATTATACAGCAGGTGATGGAGATGACTTTGATCCAAGCAGTAAACAAACTTTGAGTGGAGGTATCCTCAGACAAAAAGTAAAGTCTAAAGCATATACTACACCCGTGGCAACTTATGTTGTTAGTCAAGCAACTTGCACTTTTGCTTGTAAATCAGATAAATTGACTGAAGGATGGCAGGCAGCTTCACTGAAAGCGTATATTAATGGTGAGGAAGTTTATTATTCGGATCAGGGTTCATATATGGACAATTGGAGAATACATATAAATGATATCTCTTATAATCCATACACTGGTTGTCCTGATTTTGATAGATATTTCTCTGACTCATCTGAAGAGAGAGGTTCTTGTCCAGTTGTAATTGCTGGTCAAGTATCAACTTTAGCAATCAATCAGTGGAAACTTGTTGGTGCTGTTGATAACGACGCCACTACTGGAATTTATCCAAACTTTGTTTACTATCATGAATCAAAAGATAACCAAGGTAAATTATCAGGATATCCAACAAGTGGTGCATTTCCATATTATATTTTAAATGGAAGAGTTGGTTACATAATGTGGGCAAGATTTATTCCTGCTACTGAATTTGATAATTGTGGTAATATTCTTGCTCAAGACGTAGCCTTCCCAATCGATCCTGTAAGATGGGGATGGGGTCAGTATGGTACAGGTTTTGATTATCCATACTGTAATCAAAATCGTGCTCCTTCTACTGATATTCGATTCTGGTTTGATCCAGGTGTAATATCAGCTGATACCGGATTTCCAGATTATCAAAATGCTTACCTCACAGGTACAGAACTATTCAGAGGTCATCTGGTTCCTTTATGGTATGCATATAAGAATCAAAGATATAATAAAGACGGTAACCTAAGAAGACATAATGATGTTTTTAGTACTAACAGAGCTAATGTTATCGATAAGGTAGGTAAAGAATACTGGTCTATTTGGGCAAATGGAAGCAGACCAGTTGCATTTATATGGGGCAGCAGTGATGGAATTATGTCTAACATTAGAATGAAAAATATGCAACCCTTTACAATAAATCCGAAGATCCCTTCAGGTGCTTGTACGGTAGGTTATTGGTATGAAGCACCAAATGAGTGATACTTTCTATTATAAATAAATAGAAAGTATCACACGGGGGAGAGTGAACCCGAATGGCAGTAAATAAGAATTTTGTCATTAAGAATGGTATACAGGTTAATGAAAACCTGTTATATGGTGATCCAGACCAGACTAGGGTTTCTATCGGCACTTATGTACCTCTTCATACTCTCCACGTCATTGGAGGTATTGGTGCCACACACGCATATGTAACGGGCATTTCTACTTTCGACAGAAACGTATATGTCGGGGGTGGACTTGAAGTAGTTGGAGTTACCTCACTATCTTCTGCTGGTGGAATGACCACAACGGGTGGTTCTGTCCGTATCGGTAGAGGATTATTTGTAGCAGATGGTGCTCAAATTACTGGTGTTACGACCATCAATAATAATGCTGATTTCAATCGTAACCTAGACGTATTTGTTCAGACAACAACAAAAGATTTACTTGTAACTGGTGTCGGTACGGTTAACGGCATCGGTTCTTTCGGTTCTAATGTAGACATTGCTGGCGACCTAACCGTCAATGGCATTCTTCTGAATGGCGGTTCGTCTATTGGAACTGATGTTAGTACTAGAAACCTTACCGTTTCTGGTTTATCAACATTCGCTGGATTGTCTACTTTCCAGAGTGGTATTTTTGTCTCTGGTGTAGGCACATTTGCTAATGATTTGGACATCAATGCAAGTGTTGATATTGATGGACACACTGAACTTGATAACCTCAACGTATCAGGAGTATCAACATTCGTTGGTCTATCTACATTCCAAAATGGTATCTATGTAACAGGTGTCTCTACATTCGTCAATGATTTAGACATCAACGCAAATGTAGATATATTTGGAACGACAGAACTGGACAGACTGAATGTCTCTGGTATGTCTACTCTTGCTGCTGTAGATATCAATGCTGGCGAAGTTGGTGTTAGCACAATTACATCACAATTCCTCAATGTAACTGGTGTATCTACATTAGCATATGTTGATATCAATGCTGGTGAAGTTGGTGTTCAGACAGTCAATACTGTAAGTCTGAATGTATCTGCTGCTTCAACATTCGGTGGCGAAGTTGATATCAATAATCAGGTTCAAGTTTCTGGTGCGACTACATTTGCGAGTAATGTTACAGTCAATGGAACCACTGACCTCTTTACCACTATAATAGGTGGTCACCTAGACATCAACAACACTATGGATGTTGCTGGTGTTTCTACATTCCAGAAGGTCGTCAATTTTGAAGAAGGTGCGATTGTAGTTGGCGTTAGCACTTTCTCTAATGATTTAGATATCGACGCAAGTGTTGATATTGATGGTCATACTGAACTTGATAACCTGAATGTGTCTGGCGTATCAACATTCGTTGGTCTCTCTACATTCCAAAATGGTATCTATGTAACTGGTGTTGCGACTTTCGCACAAGATATAGACATTGATGGAAGTATTGATATTGATGGTCACTTGGAAGTTGATAACCTCAATGTTTCTGGAGTATCAACATTCGTTGGTATGTCCACTTTCCAAAATGGTATCTATGTAACAGGTGTTAGCACATTTGCTAATAATTTAGATATCAATGCGAGTGTAGATATTAGCAATGACCTTTCGGTCACTGGTAATGCTGGTATTGGTAGTCTGAATGTAGTTGGTGTATCAACACTTGGAGGTAATGTAGACATCAATGCTAATGTGGATATTAGCAATGACCTAACTGTTACTGGTAATGCTGGTGTTGGTAGTCTGTCTGTAACAGGTGTATCTACACTTGGTGGTAGAGTTGATATCAATAACAGCGTTGATATTAGCAATGATTTGTTAGTTACTGGGGTTAGCACATTCAGTAGTAATTTAGATATCAACGCTAATGTTGATATTAGTGGTGATGTAAACATCACAGGTATTACTACTGTCCACGACCTAGTTATCACTGGTGTTACCACATATCAAGATGCGATTGTTGGTGCTGCAGCAACATTTACCAGCATTGGTATCAAGACGGCAACAGTAGGTGACCACGAACTGAAAGTAATTGGTGATACAGAACTGGTTGGTGAACTGAATGTTACTGGACTGACTACATTCTCTTCTAATATTCAGGGCACAAATGCTGTCTTTAGCGGAAATGTAACTGCTACACAGTTTGTTGGTTTTGGTTCACAAATTGATGGTATTGTTGCTATCGGCACTAGACCATATGATGTAGGCACTGGTATCAACACAGCACCTGGTAAGTTATGGTAGAACGCAGAAACTGGTATCGGTTATGTATACTATCACGACCCAAGTGGTGATGAATTCTGGGTTGACCTCTCTGGTCAAGCAGGTGGTCCTACTTCTGGTTCTATCAATGACCTGGTAAGAGATACATCACCACAACTTGGTGGTAATTTAGACCTGAACGGTAGTGATATCACAGGAACGGGTAATATCAACATTACTGGTAATGTAAACTTTACTGGTAGTATTTCTGGTGCGGGTATTACTGCTGCTCAAGTTACTGTTGATGTAAATCCTGGTACAGCAACTTCACATCATATTTTAGTTTCTACTGGTGCTACAGTTGATGGAAACTATTCAGTCTTTGCTGATACTGATTTCTATTATACACCATCCACAGATACACTCAATACTGTTGATTTAGTATCACGCAATGTTACTGCTGGTATTATTACAGCAACAGCACTTCACGGTGATGGTTCAAACATTACAGGTTTAGCAACAACAGAAAGCATCAACGCACAGTTCCTCAATGCTGGTATCACAACCATCAGTCAATTGAGAACAGCAGGCGTTAGCACATTTATGGGTCCTGTTGGTATTGGTACATTCGATGAAGAAATCATCGATACTAATAATGAGTTTACTCTCACAACCAAAGGTAAGTTGAGAGTTGTAGGTACAAATCCATATCAACCTGATAGTCTAACTGTTATTTCTTTCGGCACACCAGCATATAACCAGACATACGTAAGAAATAGTAATGTACGTGGTGAAACTGATGAAGCAACTGGTACATTCAATGTAGATGGTTCGCTGTATCCTTGGTCAACATATTACTATGATACTGGTGGCGGTAACTATTACGTTATTGGTAGAGATGATACAATCTGGAAAATCTTTACCACATCAGTTGACCCAACGACATTTGTTGATGGAACATCACTGCTAATGACTAGTGTTGGTGCTTTAGCAACAGCATCTATCACCAAGGATGGTTTTGAGTCTCCAGATGTTGCTGACCCCAACGTAACATATAGTGGTAGCACACCTGTTGGTATTGGTACAACTATCTCTCTTGATGGTAACACTGGTATCATTAGTGCTACAACTTACTATGGCGATGGTTCTAACCTGACTGGTATTGCTGCTACGGATAATACAAGCACAAATACTCTGGTCGTGTCTGGTGTATCCACACTGGGTCTTGTAACATCTAATAGCACTTACATAACTGGTATTTCTACTATTGATGCTTCTGCTGGATATCCTTATAAGGGTTTAGATGTTCTAACAGATAGGGGCAATATTAATA
>Ga0070750_10002207_pt1 | contig 10782 bp, 8 predicted proteins | sample VirMetDEL_Nov_24_FD_77013 | JGI IMG/M metagenome (GOLD analysis project Ga0070750, IMG submission 77013) | Aqueous microbial communities from the Delaware River and Bay under freshwater to marine salinity gradient to study organic matter... | ecosystem: Environmental > Aquatic > Marine > Coastal...
GGCCTATGCCCATAGTAACGTCAGATTTCGCATTTGTCAAGAAAAAAGTTGACACAATTATAAAAAGTACCTATACTGTTGTTGTGAGCCGCACTTTTACCGTCACACCACCTCGTCAAAAAAGAACCTTTCTTGTCCGATTCAGTGGAATGACGCGAAGTGTGGCCACTCTTCTCCGGAGATCTGTCATGTTTACGGCTATGGTGCTTGCTTGCGCCTTTATCGACGCCCCGAAGTGTCTTCAATTCGAAGATACACGCGGCCCATACCGTACAGAAGAGCAGTGCATCGAACGAATCGAAGAAATGATCACCAATATTCACGAAATATCTCCGTATTTCACCATAATAGACACAAACTGTTCGACATCATCGGGACAACAAACCTGAAAATGAACCTTTTACCCCAACAAAAGAAAAAAGAACGAGAACTAACCACCCAACAACAGGCATTTCTCGATCTTTTGTTTGAAAACGGCGGTAACGTAACCCAAGCGGCTGTCGATGCGGGCTATTCTCGCGGATCCGCTGTCTGGTTGCGTAAAAATCTTGCAGAGGAGATCGTCGAACGCACAAAAGACGTGCTTTCGATGAACGCCCTAAGAGCAGCAAACCGGCTAGTAGCGACAATCGACAACCCCGCCCCCGAACGCGGAGACGATTTGCGCCTCAAAGCAGCGGAGTCGCTATTAAACCGGGTAGGTGCAAAGGCTCCGGAGCAGGTAAACCACAACGTAACGGCTGTTCACGGCGTAGTCCTGTTGCCGCCAAAGAATGAAGTCATAATCGATGGATAATCAACCTGCGCCGAAAAAGCGCGGTAGACCCAAAAAAGACCCGAATGCGCCAAAAGCCACATATCAACTTTCTACAAAGGAACGTGCGAGACGTGCGGCGCAGGGCCGTCTCAGATCGGCTAAAACAAGAGCCGCAAAGTCCAGCCAACAAGCAGCGGATAAAAGATACTATGCACGAGAGCTTGAAAAAACAGTGGGCAAAGTTGAAAAAGCCCTTGTCGGCGCTGAATCTGCCACAATCGATCTTGGGGATCTATCTGATTTACCTGCAGCAGTGTCGGAGCTTGTCGGCGAAAGCGAAGTGGTGTTTCAGCCGAATGAAGGTCCGCAAACGGAGTTTCTTAGCGCAGGTGAACGAGACGTACTATACGGAGGTGCTGCGGGCGGCGGAAAAAGCTTTGCACTTCTTGCTGATCCGCTACGTTATTGTCACAATCCTAATCATCGCGGTCTTCTTTTACGTCGTACACTCGACGAACTAACAGAACTGATCGACAAGTCGCGCCAGCTTTACCCCAAAGCTTTTCCGGGCGCGAAGTTCAGAGAGTCAAAGTCCACGTGGGTGTTTCCATCCGGGGCAACAATTTGGTTCACCTATCTTGACAGAGACAAAGACGTAACACGTTTTCAAGGTCAAGCGTTCAACTGGATAGGTATCGACGAGATAACGCAATACCCCACACCGTACGTTTGGGATTACCTTCGCTCTCGTCTCCGTTCTACTGATCCCGAGTTGCAGCAAAACTTGTACATGCGCTGCACAGCTAACCCCGGTGGTGTCGGCGGCTGGTGGGTCAAAAAAATGTATATCGATGGTATCGAGCCTAACAAGCCGTACGCTGCTTTTGACATCGATACTATGCGCCCGTTTCTGTGGCCCGACGGCCACGAAAAAGCAGGTCAGCCGCTCTTCTACCGCAAATTTGTACCGGCGCGGCTGACTGACAATCCCTATCTGATTGCAGACGGCCAGTACGAGGCGATGCTCAGATCGCTCCCGGAAGTCGAGCGGAAGCGGCTTCTTGACGGGGATTGGGACGTGGCGGAGGGAGCGGCCTTCCCCGAATTCTCACGAAGCCTTCACGTAGTCGAGTCGTTTGACCTGCCTACTAACTGGCCTCGTATCCGTGCAGCCGACTACGGCTACGCTGCCCCGTCTTGTGTCCTTTGGGGCGCAATCGACTGGGATAATAACATTTGGATATACAGAGAATTATACGAAAAGCACTTGACAGCCGAAGAACTGGCTGATAAAATATTAGAAGCGGAACAACTGGACCCGCTGCCTCACTACACTGTTTTGGACTCCTCGTGCTGGAACAAGACAGGATTCGGTCCTTCTATCGCAGAAGTAATGATGCGTCAAGGTGTTCGTTGGACGCCCTCGGATCGAAACAGGATTCAAGGAAAGATGGAAGTTCACCGTCGGCTTGCAAAAGAGCCGTATTCCGGTGAACCCCGTCTTCGTATTTTTTCCTCGTGTTCAAATATCATAAAACAGCTTTCCGGTATCCCCCTGTCAAAAACAAACAGTGAGGATGTCGATACAAAAGCAGAAGATCACGCCTACGACGCCCTTCGCTACATGATGATGACCCGCATGAGCGGATACGCATCTATACATCAACAACTCGGCGCAATCAAGAACCAAGTATATCAAGTTCAAGATGAGACTTTCGGATACTAACTAGATGTCAAAGAATCTGATAAATACAAAGTTCGATCCGTCTCAGATCAGTTTGCGTGATTTGATGGAACTGTACGCACGAGACAGAAAGCGCAACGTCTCAAATTTTGTCGGAAGTCTGTCTGCCCCCGAATTCAAAGCGTATATGGACAAGCCCGCCATCGAGTTTTTCGAGGCGGCACGGGACGAGAATAATCCACTTCAACAGTATTTTGATCAGCAAGCTGCGAAGGGTGTAGGTCCGGGAGGAGCAAAGAAGGCATTTTCTGCCGTTAAGCTTCTCGAAGAAAATGTAGTAAATCAGCTAAAACGACTCGACCGTATGGGCGACTATGCTGATGACACAAATGGATTTCCAAAGCTCACTGATACTGTCGTAGAACCGGCAAAGGGTCAACCCCGCTCTAAGAAGCTTCGCATCAATCCTGCGAAATACGGTGAATTGATGATGGGCCTCGTAGAGCATGCCCGTCAAAATCCGAAAGATGTCCCTGTAGTTCGCGCTCTCATGACGCAGATGTATCTCGGCTTCCGTCCGAAAGAGATACTTCAGATGCCCATGAAAGACACAATTCGTCCGGCTGACGAAGGCAGCGTATCGAAGGGTTTGTTTCTTCCGGCTGACTTGGCAAAGATGGATGAAGCCATGTCCATCCCTCTCAGCCCGCACGTAGAGTCTATGCTAAACAGTGCAATCGAAAGTAACAATTCGCGCTTCGGCAATAAAGAAGTTCCGGACCTCATGTTTGTCGGGAATGACGGAAAACCTCTCCCGAAGGGTTCACTGTCTCGCGTTCTCAAAAGCATCACTGTTCCCGGCATTCTAGAAGATGCCCGCACAGGCGAGAAGTTTGACAATCTCACCGCAGCATACGACCTTCGCAGAGGACATGCTACCTTCGTAAACATGCTTGGATTTTCTCCTCAAACCGGCGGAGAAATGAAGGCACGGGCAATCAAAGAAGCTGGGGGCGGCGAAGAGCCTAAGTATATTGCCAAGCCTTTTGGATTTTTCACAGCGCAGCAGCTTGGACCACACATTGCACTTCACAACGCTATCCTCGAAGTGTTTGCACGAGCATCCGGCGTTGAAGGGGCGGGTCTAAATAAGGGCATTATATTCGATCCTCGTGAGGATATTCTTGAATCAAGCCTAAAGACTAACAGACTAGCTGATATGCCCACAATAAATGTCGCGGAAATGGGCGAGGTAAGAATTCCCGGCGCATCTCTTCCGTCGAACATCGCTCTTCCTGCAGAGCCGGAATTTGATGCAGATACTCCCGCACCAGCAGCTAAAAAATCCCTTAGTCTTTCTCAGATGGCGGAAGCTCTTAACAGCGCCGTTTCGAGCAAAACAGTAAAAACAGGGGCGGGAATGTTGGCCGGAGCGGCAGGTGTAACTGCCCTCATGACAGATCCTGCGGAAGCGGCAGTGCCGATGGCAGTAGAGATGGGGACTGAAGTCGGGGCGCGATCTGCTCTGAAGGCAGCGTTGCCTATGGCGGCTGGAACTGGCCCTCTCGCTCCCGCAGCAATCGCAGCTATTGTCGCTGCGGAATCAGCGTCTCCGTCCGCTGGCGCAGGGGCACAGCAGCTTAACGTCGAAGAGCAAATGCAGCTAGACGTTGCCCGCAGGACGGGAGATATCGGCGTAGAAAAAGAACTAATGGCCCGCGAACCGATTACTGAAGTTGGGGGATCAGACGCCCCGACATTCTCTTTGGATCAAGATCTTGGACAGAGAGTTACTCGTCAAACATCCACTGACGAAATGACTTTTCAGTCGATTATAAACAGACGCAAACAACGCAATGCTATGAACGAGGCAATAGAAACTCGTTTTCCATAGAAAACACTTGAGGAGACTCCAATGCCAAACAATAACTACAACTACGGCGCTTCTTACATCAACGCCGCTTGCACTACTTCTGTAGACGATCAGATGGGTGCTGACCAGCTTTACCGCGAAGGTCTTGAGTTTGACACTCGCGCAAAAACTGACGTTCTGACCGAAGACATGCCCAAGAAGCAGACAAAAACTACTGTCGATCCTTCTGTCATGCGGATGGCCGAAGAGCGCGATTACTAAGGGATACCCCTCATGGAAGATAGGTTTCTAGAACCTGCGGATGACGAGCCGGTAGATATCGCTTCTCCCGAAGATCAATTTTCAAATTTGGCCGTACACGTCAAAAAGAAATTTGAAGATTCAGAGAACGGTCGCTATGCGTACGAACAACGCTGGCTACAGGCTTACAAAAATTTTCGTGGTATTTACGATTCGTCCACTCAGTATCGCGATTCTGAGCGTTCGAAAGTTTTTATCAAGATCACGAAGACTAAAGTTCTTGCCGCATACGGGCAAATTGTTGACATTCTCTTTGCCAACAAAAAGTTTCCGCTGGTTGTAGAGTCTACTCCTGTCCCCGAAGGTGTGGCAGAGTTCGCCCACATGAAGACTCCGGTGGACGATATTGTTAATCCCGAAACACCTCAAGACCCGTATGGCTTTGAGGGGGATGGTCGCCAGCTTCTTCCGGGCGCGTTGCAAGCAGAAGAATCAAAAGACTTTCTCGGGGCGTACAAGAACGACTTTGCAAACGCACCCGTTGTAGAGGGTCCGAGCCGCATGGGGGAGCCTCAGTTCTCCCCGGCTCAAGAGTCTGCACTAAGAACAGAGAAGATTATTCACGATCAACTCGTGGATACTAACGCCGTCACTGTTATTCGGAAAAGTATTTTTGAGGCCGCACTTCTTGGTACAGGCGTCATAAAGGGTCCGCTTAACATGTACAAGCGAGTTCATCGCTGGGTAAAAGGCGATGATGGTGAGCGCGAATACGATCCGCTAGAGAAAGTTGTTCCTCGCATCGAACACGTGTCTGTTTGGGACTTCTACCCCGACCCTGCAGCAACAAGCATTGAAGATTGCGAATACGTCATTCAACGTCATCGCATGAATCAGCAGCAGCTTCGCAGTCTGCTTCTTATGCCGTACTTCCGGGCAGAAGCCATCGAAGAAGTTATCGCCTCCGGTCCAAACTACGTCGATAAATACTTTGAAGATACGATCAGAGAGGACGAGACTGAGGCGTACTACAACGAATCTCGCTACGAGGTTATGGAATACTGGGGCGTACTGGATGCTGACATGGCCTATCAGATCGGCATGGAAGACATCCCGGACAACCTCACGCAACTTCAAATCAATGCGTGGATTTGCGGCGACAAAGTTCTTCGCTGTGTAGTCAACCCCTTTACTCCTGCGCGTGTGCCGTTCTTTGCTTTGCCGTACGAGATCAATCCGTATCAGATTTGGGGCGTTGGTATTGCAGAGAACATGGAAGACGCACAGATGCTGATGAACGGTCACGTTCGTATGGCAATCGACAATCTCGCTCTCGCGGGCAATCTTGTATTTGACGTGGATGAAGCCTCTCTTGTCCCCGGACAGAACATGGACATCTTCCCCGGTAAGATTTTCCGACGCCAGTCGGGTGTGACCGGCACTGCAATCAACGGCTTGAAGTTTCCGAATACGGCACCGGAAAACATTCAGATGTATCAGATCAGTCGCCAGCTTGCTGATGAGGAGACAGGTTTGCCCTCGATCATGCACGGTCAGACGGGCGTGACAGGCACAGGCCGTACAGCAGCAGGTCTGTCTATGCTCATGGGAGGTGCAAGCCTTTCCATGAAGACCGTCATTAAGAACGTAGACGACCATCTCTTGAAGCCGATGGGAGAAGCGTACTACCAGTGGAACATGCAGTTTAACGAAAGTATGGATGACATTGGTGGCGATCTTGAGATCAAACCTCGCGGCGTAGCGTCAGTGATGCAAAAAGAAGTACGCAGCCAGCGTCTCACTGGACTTTTGCAGACTGTAGCCAACCCCATGCTGGCCCCGTTCATCAAGATCCCGAATCTTATGCGAGAGTTGGCTATATCTCAAGATATCGACCCGGAGAGCTTAGTAAACGACATTAACGAGGCGCAAGTATACGCTCAAATGCTTCAAGGGATGATGGCAAATGTTGAACAAGGAACAGGCGAGGCTGGTGGCCCCGCTGATCAACAACGACAAGGCATGGGAGGGTCTGAGGGAGTATCTGACCAATCTCAAGAGTCTAACGGTGCAAGCCCTAACGGTGGCACAATCGGAGTCGGAGCTACGCCAGTTGCAGGGGAAGCTGGTTTTACTGGAAACCCTTCTGAAATTGAAGGATAACCAAGCAGCGGTAATAAAGGCAAATAACGATGGCACAAACGTACGATAAGTGGATTAACTGGTATCACACCGTTGATACGCCCGCTGCACAGCAGCCCGCACCCGGTCCGGCTCCCGATCCGGTCACTGATCCCGATCCGGTAGTCGCCACGTCTGTCCCCGACCTTTCCACCGATCAAGGCTTCAACGTTCAAACGGAAACATCTTTGCGAAATCTTCGTAAACAAAGAAAAGATGTTGCTGCAATCGACTTCGGTACAGTCAAATACGCAACGCTAAACGACTACCTTAAAGCAGAAAATCTCGGAGACAGAAGCGGATTTTTTAGCGGCGTTGATTTTGGGGGCGTCACTAAAAAGGATCAGATTCCCGCGAGAGCCGGAGAAGCGTTAGGCGCATTCGATCCCAACATGCTTCTTCTTGCCCTTCCGTTTGGCTCCGCGATGGTTCCGTCTCGTCAACTGCAAGATCCTACTGGTAAGTTCCAAAGATCAATTCCTGTAACGGGCATGTTCAATCCGCTTGCCACTATGGCGATAGCAGAAGAGTACCGCGAGTTATACAATATTAAAGAGTTCAACTCAAAAAACCCCGGCGTAAGAGGTCAAAAAGCGGGATTCGGTTTCAGTGTAGGCGACGTAAATATCTACCGTCGCCCCGGCGAATCTCTTTATCGCGGCCAGCTTTCTAAGGCGGGACTGGATCAGCAGACTGCACGGCGTATGGAAGAGTACGTTGACGGCACTAAAATGGGGAAAGATGTAGTTCGCTCACTGCTTGCAAAGTCCGATCCCAACGACGACTCGCCAACCACGATCACGCTTGACGAAGATTCTAGGGTTGTTCTTCCGACAGAAAATGGCGGGTACCTGCTGAACGGTAACTTCCATTTCGGCAGTGGGATTGCAAGGTATGGTTACGACGAAGATATGACTGCGCTGGGCGCTTCTGTGTTTTCTGCCAACGGACAACTGCCGCAGCAGCAGTCTACTGCGTTGGCGCAGCAGTGGAGACGCTCGGCACAAGCTCTGCCAAGGAATGCCACAGCAGCAGAAAAGCTTGCCAACTTGGAGGCGCATATCAAAGCCGCTACCAGTCTTCATCAAAGTAATTTGGTGGCGCAACAGGAGGCGGCAAGGAAGGCCGACATGGAGCGACGTAAATCTCTCATTGTGCAGGGAGTGCTTCCGGAAGGTTATCAAGCTCCGACTGGCGTCGATTTCAGCAAAGAGAGAGACTTTTACGCAAGCGTCGAAGAGGCCCGTAAAGGTATGCTCCGTGCAAATCAAAAGGGTATTGTGGGTCGAAATGAGCGTATGGCGGAGAGGGCACGGGCCAATGCCGCTCAACGTGAAAGCGACAGAGAAGAAAGACAGCAGGGCTATGAAGACAGGGGCATGAGTGAAACTCAAGCACGGTCAGCGTCGGCTGAGGCTAGTCGTTACGAGGCTATGGCGTCAGCGTATGGCTACGCCGAGGGCGGTGACATTCCTGCAGAAGAGGAACCCTTTATTGCAGGTGCGCCTGATGCCAACGAGCCTATGATTACTGGCAACGAGCTTATCGAAGCCAGTGGAGAAGAGTCGGGCTTTATCGATCGCCCACCGTCAAAGGTTACAGACAGTGAGTCCGTAGCCGATAACAAAGAAATGAAGGCTGATGAAGGCGGATACGTTATTAACGCTGCAGCAGTCACAGAAGCGGGCGAACAAGATATCTCGAAGATGATCAAGGACGCCGAAGACTACCTCCGCAGGGAGGGTCGTGAAGTTTCTACCGAAAAAAGTAACCAAGATATTCTTGTTTCTGCTGGGGAAGTCTATGTCTCTAAGGAAGTTGCAGATGTGATCGGGCGGGATCGTCTCCGTAAGATTAACAATCGCGGCCTTCCAAAAACAGAAGAAAAGATTCAAAAGGCTGCAAAGGGCGGACGTGTAGGTTACGCAGAAGGGGATGAAGTACAAAGTTTTATGGATCAGCCCGGTGAAATACCCGACGTAGGCGATGCTCCGCGTATGCAAGCAGAGATTCCGGAAAATGATATTACACTGTTTCGGGGATACTTAGGCAAAAAGGGTCGGCATGTACGCGCAGACGTAGAAAATCTTATCGATAATCTTTCTGATAAGGGCAAATTAGCCTTGCTGATGCTAACTGAAACTACAGCCCTCGCTGATCCGCTGGAAAGCATGGAAGCTGTTGGGCAGGTGGCAGTAAACAGAATGAACACAAACGATCCGGACTTTGATGATGTCACAAGCATTGCAGATGTTCTAAAGCAGCGCAGCACGGGGCGCGGCAGCGGATCAAAGATGTTTCAGTTTGACGGGCTAGAACCTACGAGTGTCAAGAACCGCCTTACAGAAGTTATGGGCGGTGGCGCACAGGCAGCGTTGGATAAAATTTACAGTGCTGCAGACAACGTAATTGACATGAATCCTAGACTGGGCGGTGAAGGCGCAGATGGCAGAGAGCCAGCTATCCCACTCAGTGTCCTATACTACAAGAAGCCGGGATCAGAAGGCGGCGGCTTTATGGACAAACGACATTATATGGAACCCTACACTACAATCGGTGGACATCAGTTCTACAATGTGAACTTTGAATTCCCCGGTAGACACAGTGGAAGGTAGACATTCGCTGGCTACCCGCATTTTCACGCGGCCCCAGCACAACCGGAGCGGCTACCCACAGCCAAGTGGCCCCGCTAGTGAGGTAACTAAAAATGGCAAAAAAACCACGCGGACACCGCGCAAACAAGCCCAACGATAGTTTCGGAACCGTAAACGATCAAGGTCTTTACAGAGGAAAATATCGTGAGGGAGTCTACGACGACGAAGATTCAGAGGAAAATCAAGAAGAGCTAACGGCCCAAGAAGCCCAAGAAGAGGACACCAGTGAAACGGCCACTCCTCAAGAAACAGAAGGTTCTTTTGCACCGCAAAAAGCGGAACAAGATTCCCCGGAATACAAGAAGCGTTACGACGACCTTAAGCGTCATTACGACAAGAAGCTTAAAGAGTGGCAGGAAAAAGAAGATGACTACGTGTCTCGTTTGATGACTACTAGCTCTACTCCTGCCCCCGATCAAGAATCGGGACTAGACTTGGAAAGCTTTAAGGAACGTTATCCTGACGTATATAACGCGATCCACAAGATCTCTTCAACGCAATCCGAAGCACGTATGAAGACTCTTGAGGAAGAACTCAGCACTATTCGAGACCGTGAAAAAGCTCTTGAAAAGCAAAAAGCGTATCAAGAATTGCTGAGAATTCATCCCGACTTTGATGAGTTAAAGGGAAGCAGTGAGTTTTCCGAGTGGCTCGACGGTCAGCCCAAGTCCATTTCTGACGGCGTTTACAACAACGCTACAGACGCAAAGTGGGCATCTAGGGTGGTTGATCTTTACAAAGCGGACACGGGCTTGACCAAAAAACCCGCACGAACCCGGAAAAAAGATGACGCAGCGATGGCTGTATCAACACCTGCTTCCAAAGAAGTAATGGCTAACTCCGGCAACAAGCGAGTTTGGAAAGCTTCGGAAATCGGCAAAATGAAGCCGTGGGAATTCGAAAAGGCGGAAGCCGAACTCGATGCCGCACGAGCAGAAGGCCGAATCGACTACAACAACTAACCTAACCTCCAAGGAAGGAAAGACCAATGGCTTTTGACAGCGCATCAGGTTACAACAACCTGCCTTCCGGTAACTTTACACCGGAAATTTTTAGTCAAAAAGTTCTCAAGTTCTTTCGTCGCGCTTCGGTTGCAGAAGACATCACGAATACTGATTACGCTGGCGAAATCGAGAACTTCGGTGATACCGTTCGTATCATCAAAGAACCAACCATCACCGTTTCTAGCTACTCTCGTGGCTCGGTGGTAAACCCGCAAGACCTCGCTGACGATCAGACCACTATGGTCGTTGATCAGGCGAACGCCTTTGCATTCAAGATTGACGACATCGAAGAGCGTCAGTCTCACGTTAACTTCGAGGCACTTGCCACCTCTTCGGGTGCGTACTCCTTGAAGCGTAACTACGACGCCAACATCCTGACTGCTATGGCA